>SPKZ01007165.1_pt1 | contig 34490 bp, 32 predicted proteins | sample 2456571 | NCBI WGS metagenome assembly SPKZ01 (sample SAMN11192286, study PRJNA482655) | marine metagenome | biome: ENVO:00000447; feature: ENVO:00000244|ENVO:00000211|ENVO:00000569|ENVO:00002023; material: ENVO:00002151; isolation source: ocean water from marine abyssalpelagic zone ...
AAAGATAGTTAGCCTCATTGGTGGTCACGCCATGTATTTATATAAAATCAAAAAAGTTGCCTAGAGGTCTGATCAATGTCTGTTAGAACATTACAGCGTAAATTAAAATTAGAAGGCAGCAGTTTTAATGAGTTATTTGATCGGTGTCGTCATCATTTGGCTTTAAAACTATTAACGGAACAGCAAGTACCGTTGATTGAAATTGCCTTTATGTTGTGGTTTTCCGATCAAAGTAATTTTACTCGCGCCTTTAAGCGCTGGACCGGCATCAACCCGAAAGATTACCGATCCAAACAACATGCTTATTAAGGAGTCACAATATTAAATTGACCATCGGGCTTTTCAAATAATCTTAAAAATTTAATGATATCAAGGACACTGCCATCGGTGGTTAATTCATCACTAAACAAAGTGTCTTTGATCCCCGCTTGACCAATTAACATTTTGATAAACAAGGGATGAGTGATGGTAATCGTACCTGCCGTTTCTGCGGTGCTATCTTCTCTTGCTGGGTAATGACGAAGTACTGAATTTTTCACCTGCAGTAGATAGCTTTGCTTCAGGCCGGAAAAGGTAATTTTAATCGTAAGATCTAAATCAGCCGCCTTGTCACTATTGAGTCTAACCGCCATTGATTCAAAGAATTTATCGACTGAGGTATTGCGTAAAATGTCGGTCATTTGGGTTAAGTCGATGCCTTTTTTTGCAATGCCATTACGTAGCTCTTGGGCACCTGTTAAGTAAAAATTACGCCAAGGGGCCGATTCTGCTTGGTAACCCAATTGATCGTAGCTTTTGGCTAATAAGACTTTGGCTGATTGGTTATCGGGATCTGCGAACACCACATGGTTGATTACCTGAGCAACCCAGCGATAATCCCCTTGATCATAATAATTTTGCGCCTTGGTAATAACGGTGGCTGCGCCGCCCATCATCTCAACATAACGAATAGCAGCCTGACTTGGTGGAATTGGGTTTAAATGAGCTGGATTAGCATCGAACCACCCCATATAATATTGATACACTGCTTTAGCATTGTGGCTGAGGCTACCGTAATAACCACGGTTGGCAAAATAACGGGTTAACGCGGGAGGTAACTTTATTTGTTCGGCAATTTCAACACCCGTTAGCCCTTGGTTAAGCATACGAACGCTTTGGTCATGAATATATTTATACAAGTCCCGTTGATTGGTTAGAAAAGTTCTTACATTATCATTACCCCATACTGGCCAATGATGACTACCAAAATAAAGATCCGCATGACCAAATTGTTGCAATGCTTGATCTATTTTTGAACTCCATTTAGTAGCATTTCTTACTTGTGCACCACGCAGCGTGTAAAGGTTGTGCATGTTGCGTGAGACTAACTCTGCGCCACAAAAAGCTTTGAGTTGCGGTAAGTAAAAGGTAATTTCAGCCACCGATTCAGTGCCCGAGGCATCTTGAAACACAAACTCTAAACCATCGATATTTTTGGTGGTAAGCTCCTCGGTAATGAGTTCCGTTGGCTTAACGATGCCGAAAGAACCAAAAGCGGGGCCTGTTCCTAGACCAGAACCTACGTGACCAGTCGCATTTCTGGGTAAATTTTTACCATACATAAATACTGAACGACGTGCCATCGCGGTGCCAGCAATAATATTTTCGCTGGTGGCGGCTTCCATGAAATAGCTAGGGGCAATCACTCGAATATTTTTGGCAATAATTTGCTCCGGTGACACAACACCAAGTACGCCACCAAAGTGATCCATATGAGCATGGGTTAAAATAACCGCTTTGATGGGATGAACGCCGAGATGCTTTTGGGCAAAAGCTAAGGCGGCAGTGGCGGTTTCTTTGGCGGTGAGCGGATCAACAATAATCCAACCAGTGTCGCCTTCAATAATGGTCATGTTGGCAAAATCAAAACCGCGCACTTGGTAAATCCGGTCCGTTACTTTAAATAAACCACGAATATTATTGAGTTTGGCCTGACGCCACAAACTAGGATTGACCGTGTCGGGAGCTGCGCCTTGAACAAACCGATAGTCAGTCATATTCCAAATGGTTTGGTCGTCGCTATCTTTAACCTGCAATGAATCTTCTAATGCCACTAAGCCACGTTTAGCATCGACAAAATCTTGCTGATCGTTAAGATCTACTTGTGAAGCCGTTTGCTGATGAGATTTTACCGTTGCGGCAGTGACCTCGTTAGAGGTTAGAATGACTTCCGAACCACAACCGACGAGTGAGCCAATACAGCATAAAATCGATAAACTCTTTAACATAATTGTTACCTATTATTATTTATATGAATTAAGCATACTGCGATTGATTCTCTGGTGGTGCTCTTTGGCTGACAATTGTTGGTGATTGAGCGACATAACTAATGATTTTTAGTTATAAGGAGCCCAATTACACTGAATTTCAACTGATATTTCGTTTTAAGTATCGTTATTAGACTAAAGTTTATAAATTGTTAATGATTTGTAATTGACAGCGCGCCAATTAATCGCCATGCTGTGATTAACTTTTTAACGCAAGACATTATATAGATGCTTACTAATCGCCTAACCCATATTATTACCATTACCACCGGGATTATTAACCGGCGGCTCGGGTGAATGCGTTAAAAATAAACATTCCTAAAACCCGCGCCCTAACCGACGCGGGTTTTTTTATGCTTTTGATATTTTGAGGACAAATTAATGCGAGTAATGAAATTTGGTGGTTCTTCGCTAGCCAATATTGAAACAATTGAACGGGTCGCCAATATTTTGGTTGAACGCTCGGCTCAAGATCAATTAGCCGTGGTTTTGTCTGCGCCAGGAAAAACCACCAATAATTTAGTCGAAGCGGTGAAACTTAATTGTCAGGGACAAGACGGTGCCGCTGCAATTACCCGTATTGAACAAACTTTCCGTGCCATTGTTGATGGCTTAGGTGCTAAATACCCGACCTTTGATGTGGCCCAGCTTGATACTGTGTGGGCTAAGGAAAGCGAATTGCTTAATCGTACCCTGCATGGGGTGCGTTTGTTGGCACAATGTCCCGATAACATCCACGCGCAATTGTTAGTGATTGGTGAGCGACTAAGTATTGGGATCATGAGCCAGCTATTGAAAGTGTTGGGAGTGAGTAACGACTTTTTACTACCAAGCGAATTCATGATGGCCGATAGCAACTATTTAGAAGCACAAGTTGATATTGAAAGCTCGCGAGATAAAATAGCCGATAAGGATTTATCGGGATCTCGCATTTGGCTTATGCCAGGTTTTACTGCGGTTAACGATCAGGGAGAAATAGTCACCTTAGGTCGTAATGGTTCTGATTATTCAGCCGCCTGTTTGGCTGCCTGTTTACGGGCTGATTGTTGCGAAATTTGGACCGATGTTGATGGCGTTTATAATGCCGATCCTCGGTTAGTTAAAGACGCGCAATTAATTGATAAGTTAAGTTACCAAGAAGCGATGGAGCTTTCTTACTTTGGCGCTAAAGTGTTGCATCCGAAAACGGTTGCGCCCATTGCTCAATATCATATTCCTTGTTTGATCAAAAATACCTTTAATCCGCAAGCGCCGGGTTCGTTGGTTTGTTCTGATCGTAGCGATGATGAAAACCAAGTGAAAGCGATTTCTAATCTTGATGATGTCTCGATGATTAGCGTGTCAGGTCCTGGGATGAAAGGGATGGTTGGCATGGCAAGTCGTATTTTCGAAGCGATTTCTCGCGCAGGTGTTTCAGTCAGCTTAATCACCCAGTCATCATCTGAATATAGCATCTGTTTTTGTGTGCCATCGGAAGATCAATTAATTGCCCGTCAGGCACTTGAAACTGAGTTTGAATTAGAATTACGCAGCGATTTACTTGAACCTTTTGAGATTCGTCATCAGTTGGCGATTGTGTCATTGATTGGCGATCGGATGAAAACCGTGCAAGGGGTGGCAGCTAAGTTCTTCCAAGCCTTGTCTCAAGCGCGGGTTAATGTCATTGCCATTGCACAGGGTTCTTCAGAGCGTTCAATCTCAACCGTGGTCGATCAACATCGTTGTAGCCGAGCTATTAAAGCATGTCATCAACGTTTTTTTAATTCGTCACAGTATATCGATTTGTTTTTAGTCGGCTGCGGTAATGTTGGTCAAGAGCTGTTACAGCAAATTGAAACTCAGACCGAATATTTAGCCAAAAAAAATATTGTGATCAGGTTATGCGGTTTAGCTAATTCTCGGCAAATGGTCTTAAATGCCGAAGGCATGCCGGTGAGTGAGTGGCAGCAATTGTTAGCAGCGACTGACAGTGGTTATGATGTTGACCAATTGATTAGTTTTGCTAAAGAAAATCACCTATTGAATCCACTCGTAGTTGATTGTACCAGTAGCCAAAAAATTGCCGATCAATATGTTGCTTTGCTCGAAGCTGGTTTCCATGTTGTTACGCCGAATAAAAAAGCCAACACCAGTAGCCAAGAATATTATCATGCGCTGCGTAAAGCGGCGTTAGTGAAGCGTCGTCGCTTCTTATATGAAACAACCGTTGGTGCCGGTTTACCAGTCATCGACAACTTGCAAAACTTGCTCAGCGCTGGTGATGAATTAAGTTCGTTTAGTGGCGTGTTGTCAGGATCACTATCTTATATTTTTGGTCAGTTAGATGAGGGGATGACATTATCGCAAGCCACCACGATTGCTAAAAATAAATGTTTTACCGAACCTGATCCCCGTGATGACCTAAGCGGGATGGATGTTGCTCGCAAAGTGCTTATTTTAGCCCGTGAAGCGGGAATGGAATTAGAGTTAGCCGATATTGAAGTCGAGTCGGTGCTGCCAAGCAGTTTTGATGATTCTGGCTCGGTTGAAGAATTTATGGCGCGCTTACCGCAGGTCGATGCTGAAATTTCAGCGCGGATCGAGCAAGCCGCTGGCGAAGGCAAAGTACTTAGATATGTTGGTAGCATCGATGGTGAGGGGGATAACCGTCGCTGTAAAGTTGAAGTGCGTGCTGTTGCGGCCAGCGATCCGCTCTACAGTGTTAAAGGTGGCGAAAATGCCTTGGCGTTTTATTCTCGTTATTATCAGCCATTGCCATTTGTATTACGGGGGTACGGTGCGGGTAATTCAGTAACCGCTGCCGGTGTTTTTGCTGATATGCTAAGAACCTTAGCTTGGCAACGTGAGGTTTAAATGAGCAAACAAGCAATTAGAGTATTTGCGCCAGCCTCGATGGGTAATGTCAGCGTCGGCTTTGACGTTCTCGGCGCGGCGTTAGCGCCAATTGACGGCACATTATTAGGGGATTGCGTCACCATTAGCGAATTGGCGCAAGGAATTGAAGTTTCAACTATTGGTACTTTTGCCCATAAGCTACCAAGCGATCCTAAACTGAACATTGTTTACGACTGCGCAGTTGCTTATCAAGCAGCCTTACAAGCAAAAGGCATTAGTTACCAAGGGCTAAAAATTGTATTGGAAAAGTTATTACCGGTTGGTAGCGGTTTAGGATCTAGTGCTGCCTCGGTGGTTGCTGCTTTGTATGCGCTCAATGAATTCTATGAAAATGCATTATCAAAGCATGCGCTGCTATTGTTAATGGGTCAGTTAGAAGGTCAAATTAGCGGTAGCGTTCATTATGACAATGTCGCCCCAAGTTACCTCGGTGGCTTACAATTGATGATTGATCAGCCCGGACAACTTTGCAGTGATATTCCAAGTTTTGATGCTTGGTATTGGGTGGTCGCTTATTCTGGGGTTAGTGTCTCGACGGCTGAGTCTCGAAAAATCATGCCAACGGAAATCCCATTAGCAACCGCCTTAAAATTTGGTCAAAATCTCGCGACATTTATTAGCGCCAGCCATCAAGGCAATAGTCAACTCGCCGCGCAAGTTCTGGTGGACGTGATAGCCGAGCCTGTGCGCGGTGTGATTATCCCTGGCTTTATTGCTGCTAAACAAGCGATGCTTGAACTAGGCGCAATGGCTAGTGGCATTAGTGGCAGTGGTCCAACATTATTTGCGGTGACTGACGATTTAGTTAAAGCGCAGCAATTAGAACAATATTTACAACAACATTATTTACAAACAGATGAGGGATTTAGCCACATCTGTAAACTCGATATTCAAGGTGCCCGGAGGGAGGCGTAACGTGGAACTGTATAATTTAAAGAAAAATGAGCAGCGTGTGAGTTTTTCACAAGCGGTAAAATTAGGATTAGGGGATAACCAAGGGTTATTTTTTCCAACGCAAGTACCAGCATTAACTGATATCGATGCGTTATTAAAGCAAGACTTTGTGAGCCGTAGTGTCACTATTCTCGATGCTTGGCTTGGCGATGAACTGGGTAGCGATAATGTCGAAACCATGGTCCGAAAAGCCTTTAATTTTCCATTGGCAGTTACGGCCGTTAACAGTCAAACCTATGCACTTGAGTTAACTCATGGCCCAACCTTAGCGTTTAAAGATTTTGGTGCCCGCTTTATGGCGCAATGTCTTAACTTGCTATGTAAAGATGAACGAGCAACGATTTTAACCGCGACATCTGGCGATACTGGAGCGGCGGTTGCTCATGCCTTTTATGGTCTAGATAACATCAAGGTTGCAGTGCTTTACCCTAAAGGAAAAATCAGCTTGTTACAGGAAAAGCTATTTTGTACGTTAGGGGGTAATATTCACACCTTCTCGGTTGAAGGCAGCTTTGATGACTGTCAGCAATTAGTGAAAGACTCTTTCGACGATTTAGAATTTAAGCAAGAAATTCGCTTAAATTCGGCTAACTCGATTAATATCTCACGCCTATTAGCACAAATTTGTTACTACTTTGAAGCGGTTGCTCAAGTACCTGCAGATAAGCGCGATAATTTAGTGATTAGCGTGCCAAGTGGCAATTTTGGCGATTTAACTGCTGGCTTATTAGCTAAAGCGATGGGGCTACCCGTGAAACGCTTTATGGCAGCGACTAATGAAAATGACACTGTGCCACGTTATTTAGCAACGGGTGAGTGGCAGCCGCAGCCGACCATTTCGACCCGTGCTAACGCGATGGATGTGTCAGCGCCAAATAACTGGCCGCGCATTGAAGAACTGATGAAAGTGCAAGGTTGGGATAAATCACTAGTGAGTGGTATTAAAGTCACTGAAAGTGAGATGTGCCAAGGCTTAAAAGATTTACACGCACAAGGTTATTTGTGCGAGCCCCACGGTGCAATTGCAGCTTTTGCGTTAAAAAACACCCTAATGGCCGATGAAACCGGTATTTTCCTGTGTACTGCTCATCCGGCTAAATTCCAAGAGTCGGTGGAAGATATTCTCAATATTAAACTTGAACTACCGCAGCCATTGGCGGATGTCGCTGATAAAGCCATCTTATCAAAAGAGATTTCGGCTGATTTTTCTGAGCTAAAGCAAAGTATTTTGGCGATTTAATTGATCGGATGACAATATGCTGGATAGATTATTTATCTGGCGTATTTTGTTTGAATTTTTCAAAATTTTAGTTAAAATAAGTGAGGATTATCACACGTAAAAGGAATTACAATGAATGAAGATACAATAGTCTCTTCGCGGATTGATAGCGTGGAAATACGTTATATTGCAGAGAATATTTTTGAACTTATCCCCGACGATAATTTAGAAATTACCTTTGCTCGTACTGAAAATATGTATCGTTATATGTTAAACAATTCATCTGGAAAGATCTCAGTATTGGTTAATCGCCGCTTTCATTTTTCAACTCCCCTAGAAGTGATAAATAAACATTTATCTTTTGAATGGGTTACCTGCTGGGCCGTACTTTGTCATAGCACAAGGTCAAAGACATTAACTCAAATAGTGGTGTTAGCAAGTAGCGTAAGTAAAGAGCGGGTTAAGATTTTTGCTAATCGGGCTAAATTATTAATATGGCTTAAAAGCCAACATCAAAAAAATTACAGTCAATTAGAAAGCCGCAAGATGTAACAGCAGTATTTACTTAAGTGATAAGTATTATCAATTTTGTTACAATTTTTTCCTCGCGGCTGAGCTTTATTTGTTAAAGTAATGAAAAACTTTATTAAATAAGGACATATTTTGCAATTTCCCACTCTTATGAGGGGCGCTGGTATCGCAGGCTTACTGAGCCTGTCGCTGAGCGTCGGAGCAACGACTTCAGAATCTCTATCATTATCATCTTGTTTTTTAGAAGGTTTATCTCAAAGTGTTCAATGTGGCACTTTAACAGTCCCTGAAAATTGGAGTAACCCAGGGACGGCTAAGGTTCAATTGAATGTGACGGTAATCCCGGCCATCGCCTCAACACCGAAAAAAGATCCGTTATTTTTATTAATGGGTGGTCCTGGTCAAGCAGCGGTTGAATTAGCCCCTATGCTAAGCCGAGTCTTTGCCAAAGCCCGTCAAGATCGTGAATTAGTGTTAATTGACCAACGTGGCACAGGCAAGTCGAGCCCATTATTGTGTGAAGATGAGCAAGCGAATATCTATTATGATGTTTTTAGCGATTTTTCTGCGGAAGATGTTAAAACTTGTCTTGCTGGTTATCAGGTCGACTTATCACAATATAATACCAATAGCGCGGTGCTAGATTTTGAAGCCGTACGTAAAGCTTTAGGCTATGAGCAAATTAATTTATACGGCATTTCTTATGGTTCACGGGCGGCGTTGGTTTATATGCGCGACAAGCCAGAGGCATTGCGCAGCGTTATTTTAGATGGCGTTGTACCAACGCAAGTCGTGGTTGGTCCGATGGGCACAGAAGCTGAACGTGCATTTGATATTTTAGTCGCACAATGTAGTGAACGCGAAAAGTGTGCCGCTCAATATCCTAACTTATTGACCGATTATCAAAAAATAAAAACACAATTAACCGCCAATACTTTAACCACCCAAGTGGCACATCCGGTAACGGATAAGCCGATGACCTTACGGGTCGATGTTAAGAAATTTATCGAACTATTACGTTCGCAAATGTATGGCATTGGTTCTCGTGAGCTTATTCCTTACATCATCAGCGAATTTTCGAAAGAGAATTACAAACCTTTTATTGGCATTATGTCGCAAGGTGAAAACAGTAAAGGAAAAATGTATACCGGTTTAACGATGAATATTTTATGTAATGAAGATATTCCTCGCGTGACTCCCGAACAATTAGCCGCCGAAGCCGCTAATCGATTCTCAGGTAATCATTCGTTCGAAGCTTTTACGAGTGTTTGTCAGTTATGGCCAAAATTTACTGCACCGGCTAATTTTGGCGAACCAGTGATCTCAGATATTCCAACCATGGTGTTATCGGGAAATCTTGATCCTGTCACGCCACCGGCTTGGGGCGAACTTGCTGTCAAAGGATTAAAAAATTCAAAACATTATATTGCCCAAGATGCTGGACATGGTTTGGTCACTCAAACCTGTGCCGCTGAGATGGTCAGTGATTTTGTAAAACAGTTGTCATTTGATGACGTTGACGAAAGTTGTTTAAAAGATGTGCCACAGCGTGGTTTTTTACTGAACAATAACGGTAACTGGTAAGGATTAACCATGCTTAAAGTAGATAATATTTCAAAAACATTCGGTGACTTTACCGCCGTCGATGGCGTTTCATTTGAAGCCAAAGATGGTGAGATTACCGGGATCTTAGGCCCTAACGGCGCAGGAAAAACCACCTGTTTACGGATCCTGTACGGATTGTTAAAACCAACGACGGGCTATGCAACGATTGATGGGATTGATGTTCAAAAGTCGGCGATTACCGCGCGTAAATCGTTAGGGATATTTCCCGATCAATTTGGCATGAGTGAGCGCCTAACGGCGCGTGAGCAAATAGAATATTTTGCTCAAATGCACGGTTTGACGGGCGCGGCATTAAAAGAAGCCTTAGATCGGGTGATTAAAGATCTCGACATGGCAGAGATTAGCGACCGCCGCACTGAAGGTTTTTCGCAGGGGCAGCGGATGAAAGTGACCTTGGCGCAAGCCTTAGTGCATCGCCCTAAAAACTTAGTGCTCGATGAGCCAACTCGTGGTTTAGATGTCATGAGCACGCGATTGTTACGGGAGCAATTACGTAAGTTAAAAGACGAAGGTCATTGTATTTTGTTTTCAAGTCATGTGATGCAAGAAGTGGCGGCGTTATGTGATCGGGTGATTGTGGTGGCGAAAGGGAAAATCGTGGCTAATGGTTCACCAGAAGAGTTATGTAAACTAGCGGGCAAAGATAGCCTCGAAGACGCGTTTGTCGCGATTATTGGTAGTGATGAAGGAGTTGCGGCATGATCGGTGTATTAAAAGGCTTAGTCCAAAAAGAGTTTCGTGAAGCGATTCGTGATCGCCGTGCCATTATGGCGGGTTTGTTTGCTATTTTCATGGGACCTGTGATGATGGCGGGGATCATTTTATTTCAAATTGATGAAGTGACTGAAATCAAACCAACCTATGTTGAGTTTACTGGGGCAGAGCATGCGCCGAGCTTAATCTCATTTTTAGCCAGTCAGAAAGTATTGCCACGGGATAAAATCACCGAAGATGAAGTGGCGAAGTGGGCGAAAATGCCGATCACTTTTACGATTCCTGATGATTATGCCACTAACATGGCGCAAGGTAAGCCAATTACTTTAATCATTAATGCCGATTTTAGTAATAAAAACTTGATGAAACCCTTGCGACGGTTTGAAAAAATTATCGCCCAATACAGTCGTTCTATTGGTAGTACTCGGCTATTAATGCGTGGTATTGATCCACGGATCACTAATCCATTACTGCTCAATACCCAAGACACGGCAACACCTGAGTCAAAAAGTGGCTTAATGATGGGGATACTAGCGATGTTTATTATGATATCGCTGTTTACTGCTTCAATGACCGCAGCGATTGATACCAGTGCTGGTGAGCGCGAACGTCATTCGCTGGAATTAATACTGTGCCAGCCGGTACCAACGAGTATGGTAGTGTTGTCGAAAGTGTTAATGGTCAGTGCCTATGGCACCATAGCCTCCATTATTACTATGATTGCCATGACTTTCACGATGTCTGCTCTACCGCTTGAAAAACTCGGGATGTCGGTGATGGTTGATTTCTCAACCATGGCACTGATTGCTATAATGATTATTCCGTTAGGTTATTTAGCGGGTATTTTTCAACTGTTTTTTGCCTATCGCGCCAAAAGTTTTAAAGAAGCACAGTCTTATTTATCAATGATATTATTATTACCGATGATGGTGCCAATGGTCATTACTTTTTTGCCTCACAAACCGTTGTGGTTAGACTACGTACCACTAGCGGGACAGCATTTAATCATGGAAGCACTCTATAAAGGTGAAGGGGTCAATTGGCCGGCTTATGTGATTACTGCATTGGTAACAACGGTGGTTGCGTTCGTGATGACTGCGATATTAGCAAAATCATTAAAATCTGAAAAAGTCGTACTAGGCTTAAGCTAAAAATATAATAACTAAAGAGAGAAGTTTATGAATTCAATGCCATCTTCGGGAACCCTGCTTGGGCACCCAAAAGGGCTGTTCCTATTGTTCGGAACGGAAATGTGGGAGCGTTTTAGCTACTACGGCATGCGTGCTATTTTGGTGCTGTATTTAATTTCGACCGTTGAAAATGGCGGTTTTGGTTGGACAACTAGTGAAGCTTTAGGCTTGTACGGTACTTTTACTATGGCGGTTTACTTAACGCCAGTGTTAGGTGGTTGGTTAGCCGATAATGTCTTAGGGCAGCGTAAAAGTATTATTATTGGTGGGTTAACCATGGCGCTAGGGCATTTTGCTTTAGGGACTCCGCATCAGTTTATTGCTGGTCAGGAAGAAAACCTGTTTTATATCGGCTTGGTGCTGCTTTGTATCGGTAATGGTTTATTTAAGCCAAACATCTCTACCTTGGTTGGTGATTTATATGAAGAAGGTGATGTACGCCGTGATCGCGCTTTCACTATTTTCTACATGGGGATTAATATTGGTGCTTTTATTGCGCCACTCGTAATTGGTTATGTCGGTGAGAAAATTAACTGGCAGCTCGGCTTTATTTTTGCCGGCGTTGGGATGATTTTATCGGTTATTATGCAATTAACCATGGCGCAACGTTATTTAGGTGATTTGGGTCGTGAACCTTCAGCAATGCGCACTACCAGTGATGGTAGTGCGGCTAAATCGCAGCCATTAACAGCTGTTGAACGTGATCGAGCTAAAGTTATCTTAATCATGAGCGTTATCTCCATTGTATTTTGGACCGGTTATGAGCAAGCGGGTGGCTTGTTGAATATTTACGCTAAAGATTTTACCGACCGTAATGTGATGGGGTTTGAAATGCCAGCATCATGGTTGCAATCTGTTTCGGCATTTTTTGTAGTGATGTTTGCGCCTATTTTTGCCGCGATGTGGACTAAGCTTGGCAGTAAAGAGCCATCGTCACCGAAAAAGTTTGCCTTTGGTTTGATCTTTCTAGGCGTCGCATTTCTATTTATGGTTGGTGCAACCTTAGTACAGGGTGGCGATAGCTCGGTTAAAGTCAGTGTAATGTGGCTAATATTCACTTATCTATTCTTAGTGTTTGGAGAGCTATGTTTATCACCAATTGGCTTATCGTTAGTGTCTAAATTGGCTCCGGTGAAGTTTTTATCATTATTGATGGGCGCATGGTTTCTGTGTACCGCTGCGGCCAATAAAATTGCTGGTGTGATAGGTGGGTATATTGGTGAAGGATCTGAACAAATCAATAATGCCTTTGCGATATTCTCTGGTTTAGCGATTAGCGGTTTTGCGGCCGGTATTATTGTGTTTTTGTTCTCTGGTAAGTTAGTTGACTGGATGCATGGCGCAGAAGGAAAAGAACGTGTTGAACATGATCCCCGTGATCATGACGTCGTTTAATTAATTGAGGAAGTACCATGTTTAAATTATTAGTTATCTTAAGTTTGGTGTTAGCGAGTTCACTAGCACAAGCCAATTGGTTGGTGGATACTAACCACTCAAATGTTAGTTTTGTCAGTATCAAAAAGAACACCATTGCAGAAGCTCATCACTTTAATCAATTTTCAGGGGATATGAGTAGTACTGGTCAATTTGTGTTTAATATTGATCTAAGCAGCGTTGAAACCGGGATTCCGATTCGAAATCAGCGAATGATTCAGTATTTATTTGAGACTAAAAAATTTACTGATGCAAAAATTACTGCGCAATTAGATCCTAAATTAATCGCTCAATTAGCTGTGTCTAATTCAATGACCCAGCAGATTAAGGCAGTGTTGAATCTTCATGGTGTGAGTAAAGAGCTAACCTTTGAGGTTGTCATTACAAAAACCGCTAGCGATCGAGTGTTAGTTAGCACGATTAAACCCATTATCATTAATGCGGGTGATTTTATGTTAACGGCTGGGATTGATAAATTACGTGATTTGGCTTCATTACCACAAATTAGCTATGCGGTTCCGGTTTCGTTTAACTTGCAGTTAATTAAGTTAACATTAAGATAATTTGACTATTGATATTGATTGTCGACATTGATTATCCAACACTGGCATTTCAACCTGAGTTGGATTTTTTTTGATTATTAGCTATAATCAAAAAATACTAAGCTAATGATAATAAAGAGTAATAATATGTATTTGAATTGTAATAGAATGTATTCAAAGTCGGCTGTTCTCGGTAACACTTTGTTACTTATGTTAAGTTCATTGTTGTTTTCTGCACAGGCCACTATTGTCCAAATAAACACATCACAGGGGAAAATAAAAGTTAACCTGTTTGATAAAACGACGCCAGAAACGGTCAAAAACTTCTTAAGCTATGTTGAAGATAACAGTTGGACCGATTCTGTGATCCATCGCAGTGCCAGTAATTTTGTACTACAGGGCGGCGGTTTTAGTTTTGAAGGTGCTTGGCCTTTAACCGCCATTAAGTCCAAAGCTGCGGTTAAAAACGAACCGGTGTGGTCTAATGTCAGCGGCACGATTGCGATGGCTAAAGTAAAAAACCAACCTAACAGCGCCACCAACCAATGGTTTTTTAATCTAAAAGATAATAGTGCCATTCTCGATGTTGATAATGGTGGTTTTACCGTGTTTGGTCAAGTGGTTGAAGATGGTATGAAGGTCGTTACGGCCATTGCCAATTTAAAGACCTGTTATGATATCCCGATGATCGATTACACAGTCGAACAATGTAAGAACAAGTTTGTGCCAGGGGTTAAAAACTTTGTCACGGTCTACAGTGTCGAAATCCTTAACTCTACCGCTGACTCAGCCGATGGTTTAACTAAAGTCAAAAACACCTTACTGACGGCGGAAAAACCAACCAGTAAAAGTAGTGGTGGTAGCTTGTCTTGGTTAGTATTATTAAGTTTAGGTTTGGTTGTTTTTCGTCGAAAATAAAACACTAAAATCTATGATATATTGAAGTCACTTTTATTTATGAATAATACTAATGACTTCAATTATTTCAACGACGACGGCCTCATTACTGGCGCTATCGTTACTGGGCTGTAGCAGCCCCCAAATAGAAAACTCGGATCCGACAGCAGTTCAACTCGATAACGTTCATCAACATATTAAAGTGCTCGCTTCCGACGAATTCGGTGGGCGTGGTCCGCTAACCGCTGGTGAAACTCTCACCATCAATTATCTAGCGCAACAATATAAAGCATTGGGCTTGATCGGTGCTGATGCTGGGCGTTTTTTACAACCGGTGACAATGGCGAAACTAACCCCTGACCAAAACATGACATTGAATATCGGTGAACTTAAATTTAAGTCTGGTCGTGATTTTACAGTGCGAACTCAGCAACTTAAATCTAAAGTCTCCCTGAACAATTCAGAACTTATTTTTGTTGGTTACGGTATTAATGCCCCTGAATACCAATGGAATGATTACGCAGATATAGACGTTAAAGGTAAAACCTTGGTGATGTTGGTTAATGATCCAGGTTTTTCGACGCAAAATGATCAACTATTTACTGGTAATGCGATGACTTATTATGGTCGTTGGACCTATAAATATGAAGAAGCAGCACGACAAGGAGCGGCAGCAGTGCTAATTGTACACGAAACAGTGCCGGCAGCCTATCCGTGGAGTGTGGTTGAAAGCTCTAATACCGGGAGTAAATACACACTGATCGATGATGATAATAACAGTTCACAACTACCGATGATGGGCTGGCTACATATTGATGCTACCGAGCAAGTGTTTAAAGCCGCTGGGCTTAATTATCGCCAGTTAAAACAGCAAGCGTTAAGTCCAGATTTTAAAGCGCAGTCGCTAAAATTAATGGCCAATGTAACCCTTAATAATGAAATTACCCACGCGAAATCACACAATGTCTTAGCACAATTGACCGGCAGTGAATTCCCAGATGAATATATCATCATTAGTGCCCATTGGGATCATTTTGGCACCAAGCAAACCGCTACTGGGCCTAAAATTTATAACGGTGCGATCGATAACGCCACCGGCAGTGCAGCAACGGTTGAAATCGCCAGAATATTAAGCCAACTTCATCAAATTAAACCTTTTAAACGCTCGATAGTGTTTGCAAATTTTACCGCGGAAGAAACAGGGTTAATTGGCTCGCAATTGTTTGCTGAGGGTGGGGTGATTGCAACAAATAAAATGGTGGCCTTGCTCAATATTGATGGTATGAATGCGCTCGATGGTGTCGATTATATTCTGCAATATGGCAAAGGGTTGTCAGAAATGGAAAATTATTTAGCGCAGGCTGCCGCTAAGCAGCAACGCATGGTCAAAATGGATCCTCGACCACAAAATGGTTTGTTTTTCCGCTCTGATCACTTTTCATTAGCGAAGCAAGGAGTTCCGAGTTTATTGTTTATGAGCCTTGGCGATACTGATCCCGAATATATCACTCATCGTTATCATAAAGAAGCCGATGATTACTCGCCACTTTGGTCGTTAGGCGGCGTAAAACAAGACATTGAATTAATCGTTGATATTGCCACCAAACTGGCTAATAACAATGATTGGCCGAAATGGCTCGCCGATTCAGACTTTAAAAAACGACGCCAGCAAGACCGTCGATAAAAAAAAGCCGCTGATGCGGCTTTTTTATTGAGCTACTTATTCGGTGCTGGGTTACTTAAGTTGTTGCCATAAGTAGCTATAAACTAACGCATACATGTCAGCACGTTGACTATTATCCGCAGCGCCAGCATGACCGCCTTCCATGTTTTCATAGTAATAAACTTCTTTCCCTAAATCTTGCATTCTCGCGACCATTTTTCGGGCGTGACCTGGGTGAACACGATCATCTTTAGTCGACGTAGTAAAGAATACTTTCGGGTAATCTTTATTTGGATCTAAGTTATGAAATGGTGAATAAGTTTTAATGTAATTCCACATTTTTGGATCATCGGGATCGCCATATTCAGCGGCCCAACTTGCACCCGCTAATAGTTTGGTGTAGCGCTTCATGTCTAATAAAGGTACCTGACAGACCACCGCATTATAGAGATCGGGACGACGGGTTAAAGCTGCGCCCATTAGTAGACCGCCATTACTGCCGCCTTGAATACCAAGATGGCGCGATGAAGTAATGCCACGATCAATTAAGTCTTGAGCGATGGCTTCAAAATCTTCATAGGCTTTATGACGATTGGTTTTTAATGCCGCCTGATGCCAGCGTGGACCAAATTCACCACCACCACGAATATTAGATAGCACATAAATGCCACCTTTTTTGAGCCAACTATTGCCTAAAATAGACGAGTAATAAGGTTTCAGAGAAACTTCAAAACCACCGTAGCCATAGAGTAAAGTAGGGTTTTTTCCATCCAGTTTTATACCTTTCTTCATAATCGCAAAATAAGGCACTTTGGTGCCATCTTTTGAGATTGCCCACAGTTGTTTTGTTTCTAAGTCATCGCTGTTAAATGTTGATTTTTGTGATTTTAATAGCGTTAACTTGCCAGAAATACCATCGACTTTAAATAAGCTATTAGGTTTTAGGAAACTGGTGTAGTTAATGAAGAAATCATCGTTCGTTTCACTGGTGTTTAGGACACTCACCGTGCCAGTATCATCGATATCGACTTGGCTTGATTGCCATTGATTGTTGTGATTGGCAAAGCGAATCACTTTTGATTTTACATTATCAAGTACGGTTACTAATAAGGTGTTTTTAGTGGTTTTCACTGAACTGATCGATAAACTATCCGTTGGCGCAATCAGTAATTGATAGCTTGCTGTACCCGCTAAAATATCATCTAGTTTGGCATAAACAATACTACCTTGAGTAAATGTTTGGCCTCCAACGTTCCATTCGCTTTTTAATTTAACGAATAATTGTTGGTTTAAGTAAGCACTCATTCCTGCATCGCTAGGGATGTCTAGCGCAATGTTTTTTCCGTCTTTCACAATAAACACTTTGCTTGAATAGAATGAGGTCGCATCATAAATGACATCGACATTGCCGTTATCAGAAAACATTCGATAACCCGTGGCTGCAACTGAGGCTTTGTCTGAGCTGTAAAGCGTTGCCGCAGCACTGAGTGGAGTGCCACGGTGCCATAATTTGATGATGCGCGGATAACCTGAGTCCGTTAAACTACCTGAGCCAAAATCAGTGCCGACATAAACAGAATTAATATCGCGCCATGAAATGTCACTTTTCGCTTCGGCTAGTTCAAAACCGCCTTTGACAAACTGTTGAGTTGCAATGTCGAATTCCCGTACAACTACGGCATCACTGCCGCCTGGCGATAAGCTAACTAAACAGCGGTTGTAATCAGGGTAAAGACAATTCATGCCCTTATAAACCCAGCTTTGACCGTCGGTTTTTGCTAGTACGTCGATATCAAGAACCGTTTGCCATTTTGGATGCTCTTTTTGGTATTCTGCCATGGTGGTGCGACGATAAATGCCTCGTTGATGATCTTTATCGGTCCAGAAATTATAGAGATAATCACCACGCTGAGTAGCATAGGGAATACGGTCAGTTGAGTTAAGCAACTCAAGATTTTTATCATAAATGGCTTGATAATTATCAGTCGATTTCAAGACATTAAAAGCACTTTTATTTTGAGCTTTCACCCAATTAAGTGCTTTTTCACCTTCAACGTTTTCGAGCCATAGATAACTAGAGTCAGGGAACTCTTTAACATCATGTTGCGGCTGCTCAGTCGTACTACAGCCTGCTAACACGGCAACACTCGCCGCAATAAGGGATATATTTTTCATTTTTATTATCTTTCCTAAGAGCTAAAACAACTGCTAACATTGCTTGAATAGACTTTAAAACACAAGCGTTTAAATGTAACAATTGATTCAAAGACATGAGTATATTTAATGTGAACTAGTGCAATTAAATCAATGCCATTATGGTAAAAAACATCAAAATTTGCTATAAATAGCGCCTAATTTATTCAAGAGAAGCAATGATGACAAAACAAGAGCACAATCATAATCAAGAACCTCATGTTCACGGTCCTGGTTGTTCACACCATGAGCCACAAACACCAGTGGTACGTGAAGGTGAAAAAATTGGCCGTAATGATCCTTGTTCATGTGGTAGCGAAAAGAAATATAAAAAGTGTTGTGGTAAGTAACCATGACACTAAAAGGTAGGTCTATCGCCTACCTTTACTCTTCGAATTTTATAGAGAAAACCTGTGCAACCATTCGAACTACACCTTGATGTTAACCAACCTATCAATGCTATCGACTTGCTAAGTCAACACTGTCAGCTGTCTAAGCAACAACTTAAACTCGTGATGCAAAAAGGCGCTGTTTGGTTGACTCATGGCAATAAAACCGAGCGGGTTCGCCGCGCTAAAAAAGTGTTGCAAGTCGGGCACTCCCTCCATCTTTATTATAATGAAATTGCCTTGAGTGATGATTTTACCAAGCCGCAATTGATTAAAGATTGTGGTGATTATAGTGTGTGGAATAAGCCGAGCGGTATGATGAGTCAAGGGTCTAAATGGGGCGATCACAGTACGATTTCCCGTTATGCTCAGTTACATTTAACCCCACAGCGGCCAGCATTTATTGTGCACCGGTTAGATCGCGCGACTCAAGGAGTGATTTTAATCGCTCATAGTAAACGAGCTGTTCGCGAGCTGACATCGTTGTTTGAAAATCGTCAAATCAGCAAAAAATATCAAGCGATTGTTAATGGAGAGTTTCCGGGGATGCTTGAGTTTGATAGCGCGATTGATGAACGCAGCGCTTATACCAAAGCAATGTTATTACGGTATGATCCCTACACTAATTTGTCATTGCTCGATATTGAAATTGGTAGTGGTCGTAAACATCAAATTCGTCGCCATTTACTGAGTGCACAGTTCCCGATCAGTGGTGATCGACTTTATGGCGCGGCTAGTGAATTGGATCAAGCCCATGATTTACAGCTGTGTGCTTATCAATTAAGTTTCCTTTGCCCACTGACTCAAACCGAGCAATGTTTTACCATTGCCCCTGATTTCATCACGGTAGCTTAAGTAATAGAGACTCCAAGGCTTGTTGCTCCAACTGATAAGCGCCATGAATACCTCCTTGATAGCTTTGGCTGTTTAGTTGACTTAGCGATAAGACTATTTTTGAACTTGTTGCGGCATAAATGCCGGCTGTTTTGGCATTTATCTCAACCCCCGCCAAATCGAGTCGACTGTCATTGATATAGATCGCCTGATCGCCGCTGATTAAGCCATTAGTTACTTTAACCACTGAGTTATTGAGTGTTAATACCGTAGTATTTCCCGTTAATGTCAGGTTTTCAAAGGCGACTAAGGAATCGTTGATGATGATGTTGTTACTGGTGATATCGATTAACTTAATGTTAGTGCATTGGGTTAATGTAATGGTTTGATAATGCCCTGAATAGGTTTTATTTGATTGATTATCACAGATTAAGGATGGTTGTTTTTTGATTGGTGATGGTACAGTTTTTTCTCGGGGCAGCTTATCTTGCAAGCTGTTTTTTAATAACCTTAAAAAAACAGCGGTGTGAGACGACATAGGCACATGTTCTGCATCATCAATCACCTGTAAGGTCGCATTACTTAATTGGTGATACAACACTTGCGCGGTTCTAAAGGTCGCTATTTTGTCTTGTTTGCCCCAAATAATATCGGTTGGTACCTTGAGCTGGCGGATCGCTTGATTAAAATCCTCATCGACTAAGCTAAAGGCGGCATTGATATTGGGATAATCCCCCAGCAATTTATGCCACAGCATATCGCTATTATTTAACACGCCATATATCGGGTCGTGAATAGTACTTGATTCAACCACCGATGAAGCAAAGCTATTAAGTTGGGCGAGTTTCTGGCGAATAATACCGGGTAACCTTCCTTCATTGATTGGTAGTTGGGCGACATGTTTGATAAAGGCGGTTTTCTCTAAAATGCCCGCAGCATCCACTAATATCAACTTAGCTACTTTATTGGGATACATCGCGGCAAAGCGTAAAGCCACTGCGCCGCCCATCGAATGGCCAATAGTAATGACTCGACCTTTGGCATATTTAAAGCTAATAAAATTTAAAATTCGGGCATAATTACTCGGACTAAAACGCCCTTGAGGGTTGCCAGACAGACCAAACCCTGGCAAATCAATGGCAATAACATGATATTTTTTTTCAAGTTCGGGAATAATACTAAACCAATCTTTCATCGCTAACGTGCCAAGTCCATGGACTAATAATACCGATTGTTGATGTTGTTTTCCTGTTTCTAGCACTACCATTTGGCTATTCAAAATAGGTTCATTATAGTAAGAGTACTGCCAATGTGAAGGTAAATTATCGGGTAGTTTCTGTGCTTGAGCTGGCTGAGGTTTTTTTTGATCTTGGTTTAATATTTTTTGGACTTGATCTACTTTTTGAGCGATAAGTTCGAGCCAAGAATTAGCATGTGCTGGAATAAACATTGCCGAATAGCACAATAAAAACAGGAGCATTAAAAACTGAAGCATAGGATTTTCTTAGTTAATTTAAAGAGAGTCAGTTAATTTTAGCAGAATTACTGGTGGTTGATAAAAATAATAAAGTTAATATAATTATTAAGTTATCTGTTTTTTTGTCATAGTTTAAAAATTATTGAAAGTTTTCATTCTGATTCAGGTCTTATTGGGTAAGTCAGCAAATGTTGATTATTGAACTTACAAACTAAATGATTAAGGAATAACCATGAATAATAAACTCATCATCAGCAGTGCCGTAGCCGCAGCAATCACATTAGCCGTTGTTAACTCTCCAGTCGCCGAAGCTAAAAAAGGTGGTATGGAAAAATGTTACGGTGTCGCTAAAGCCGGTCAAAATGATTGTGCCGCCGGTCCTGGTACTTCATGTGCAGGTACTTCAACCAAAGATGCTCAAGCTAATGCGTGGATGTTTGTTGCTAAAGGCACTTGTGAAAAACTAGTCGGTGGTAGTTTAACCGCTAAAAAATAATGAACACACCTTCTTTAATAGTCCCCCAGTCGATTCCCGCCACTGCGGGAGTCGGTCTCAAACCACAACACTTTGACACCATTATTGAGTCGAGCCCCAACGTAGGTTGGTTTGAAATTCATGCTGAAAATTATATGGGTGGTGGTGCTCGGCATCAGTATTTAACCAAAATTAGAGATAATTATCCGCTCTCGCTTCATGGTGTGGGTTTATCTCTGGGTTCTGCTAATGGTTTATGCGAGCAACACTTAAATGCATTAAAAGGCTTAGTTGACCGCTATCAACCAGGGCTAGTGTCTGAGCATTTGTCATGGAGTCGTTATCACACTCGGGTGCTCAATGATTTGTTACCTGTGCCATACACCGAAGAAAGTTTAGCGGTGTTTGTGCGTAATATTGATCACTGCCAAAATGTGTTACAACGTCAAATACTGATTGAGAACCCATCAAGCTATTTTGAGTTAGCAGAGGCTGATTATGATGAAGCTGAGTTTTTGGTCAATGTAGCCAAACGCAGTGGTTGTAAAATATTACTCGATGTCAACAATGTCTATGTTAGTGCCTGTAATCACCATTTCGATGCCGAACAATATATCGCTTCCATCCCTCCTGAGTTAGTCAGTGAGATTCATTTGGCGGGACATTCACTGCAAGCCATTGCTGATCTCGGGCCTGTTAGAATAGATGACCATGGCTCTAAAACCTGCAATGAGGTATGGCGTCTTTATCAACTGACTTTAAATCATGTTGGGCCGCAGCCGACATTGATAGAATGGGATACTAACGTGCCATTATGGCCGGTATTACAACAAGAAGCGGATAAAGCACAACAATATCTTACTGACTTATTGCGAGAACAGCATCATGGCTAATTCAACATTGGAGCAGTTTCAACATCAGTTTTGTCAGCAGTTATTGATGGCTGAATTAGATGACAGCAGCCTTGAATTTATGGCGAAATTTAAACAACAGTTTCCTGCTGGTGATGCCAATACGGAAGCGAGAATTAGACTCGATATTTACCGTAATAATGTTATTCATTCATTAAGTTGCGCCATTGGTGATTTATATCCCGTGGTCAAGCGACTAATTGGTGATGATTTTTTTAATCAACTAGCGATAGAGTTTGTACGGGCTCATCCACCGCAACACAGTGCTTTAGTTTTTTATGGTCAAGAGTTTATTGAGTTTGTTAATCAGCATCCTGCCTGTGAATCTCTACCTTATTTGAGTGATGTTGCCCAACTTGAATACCTTAATCATCAGGCTTTCAATGCGATTGATGTTGAAGCGTTGGCACCATCATTATTAGCGACCGTTGCCCCCGATCAGTTGGCTAGCATTGTGTTTGAGTGTGACCCTGCGATGACACTGATGTCATCAGCTTGGCCCGTTGAAAATATTTGGCGTGAAAACTTAACCACCGAGCCACAGCGGATCGACTTATCAAAAGCCGTTGGCTGTTGTTTATTAGTGTATCGAGAAAAATTTGTGGTGAAAATTATTGATTTAAATCCTCATTGTTTTAATTTTTTACAACAACTCGCCGCCGGAGAGAGTATTGGCGTTGCTTGGGAAACCACCTGTCAGTTGGCCGACTCATTACTTGAACCACTAAGTAGCGACGAGCTGAGTCCGATGCTGAGTTATTTATTAACTCTGCCTTTATTTACTAATTTGAGTGTGAAACATGATTAAAAAAATAGAACAATTAGCCAGCCAGTTACCAAATCAATTAATTATCTTAGTCGCGCGTATTGCTGTTGCATCGGTGTTTTGGCGCAGTGCGCAAACAAAATTTAGTGGTTGGGACTTTTTAGGTCAGCATTGGCAATTTTATAATTTAAATTCATCGACTTTTACTTTGTTTGAATATGAATATGACTTACCCATACTCGCGCCTGATATTGCCGCTTATTTAGCGACGTTTGCTGAGTTTGGTTTATCGCTAGCATTAATTTTAGGGTTATTTACTCGATTCAGTGCCATGGCATTGCTGGGGATGACGGCAGTGATTCAGTTGCTAGTTTATCCTGATGCTTGGCCGACCCATATATTGTGGGTAGTAGGTTTGTTGGTGTTAATTAAGCAGGGCGGTGGCACGCTGTCACTCGACCGATTGCTGTTTAAACGATAGATATATTGATATCGAGTTAATGTTATTAGATGCAAAGGTTGTTTGTACTCCGAATGTGTAAATAATTTTCACTGGTGTCAGTATTTTATACACATACGTCATTTTTAATTGAGATTTATTTTATTTTTAATTTTTTATTGTTGTTTTTTAAATGTTTTTTATTATTGGCCTGATGTTTGCTTTTTAAACTCTATATAAATATTTAAGGAATATTATGAATAATATAATTAAATCATTAGCTTTAATCGTTGGTTTCTCAGCCGCTTCGGCTAGCGCATCAGTCATTACTTTAATGGATGAGAATTTTGAATCCATTAATTTGGGTGCCTTTGTTAATGAAGGCGGCGGGGATGGTACGGATTATTCATCGACTGGACCGGCTGGATGGTCAAAAGATAATTCAGGTATTGTGGCTCCTCAAGGCAGTAACTCTATTGAATATTATGGCTTTACTTTTCTTGATATCGATTCATGGATTGTAGCATCTGCTAACCAAAATCGTGATAAGTTCACTAAAGGTGGCGTTGGTTCTCATGGTACTGTAATGGTGGCAGATCCTGATGAATACGATGATCAAACTTCTCTTGGCTCTAATGGGTTCAATGCATACATCACAACTAACGCGATGGATCTTTCTGGTATACTTGACAATTCATTAGCAGTCGCTTTTGACAGTAGTTTTGTCGCGTATGATGACTCAGAAGTGACGCTTGATGTGAGTTATGATGGCGGAGCATTTAGTAACCTTTTAACTTACAATACAGTTAATGATCCGATTGGTGCTAATAGTCTTGCACGTATTAATGAGGGCTTACTTATTAATGTAGGAAATACTGGTGCATCTTCAGTTGTTTTTCGTTTTGGCTTAACAAATGCGGGTAATGATTGGTGGTGGGCGGTGGATAACATCAAAGTCACTGGGCAAGCGATTGACGTCCCTGAGCCTAGCACTCTGGTTATTTTTGGCTTAGGTCTGTTGGGATTGGCTGTCAGAAAGACTAAAAATAAATAGCACACTTATTTTATCGTTATAAAAAAACCAGTGATTATTGTCACTGGTTTTTTGTTTATAGCTAATGCTTAACATTACCTATAAATTACTTTTCTTTAGTCTTTAAGAATTCTTCATAAGTGCCGTGGAAATCGTTAATACCATTTTCAGTGATTTCTAAAATACGGGTCGCGATTGAAGAAACAAACTCACGGTCATGACTGACGAAGAACATGGTGCCAGTGTAGTTGGCTAGCGCCAAGTTTAACGCTTCAATGGATTCCATATCCATGTGGTTAGTCGGCTCATCCATTAATAGCACGTTCGGGCTGTGCATCATTATTTTACCCAGTAACATCCGACCTTGCTCACCACCAGATAGAACTTTAACAGCCTTACCGATGTCATTTTGTGAGAACAACAAACGACCTAAGATACTACGAACCGCTTGCTCGTCGTCACCTTCGTGCATCCATTGTGCCATCCAATCGAACAAGCTTAAATCGCTTTCGAATTCATCGGAATGATCCTGAGCGTAATAACCAATGTTGGCATTTTCTGACCATTTAACTAGACCTGAAGTCTGATCTAAATCACGTTGTAAAATACGTAATAAGCTAGTTTTACCGATGCCATTTTGACCGATAATCGCAACACGCTCACCAACTTCAGTGATCATATTGAAATCTTTAAACAGCACGTTATCACCAAATGATTTACCTAAACCTTCAATGTTTATTGCATTACGGTATAACTGCTTAGATTGCTCAAAGCGGATATATGGATTTTGACGGCTAGAGACTTTAATATGGGCTAATTGAATTTTATCAATTTGCTTTGCACGAGACGTTGCTTGCTTTGCTTTTGATGCGTTAGCAGAGAAGCGACTAACGAAAGATTGTAATTCAGCAATTTGTGCTTTCTTCTTCGCGTTGTCAGACATTAGCTGTTCGCGAGCTTGATGTGCTGCGGTCATGTATTCGTCGTAGTTACCTGGGAATACAGAAAGCTCACCATAGTCAAGATCGGCCATGTGAGTACAAACAGAGTTTAAGAAATGGCGATCGTGCGAGATGATTATCATGGTGGATTTACGTTCGTTAAGCACGTTTTCTAACCATTGAATTGTATCGATGTCCAAGTTGTTGGTTGGTTCGTCCAGTAGTAATATTTCTGGATCTGAGAATAGAGCCTGTGCTAATAGCACTCGCAATTTCCAACCTGGGGCAACTTCTGACATTAGACCGTAGTGAAGAGACTCTTCAATACCTAAACCTAGCAGTAATTCACCGGCACGAGCTTCAGCACTATAACCATCCATTTCAGCAAATTCACTTTCTAAATCGGCTACCTTCATCCCTTCGGCATCACTCATTTCTGGCAGTGAATAAATGCGGTCACGTTCTTCTTTGACTTTCCACATTTCACTGTGACCCATGATCACGGTATCAATGACGTTAAATTCTTCAAACGCGAATTGGTCTTGACCTAGAATACCTAAGCGCTCGCCAGTATCAATCGATACATTACCCGATGATGGCACTAGTTTACCGGTTAAGATCTTCATAAACGTTGATTTACCACAACCGTTTGCGCCGATAAGACCATAACGATTACCGTTACCAAATTTAACCGAAATGTTCTCAAACAATGGCTTTGCGCCAAATTGCATGGTGATGTTAGCTGTAGAAATCAAAGTGAACTCTCTTAAGTGATGTAATTAAATTCTATCGGTAGACCGTAAAATAGATCAACCGTAAAAAGGCGACATATTTTAACCGCTCAAGGGATTAATTACTATCTATTAGTCATCAATTAGGGTCATTAATTGTGATACTTGGGCCGTGAGTTTGGTAACCTGTTGCTCTAAGTTACTGATCCGTTGTTCCACGTCATTTTTAGGAGGAATATTCGTTGGTTCGGAAGCAACAAATTCACTAAATAACTGGACGTAGCGACAATCACGCTTGCCTGGCTCTTTAGCTAATTTCTGTACTATTTGACCTTCACTGTGATTACTTAAAGAATCGAGTGTTGCTTCTACTTCCCCAACATTAGAAAAATCGGCTAAACGGCTAGTGCGAGTACGTAATTCTCCCGGTGTTTGCGGGCCCCGCAGTAACAAGACACAAATCACCGCCAATTGTTGTGGTGAAAACTGAAAATTACCAAATTCGGTATTACAAAAACGGTGTTTATACTTAATAAGTCGACTGCCAAAACCGGCTTGTTCACCGACTAAATGTAGCGCATTGAGTTGATCGATAATGTTTTTGGTGTCTGATTCAGATAAATCGATCACCGGCTCGCGGCTACTTTTTTGATTACAGCCATTGGTTAAGCCGTTTAAAGATAGTGGATATTGGTCGGGGGTGGTAATTTCTTTTTCTAACAGCACGCCGATGACTCGGCATTGCTCTGGAGAGAGGGTGATCATTATCGAAATATCCTTAAATTGTTCTGATACTACGCTAACCTCGGTTATTAGCAATAATGATCATTATGTGATTTACATCATGCGGCTAACCCAGCTTTGGAATAAACTGGCGGCGATAATCCACATAATTAACGCAATCATAAAATCAATCACTCGCTTTACTTTGACTTTTTTCAATTGCTTTGACAATTTTGCTGCACCAGCGGCCAATGAAAAAAACCACACCACAGAAGCAAGCATCGCACCGAGCATAAAATAGAGCTTAGCGTTACCTTCGTATTGCCCGCCAACACTGCCTAAAATCATCATGGTATCGATATAGGCATGGGGGTTTAAGAAGGTCACAATTAAACTTGTCATCACCACGAGTTTAAAAGGTTTGCTAGTGATCAGCTGTTCAGTGGCTTGATTGGGTGCTTCAATCGCATTTTTATAGGATATTGCGCCGTAGGTTAGCAAAAACAAGATCCCGCCCCAGCTTAATAATGTAAACATTATATCGCTACTATTAAGAATAACACTGCCCCCCATCACGCCAATAGCAATTAAGATGATATCATAGAGCGCACACAGACCTGCTGCGGCTAAGTGGTGATTTTTGTTGATCCCTTGATTTAATATCATCGCATTTTGCGCGCCAATAGGAATGATCATACTCAGGCCAAGAGTGAATCCTTTTGCTGCAATTAATAGACTCATGATTTGCTCCAATGTTAAATGTTAGGGATAGTGTGCTGGTTTGATGAGGCGATTTTGCACTTGTTTTATCATTAAATAAAATTAATAATATTAATTTGTCATTAGCGGAGCTAATAATGAAGTTTGATTATAAATTACTCGACGCCTTAAGTGCGGTAATGGATCAACAAAGCTTTGAACAGGCGGCTAAAAAGCTGTTTGTTACTCAGTCTGCTGTCTCGCAACGGATCAAATTACTCGAGGAAAGCATCGGTCAGCCAGTGATTGTTCGCAGTCACCCGATCACCGTGACGGCCGCTGGCGAAAAATTACTGAGTCACTATAAAATGGTTCAGCAGCTCGAAAATGATTTGGTGCCCGATCTAATGCCTGATACGCCAACGCGGCCGATTAAAGTCGCACTGGCGGTTAATGCTGACAGCATTGCGACTTGGTTTATTGATGCCATCGCGCCGGTGTTAAAAAGTAATTTGGTGGAACTGGATTTAATCGTTAAAAATGAAACCAAAACCATTGAAAAGCTTCGCTCTGGAGAAGCTGTGGGGGCAGTGACTAATTGCAGTAAGCCATTGCCGGGCTATCAATCGTTTGAGTTGGGCACCATGGAGTTTATTTTGGTTGCCTCGCCAGATTTTAAACAGCGTTATTTCGCTAACGGTATCACCAAACAAACATTACGCCATGCACCAGGAATTAGTTATGATCCTAATGATGATATGCATGTTCGATTTATTTACCAGCACTTTAAGATAGAATCTCGCGATTATTATTGCCATAGTGTTCGGTCTTCGCAGGCCTTTGTCGATTTGGCGATTAAGGGCGTTGCTTACTGTTTAATTCCCACTTTACAAATTAAGCAGCAATTAGCTAGCGGTGAGTTGGTTAATCTATGTCCTGATAAAACCGTTATTGAAACCCTTTATTGGCATAGTTGGGTGTTGGTACGCGGGATTAATAAAAAGTTATCCCAACAAATAGTGCAGTATGGCCGTCAAATTTTGAGTAGGGCAAGCGTATGATCATGTAGATATCGACACATATTGCGCAAACACGCCATAAATACTTCACTGCGCTCTAGGCTCGATTCTTCATCCCAGAAAAATAAGGTTTGGTTCAGATGTACCGATATCTCTAGCAGTATCGAGTGCTTTATTTAAAACGCTCTTGCCGTCAAGTTTTGGGGAATAGTACCAAGTAATGCTTGCATCGGGGGAGCAGGTGAGTATTATCCTGATTTCTGCTACCTCCTAGGAATCCCATGAAGAAAACATTTGCATTAAGCCATCCAAAAATTAATCTTGCGCGTTTGGTTGAGTCGATTAAATACGACGTTAAAAAATATATCAAAAGAGAGCACAAGAAAAAATTGCCAGAAGGGGTCGATTTTTGGGACTTTGATTGTAAGTATGGTCATAGCGAAGATGTCGCGAAAGTGATCCACATGGCAACGATCAATAAATGTATTGATCAGGCTGAGGAACTTAAACTTGAATCTTTCTATTTAGAGATTATGGTCAAGCCTGGTCACAAGCCAACATAATATTAAAAACAGCAATGAAGGTTTCATTGCTGTTTTTCTTAAGTCAGTTAAAAACCAAACAGTGATTCAGCAAAGTATTTTTGGGCCACGGTATTAAGGAAAATGGCTAGTAATACCACCGGAATAAACGTCCCTAAAGAGAAGTTAATGTACTTTTGGCTTAATGAGCCTTCAAAATCAGCATTACCAATGCTCAGTTCTTTATTGAGTTCATGTTTCTTCCAGCGGAAGCTCACAAACAAACAAACCAACAAACCATTCAATGGTAAAATAGTGTCATAAAATAAATCATAGACGATATCGAACATTGATTTTGCACCGCCTCCGTAATTCACCATTTTAGTCAACATCTCAACAGCGCCAAATGATAACGCACACATCACGGTTAAAACGCCACCAAAGATCGCAATGGTCGATAGGGCTTTTTTACGACTCTGTTGTTTTTCGTCAATAAGGTAAGCAACCGGCACTTCAATAATTGAAACCAGAGAAGTAATTGCGGCAAAAAATACCAACAAGAAGAATAAAGTCGCCACAATACTGGCCGCTATAAAACCAATAGACACTTGTAATGCTAAAAATATTTTAGGCAGTAAGACAAAAATCAAACTTACCGAAGAACTACTTAACTCCGCCGGATTAACATCAGGATTGAATGAAAAAATAGCCGGTAGAATCATTAAGCCAGCAATAAAAGCGACACAAGTATCGGCTAAGGCAACAAATTTTGCCGAGCCAACGATATTGGTTTTGTTACTTAAATAAGAGCCATAAGTAATTAAAATCCCCATTCCTAATGACAATGAAAAGAACGCTTGTGATAGTGCACCATTAATCACTGTAGCGGTGATTTTGTCAAAGTCAGGGATCAAATAAAACGCAACACCCGCACTGGCATTATCTAAGGTTAGGACAAAAATCACTAAGGCGATTAACATCACAAACAATGCCGGCATTAATATTTTTGAGGCTTTCTCAATCCCTTTTTGAACCCCAAGTTTTAAAATAGCGTAGATAATTGCCGCGACAAAAAACAGTGAGATAAAGATATATGGACTGTTAATAAAGGTACCAAAGGTGCCATCAAGGGCTAAATATTCGAGTTGGCCGACCGCAGCCATAATTAAATACCCTAAAATCCAAACGCTAATGACGGTGTAAAATACCCCGATCATAAAGGGCGTAATGACGCCAATGAGTCCAGCGAAACGCCAGATTGGATTTTGATTGGATAATTGACCAAAAGCGCCAACCGGCCCTTTGTCAGTTTTTCGACCCATCGCGAGTTCTGCCGCCATGACCGGTAAACAAATCGCTACCACGAAAAAAGCGTAAAGAAATAAAAATGCACCGCCACCATTTTTGGCTGCATTTACCGGAAAGCCCACTAAATTACCGATCCCGACAGCAGAGCCGGCAGCGGCAAGAATAAAGCCTAAACGCGAACTAAAATGTTCTCTCTCTGTACTCATATCTGTGAACCTTTATTATTGTTATTGTAAATATTATGTTAACCGATGCTAACAACCTTTCTGCTTAATGTCTCATCCAAAATCAATTGATCGGATCAGTTTCACTGCTTTATTTATTAATCTTAGTTGTTGATTGTTATTTTGTTTGGTTTTTGTACTGACTTTCGTGATAGGACTCCGTAAAATTACGCCTTTCGATATTTTGAGTAAATATGAATGCGGCCAATCCAGCAAACCGATGTTCCCGATACCATTAATTGGTCAGTGTTTAAAACACTGATCCCCTATTTGGCCGAATATAAAGTGAGGGTCTTATTAGCACTGTTGTGTTTGGTACTCGCTAAAATTGCCACGGTCGGTTTACCGTTTATCTTAAAGCATATTGTCGATGCGCTCGATGGTGAACAATTACAATTAGTGGCCGCACCGATTATGTTGGTGGTGGCTTATGGTGTGTTAAGGCTTTTGTTGGTGTTGTTTGGTGAATTACGCGATACCTTATTTGGCCGAGTCACAGAGCGAGCAATGCGGCGGATTGGCTTAAAAGTGTTTAATCATTTGCATCATCTCGATCTCGACTTTCACCTTAATCGCCAAACTGGCGGTTTATCTCGAGACATGGATCGCGGCGTATCGGGGATTAATTTTGTGATGCGCTTTATGATCTTCAACATACTGCCGACTATTGTTGAATTATTGTTTGTGGTTGCAATATTAGCTTTCAACTATGGCATCAGTTTCGCGTTGGTGATTGTAGTTGCTGTGACCTGCTATGTTGCTTTTTCCGTTAAGGCGACACAATGGCGTACCCGATATATCCGTGAGGCGAATAAAGCTGATTCCTCAAGTAACAGCCGCGCGATTGACAGTTTATTAAATTATGAAACCGTGAAATATTTTGGTAATGAAGCTTATGAGGCCAATCGATATGATCGCGAACTGGCGGTTTGGGAACAAGCTAAGCGTAAAAATCGGCTATCGTTGTTTACCCTCAATGGTGGTCAAGCCCTGATCATTGCTTGTGCAATGACCGCGATGATGAGCCTAGCGGCATTGCAAGTTGCCGCAGGCACCATGACCTTGGGTGATTTTGTGTTAATTAATGCTTTTACGATGCAAATTTTTATCCCGCTTAATTTTTTAGGCTTTGTTTATCGTGAAATTCGTGGTTCATTAGCCAATATTGAGAAAATGTTTGAGTTATTGGCGAAACCGACCAAGGTTAAAGATAGCGTTAATGCGGTGGAACTAGCGATTACCGATGGCGAAATAAGCTTCGAACAAGTCGATTTTAGTTACCAAAGTCAACGTAATATATTGCAGCAGGTGTCATTTAAAATTAAAGCAGGGCAAAAAGTGGCGGTGGTTGGCGCTAGTGGCGGTGGTAAATCGACCTTGGTTAAATTACTGTTCCGTTTTTATGATGTCAGTGGTGGACGCGTGCTGATTGATGGTCAAGATATTCGAGGAGTGACTCAGCAATCTCTGCGTCAGGCCATTGGTATTGTACCGCAAGACACGGTGTTATTTAATGACACCATTATCGAAAATATTCGTTACGGTCGCACCAATGCTTGTGAACGTGAAGTGCAAAAGGCAATTGATTTGGCGCATTTACGTGACTTTATCAATAGTCTGCCTGATGGCGAACAAACATTAGTAGGAGAGCGGGGATTAAAACTCTCTGGTGGCGAAAAACAACGGGTCGCGATTGCTCGTACTATTTTAAAAAATCCAGCTATTTTGGTGTTTGATGAAGCAACGTCATCGCTCGACAGTTACAGCGAACAACAAATTATGGCTGCAATTAACGAGGTTGCCAAAGGAAGCACCAGCTTGGTGATCGCCCATCGTTTATCCACGATTGTCGATGCTGACAATATTCTAGTGATGAAAGACGGTGCGATAGTCGAGCAGGGGAATCATCAGCAACTATTACAACAAGATGGCGAATACGCCAAGTTGTGGCAATTACAGCAAAAATCCGATTCAACTTCTAAAGATAATAAAGATAATAAAGAGTTAACTTAATGAACATTAAAGCAGTCCAACAGTTTTCACAACGTCTCAAAAGCAACAAAGCTTTTGAGTTGTTTGTGATTGCAATTATCGTTGTATCAGCATTATTAATTGGTGCTAATACCTATCATATTCCCGAGTATGCGATGGGGGTGTTGGGGGTACTAGATAGCTTAGTAACCGCGATATTTTTATTCGAAATCGTGATCCGCTTTATTGCTGAGGAAAATAAAAAACGATTCTTCACTCAGGGCTGGAATATTTTTGACACGGTTATCGTGGTGGTTAGTTTACTGCCGATCGAAGACAGCCAACTGGCCTTAGTCGGACGCTTAATTCGGATTTTCAGAGTGATGCGAATGGTCTCGTTTGTGCCTGAATTACGGTTGTTGCTTAATTCTTTAGCGCGCGCATTGCCACAGTTAGGTTATGTAGTTTTGTTAATGTTTATCATCTTTTATATCTATGCCGCGGTTGGTAGTAGTTTTTTTGCTGATATTAATCCGACCTTATGGCGTGATATTTCAATTTCGATGCTCACGCTATTTCGCGTGATGACCTTTGAAGATTGGACCGACGTGATGTACGAAGTGATGGACGTTTATCCCTTTTCTTGGATTTATTTCTTGTCATTTATCTTCTTAACCACCTTTGCCTTTTTAAATATGGTGATTGGAATAGTGGTTAATGTGTTAGAGGATGAGCATCACAAGGAACAAGAAATCCAAGACAAACTCGATGGCAAACTAACCATTGACGATTTATCACGACAAATCGCCGAGTTAAAGCAGTTAATTACTGCGAAAAACTCTTAAATCCACAGGGTAAGAATGTTTTAAATAAAATACTCGGTATTGCTAGAGATATCAGTGCATGTGGAGCAAGCATGATTTTTAAGGGATGAAAAATCAGCCTAGAGCGCAGCGAAACCTTGAGTCAGTGACACATGGCCGTTCGCTAAGCAGTGATGTATTTACGGCGTGTTTGCTCAATATGTGCCGATATCTCGATTGTAATGCACTTGCCGCGCGTAAACCTACGAGGTTAGGCTAAAAGTTGTCATGCGCCATGGCAACTAACTCGATTAATTCAGCCACCGAACGCGCGGATAATTTAGCCGAGCAGCAAGAGCCCATCGCACTAAAGTGCGCTTGAACCATGGCGATTGCTGCCTTTAAATCGATGATCTCGCCAGTTGAGGTTGGGATAATTAATCCATTGTCCCGCTGGTTTAAATGATGAATGACCCCAGCGCTATCAATCAATATATCTGAGGGATCATATTCAAAATAGTGGAGATCTGCGTCACCATTCCACTCTGAGAGATCGGATAAAAAATTTAATTCATTATCGTCGCTGTATTTGATAATCGCAGGCCAAGTTATCAAACTATTTTCCATGACAGCTCGATGGTGCTTTATTGGTGTGGCTTAATAATTGGTCTAAATAAATCAGGCCATCATATTTTTTTTCAAACGCTATCGCTTCTCGCTGATCAAAAAAACCGGAGAAGATAATGTAAACAGGTTGATAAGGCTTATTTTTAATCTTGGCCAGTGACAAGGATGCTTGTTCTATTGTTGTTAGATTGTCGCCATTGAGCCAATACACTTTCGAGTCGTTACACCTTTTGAACTCTGATACTTCATGGCCATAGCTATAATACCCTTCGAATTTCTGACTGTTAACACTAGCGCATCCTGCTGATAAAGTGATGAGCAAAGCAATCATTAATGTTTTCATTTTTTCTCCGGATAAAAATAAGTAGACGATATCAGTTAATTTGAAAAAGACAGCACTTCTTCCGGCGTTAAATAGCGCCATTGGCCCACTTT
>SPKZ01002692.1_pt1 | contig 34427 bp, 30 predicted proteins | sample 2456571 | NCBI WGS metagenome assembly SPKZ01 (sample SAMN11192286, study PRJNA482655) | marine metagenome | biome: ENVO:00000447; feature: ENVO:00000244|ENVO:00000211|ENVO:00000569|ENVO:00002023; material: ENVO:00002151; isolation source: ocean water from marine abyssalpelagic zone ...
AAATGTTTCAACTTCAGGACGTACGCTATTGTATGCATTGGCAAAACCAGGAAATGCTAATATTCTCATTGTTAACCTATCAAATTATGTAGTAGTAAAGACCCATTCAGTTGATTACATTAGTCTTTTTGTGCTTACTTGGTATGATTCTTTTTATTGTCACTGATATGTTTAAACTTCAACAATGTATATTTGTTAAAGGTATATTGAAATTGTATTGCCGCGATCAAAAAACCAATTCGACCATCTAAAAAACCACGACGTAAAAAGTAATGACGGATAAAAGCAAAAACAGCAGACAAGGAACCTTTTAACATTGAGCCTTTTTTACCTTTGTCATACTTTTCTTGCGCCCAAGCTTCTGCGTAACCAGTACGTTTTTGTAAATAAATACTCAGGTCAGAAAACGTATAATGCAGCAGGTTATGCTGCAGGTCGATAATTGGCGCGTCTTTACACTCTAAAGATTCGTGCACCATTTTTTGATTGTAACGATAGCGACTACGGTTATAAATACGCGGTAATTTATCAGGGTACCAACCACTGTGATAAACAAATTCACCACAAAAATGAGTCAATCGGTTAACACTAAATACCTGTTCATCATTCGCATTGGCTACTGCGGCTTGAATTTCTAACGCTAATTTTTCAGGCACAACTTCATCCGCATCAATTGAAAAGATCCAATCATTCGTTGCTAAGGCTTCGGCGCGACGTTTCTGCTCACCAAAACCAGGCCAATCTTCGCGGACAAATACCTTATCAGTATACTTTCTGACAATAGCAAGGGTTGTATCTGTACTGCCTGAATCAACAACTACAATTTCATCAGCCCACATCACAGATTGTAAGCATGCTGCTATTTTACTTTCTTCATTCTTACAAATTATGCAAACAGAGATCTTGTTATTCATTGCTGGAACCTTTATTTAAATATTGAGCGGTATCGACATAGACTTTATCTTAGCAATGACGTTTACAAACCATACTATGCCGTTTATAGATGTGTCGTTATCGGTTATAATATCTAAATTTAATATTATGAACTGCACGTTTGGTCGTTTCAGATAAGTTGAAAGTTTCTCTTCTTAAACGCCCAGAAAGAGAACGAGAGGCATTTTTTTCATAACCAATATCTGATTCAAAATGAATATCTTCAGAGACACAAGGAGGCTCAAGTCCAAACGGTTCGGCACCGTGAATCCAAAAACGGTCCATATAAATATCAACAGCCATGTACCACGCTGTTGAATATTTTAAAAATTTCTTAGCGCCATTAGGTGTTAAAAAATAGCCCATAGTACTCATATGGCCCTTACTTGCTCTATGGATACTAAGATTTCCAATAGTTTCGATAGTTGTAAGTCTTGCTTTGCGTCGACGATGTGCGGATAGTCTAACAAACTCATATTTAGAGTCTAATTCCGGCACTAAATCATAGAATTCAATAAAACGCTTTTTATCAATCGCAATATCGTCTTCAATAACTATGATAGGTTTGTTCAACTCAACACATTTTTGCCAAAGTAAATAATGACTTGCGTAGCATCCTATCTGACCTTTCGTCAAAGACTTAGATCTGTACGCCTGGCTTAATCCATCATCATACATATCCAATATCGAAAGCCTAGATTCATGGCCATTAACGGCTGGGAACATTTCATACTTAACAGGCATTGAATCAAGTTGCGCTGAGATATATTCTTTTCGCTCAACAGAATGTTCTAAATTTACTACAAAGATATCAGTCATAAATGTTAGCGATTAACCCCATAACTTTTAGTTTTCAGCGTAAAAATTAATAATAAATACATAAACAAAGTAGCGCCATGATTAAAAGGTACATCAGTTAAACCTGCCGTTGCATAAACGATCGAAATCCCTATACCTATTTGCTGATTAACGCCAGGCAATAAGAATAGTAGAGGATAAGTTAATAACGCTAATAACAATATTAAGCTAACTATACCGCCACTAACTAAACGGTCTATATATTGATTATGATAATGTTTAAATTCAACAAGCCGTTTATATACTCCGCCTCTTGCTACAATTTCATTCAACTTTTCTTGATCTCCATTACCATGACCAAGTATCGGCCGCTCAGCTATAACTTCCGGCGATATCATCCACAATTCTAATCTAATGCCAATGGATGAAGTAAAATCACCCGATTTAATTTGGACTATTTCAGTGCTAGTTTTATCAATCCGTTGTTGAATCTGAGGTTTCGCAACATATACTCCAATAGATAAAATAACTAAGGTAATTAGCGTATAACGCCAATTGATATGTTTAATCTTCACTTTCAAAAACAAGATCAGGATAGCGGCGATAACAACACTTAACCATATACCTCTCGTTTGGTTAATAAGTAACGCGGCAATTGATAGACTAAAACATAATGACAGCATCATTTTATTTCGATTATTTTTTTCATCAAGCAGTAAAACTAACGTTACAATTGCAATAACAGCGCCAATCGTCGCATGAGGTATCGCGTTGAGCGGCCAATCAACGCGGTGAATTTGAAGATATTCGCTTAAATAATAGGTACTCGACAACACAACTGTAGAGCCTAGAGCAACCAACCATTTTAAATGGTACTTAGAAAGAAGTATTCGAGGAAAAGTAAGTAGTAAGAGCATAGCACCGAGCAACGCCCTCATTTCTCGAGAACTGGAACCGTGATAATAATAGCTAAAAACAGCATATATGGTCAGGGTAAATATTAACCATAAACCTCTATCTCGTAAATTTTGTTTTATTGAATCAAAACCATAATGTAATAATGTCGCTGTTATGGATATCAAAATAGCAACAATCATTAATTTATCACCATTTCGAAACAACAACAACCCACTAAAGGCCCATATGAAGGGCATTAATATTAGTGCATTGTATAATTTTTCTTTCATTTTACATCTGACCTTAAGTATATTAGCTAGATAATGACAGCCTAATCAAAGAGCTTATACTAACTTAACTATAAAGATAGTTCACTCGGTTACTGCTGAATAATAGAAGTTTACAATATTTACAAATATCAAGAGTAGTTTCAGAGAGTTCAGAACCAAGCTGATAGTCAATATCATGTACACTTGACACTACAATGTTAATAGCTCTTTAATCACACGAGCAATATTATCAACTGCTTTTCCATTATATAATTCAACAGAGCGACCGTCATTAAGCTTAGAATATTCTATCTTAATAGCACCCCATAATTCAGATGCTTCAATAATACCGGTAGCTAAGCCATAGCCAGCATAAGACTCTAGCGTTGAGTATACAGTCTTTTCTATTGACACTAAACCTAGTCCTAAACATTTTCCTTCGAGGCCTACCGTTGAGTTTGCTGTAACGACTAAGTCAACTTTAGCCAATACTGCATTTAAATCTTCTACCGGTTTAGAAATTTCGCAATATTCATAAGCGTCATAATTATAAACTCGATTAGGGTGGGGTCTGAACACAACCTCAATCTTACCTTCTTTTGCTAATCGATTTAACTCCTCTCTAACTTCTATATCTATATTTTCATTCTGGGCGATTACCCCTTTAAACCTTAAATGAGTTTTGGGAAGATCATCGTCAGCAAGTAAAACTTTAGGCTTTGCTGTTGAAAAATTTGTCCTACATTTCTCTTTAAGACTATCAAATACAGGGCTACCCGTTACAACAACATCTGTAGAGCTTAAATTACTGTGATTTAAAACAATACCTTTAAGAGTCTCTGATAATACACAAATTTTAGTCGCTAAGTTATTTTCCACGATATCAAGCAAACCACCAAAAAAACCAAGATTATCATTAATACAAATACTTGGTATTTGCAACGCTTTAGCTGCAATCAATGCAGCTCTCTCGGCCCTTGGAGAGTTTGTTGTTACAACTAGGTCAATATCTAATTGCTTTATAATTTTGGTTAAGCTCCTAGTCGGCAATAAACAAGCTCGACCTTCTTCAATAAATTTTTCATGCGCTAACTTAACACAACCTAGTTCTGTAACAAGATCTGAAAAAGAAGCGCCTAAATAACTAATAGACTCAGCAATAGACACTACATTATCATTTGGAATGTTCTTAACTAACTCTCGTCCAAAAGTAATGGATTCATTAGTTTTGATACATTCAAAATCATTAAATCCAACATATGGAATACCAGATTTTGACATAAAAGGTTGGGCTATAGTTAATGCCAAAACTGTAATATCATATTCATTTTTTAAATGGTGATATAACGGAGCAATAATTTTCATATGCCCTCCTCCATAACAAACCATCAATAATTTTTTCATTTAACTCTCGCTGTGAGTAATTTAATCGAACCTACATAATAGTTCGACACTGCCCATACTAAAAATAGTTACAATCATATCTTGAAAGTATTTTCATTTTCTTAAGATCACAAGGTTCAACACTAAAAAAGTCAACATCAACTTCATTTAATAAATCGACAGTATGTTGATTAAAAGAATGTTCAGGGCAACCGCATGAGTGTTTATTTTTTAGACGACCCTGCAATCAACACTCTTTCCAACATTACTGTGTTCATCAAGCAATACCTTTGTTTCCCTGCGATACTCACCTTCGTTGACTCAGCCCTAAGCATATTGAGAGCCATGTGACGCAGGCAAGACAGGTTTTACGCTCCGTTGCTTTGTATATCAGGCACGTATCTTCATTCATACTGACGTCAAGTACCCAATGCATCGACTGTATACCCCAGTGTTCGCGAACAGCACTCGTAGCTTACTTTACTGTTAATATTTTCGAACTAATGTAATAACGGTATTCTTGGCTTGTCGATTTTCCTTTTTCACATCGGAAAACCTCAACCATTATGATGCTTTTTAGCCCTGTCCAACGAGAGAAATTACCTTCTAAAACATCACAACTTAACACATAGCATTGACGAGACTCTACACGGCCATGACCCGTTGTCAAATTCAATGCCTTGCGCTGTCGTTGTTCTTTGATGACTAAAAGATTTCTCTACCGTTTTACGCAATTTACCTTGGTTATTTTTAACCGCAAGTAAGTAGTCCCCGCCTTGATTAACTATGCTTTGGCAATTTTGGTCTGGCATGCCATCGCATCGATTGTCACGAGAGCGCCACGTAAGTCCAGCATCTTTAAAAGTTCGGGAATGGCGGTGATTCCGTTGCATTTTCGATCTGTTTTTATCAGCCCAAGTACCAGCTTATTCGAAGTAGCGTAAGCACTAATCATATGGATGGTACTGGTCCTGTCTTACTTCGACATAAGAATAATCTATTATAAACTCAAACAGTGGTTTTTCGTGTTACTCAACAATGACTTTAAACAGTTGATATTCATAATAGCGTCTTCTTATTTGAACTTATCTAATATTATCGATTACATTTACTTTATTGTTTCTAAAAACTCAAAAGCAGACCAAAAACCTTCTCCGCCATTTTTATGTCCCTGCCATACTTCTGGGATAAATGGCACATTGGGATTATCGCTGTCTAGTAATGACATTAATGCAGGAAAATTAACATCGCCCTTCCCTATTTCAATCCCTTCTCCATCAGCACCTTTAGCATCAACAATATGTAAGTGCACGTTATATGGAGCAACTTTTTCTACAAATTCGAGCAAGTCCCAACCATAATAACTGCATGACATCATGGAGTGAGAAATATCTAAGCAAATTTTTATTTTAGGATTGTTTTTACAGAACTCAACTATTTCATCCGCACCAACAAAAAGATTGTGGTAGCTTTGACCACCAAAATGCCATGGGAAAGGGGGCATAGTCTGAATAGCAATTGTCACACCATCTAAATCAAGTTCATTCAGCGCTTCTGAAATCAATTGATATTTAGCAGCATTGAGTTTTTCATCAGTAAACCCATTACGATTCCAACCACCGGCATTAACAACAATCACAGGATCTTTCGTTTTAGGGAAATATTGATTGAGATTGCGTGTGATATTCACAACGTCTTGCAACAAGATTTTCGATTGAGCACGGTACGCTGCATCATCAGAGCATAAATCAAGAATGTGATCATTAGCAAAAAGTTCTGGACTATGAACCGCAAAACCAATAGTCTCGCTTTCAGAAAAATGGTCTTTTAAGTTGATATTCATATCGTTATAAGACAGGTGAAACTCAACGAAATCTAAATTTGTACCCTCCAATATTTGTCTAAAATCATGATATCGAACAGGCACGCCAAATGGACGATTGAATTGATAATTTCGTTTTTTAATCTGACCTAATATATCACTCATATAGAAAAAACCACCACGTTCAATATCTCTATCTACTTTTTTTCCTATCAAATCGTTTAAACGATTTGGTTGCAGACCTTGTCCAGGGCTTTTAATTTCAACCATATCTCGAGTGATGATCTCACCTGGTTTAATATGTCTTATTGCAACTAAACTTTTCGCCAAATTTTCACGATTCATTAGTTCACCCTGAGTAATCTCCCTCGGTGTTTTGTCACAACCCAGCCCTTCTTCAACTTGACGTATTTGTTTAACCATTTCCTTGAGTTCATTTGGAAGCAAACTTACTTTGTGGTCAGTACCTTCTAATGTAGTATCAATCGTTAGGTGTTTCTCAATAACCGTTGCACCAAGTGCAATAGAGGCTATTGGAACGCATATTCCACGTTCATGTCCAGAGTAACCAACAAGGGCGCCAGTTATTTCTTTTAATCTTGTTATGTATTTTAGATTTACATCTTTAAATGGGGTTGGGTAGGTTGAGTTACAGTGAAGCAGTACAAAATTCGCACCTAGCTCACCTAAAAATGCTACCGTCTCTTTGATTTCGGTTTCACTTGACATACCTGTAGAACAGAAAAAAGGCTTACCTGTTTTAGCGATTGCTTCTAACAGTTCGAAATTTGTAAAGTCAGCAGAAGCGACTTTATAAGCTGCCATACCATAGCTTTCAAGTGTTTTTAAAGACTCAAGATCCCAAGGGGTACATAAAGGTAAAATACCTTTTGATTTAGCGTAGTCAAATACTTCGATTAGTTCATCATTAGACAATTGGAATTTGGATAACAAATCTAATGTGTATTGAGCGCCTAAATCCGCAGATATATCGTTTTTACCAGAGTCTTTATAAAGGTTTTTCATATTTCGCATTTGAAACTTAACGCAGTCTACTCCAGCAGATATAGCATGATCAACTAACTCTTTCGCCAAATTGATATCACCTTGGTGATTATTGCCTATCTCTGCAATAATGAAACTAGCTGACGCTTCAGAAATTTCTCTATCTTTTACAAAGAACCCACTCTTTTTTTGAAAAGCTAGTTGAACTAAGTGTCCAGCGTCATCAATTAATGGAACACAATCAACTCCATTATCAAAGGTTTTATCGATTATCGCCTTATCAGTACCTACATTAAACTTTTGAACGCTTTCGTTCATGACTGTTTTAGCAAATACATTTAAGTCAAGCTCTTTAGTTTCGGTTAGCCAACGTCGAACATCGCCATCCGAAATACTACCTAGTAGCTTTCCATGCTCTGAAACAACAAAAATAACGCGGGCTTTATTCTCATTAATTTTCTTTAAAACATCTATGAGATTAGATTCTGAAAAACAAATGTATTGTTGGATTTTTTTAGTTAGTAACATTTTTTACTCTATATTATTTTTTAATTTAAAGATTTCTTCGCACACTTTAAAGTCGACTAAACTATCAATTTCATAACTTTCATCTTCCGGTACTTCAAACATTCCAACCTTCCCGACGAGCCGATTTTTTGATTGTCTTAGTAACTTAGTCTTAGTAATGTAAAAAGAGCCTGTTTCCAAATATTCTTGATCTTCTTCTTTTATATCTTGGCGACGAGGACGATTCATATAATCATATGACGCAGAAGGACTTAACGAATTTTTCCATGTAAAACGATGTGAACGAGAAACCGTTAACAAACTATCATAATTACTTTTTTTAAAAGCTAAGATCGCATTATCAAATTGATTTTCAGACCGAAGAGGGGAAGTTGCTTGCACAAGTATAAATAGCTCAGGTAATTCATTTCTTTCTTCTAAATAATCGCAACAATGCAGCATTGCAGACTCTGTAGTTGCTTTATCTCCTGATATTGAATCTGGCCTTAAAAAAGGCACCTCAGCACCGTACGCTTGAGCCACCTTTGCAATTTCGGGGCAATCAGTAGAAACAACGACACGATCAATCAGCTTTGAAGCTAAAGCCTGTTCAATACTCCACGCGATTAATGGTTTACCAGCTAATAACTTGATGTTTTTTTGAGGCACACCTTTGGACCCCCCCCTAGCAGGGATGAAAGCAATTATTGACATTAGCCAATCCTTAATTTGATTAAACACTCATTAATAATGTGCATATATTAGGTTTGAACATAGTATCTGATAGGTTCATTATAATGACTGCACATATCTTAAACTACGTTCAACACAATCTTTTGAATTTTCATAACTATCAGCCTCGACATAACAACGTAGTTCTGGCGCATTACCTGATGGTCGTAAATGAACAATACGTTGATCTGATAATGTAATTCTTAAACCATCGGTTTCATCAACACTTTTAATTTCAACATTATCAAAGCCTAATAGCGTTAATAAATTTGCAAGATCGCTTTTGCCTTCTGCGATCATCATTTGGCTTTTTTCAGTGGCAAAACTTTGAATACGATCACTGTGCGTAAAACGTTGTGGCAGCGCTTTCACTAATGTAGAGATAACCCCCTCACCTGCCGCTGCGAGTAGCATAATAGCAGGAAGTACGCACTTTGGCGTTGGTCAACAATGGCTTTGAAGTGTTCTTTGAAATTGTCGATGTGCATACTGGACTCCCTTAAAAGATAGTATAAAATCACAGGTAATGAGATCGTCGAATTGATCTTGTTTTATCCAAAAAAAGTTCACGATCTCACCCTGGCCTTTAGACTCACCTCTTGCAGTTATAAGAGCTATATTTATGATTACTCATATTTTTGAAGAATAAAATTAATAATGGATTAACTTTAAACTTTAAACTCCCTGAACCAAATTTCCAAAGCCATCAGAGCTCTGATTTCTCGTGTATTATTGGCACTACCATTGCAATGGTCAGCGTACAAAGTTGATACATATTCTTTATTAAATAGCTCTCGAGCCAAGGTTTTTTCAGATAACAACAAATCAAGCACCATCTCTTTCATGTCATGTTTAAGCCATTCAGAAATAGGTACTGTAAACATCTGCTTCTTACGATAAGTTAAATCTGTGCCAATTAGATCTGCGACGGCTTTTTTATAAATATACTTAGTTTCACCTTGCTGTAATTTCAATTCACCCGGCATAGAAAATGCGAGTTCAACCATTCGATAATCTAAAAATGGCGCTCTATTTTCTATCGACACAGCCATTCCCATACGATCGGGTTTGACTAAATTATTTCCCGGTAATAGCAACATAGTATCTATGTAAAGCGCTTGATTTAAGCGATCCATATGTTGGCTTTTGACGAATAAAGGCGCGACATAAGAAGCAGCATTATCTTTCGCAACGTGCTGCTTTAAGTTTTCACTATAAAGTGCCGATTTAGCATCGGGTTTAAATAAAGAAATATTATCTAGATAACGCGTTCTAAACTCACTCTCACTCATGCTTTGCGCATAATCATCTGCAAAAAATGATTTATATTTATCATAACCAGCAAAAAGTTCATCAGCTCCATCACCGGTTAAAACCATTTTTACTTTACGAGAAGCAAGTTCAGCGACACGATACATGGGTAAAAACGAAACATCACCATGGGGTTGATCGCAGTGATAGGTAGCTTTAGGCCATAAGTCAAGTAAATTAGCCTCGACTTTTTCAACCACATGTTCAGTGCCAAAACGAGTTGCCGCGAGTGCCGCAAAAGGCGATTCATCGAATTTTTCATCATGAAAACCGATGGTAAATGTTTTAACTGGTTGACTCATATGTTTACTCATCAAGCCAACAACAGAGCTAGAATCTACACCTCCAGATAAAAAGGCGCCGAACGGAACATCGGCTCTTAAGCGAATGCGCACTGCATCGTCTAATATGTCGTTAAACTCATTAATCCACTGTGTTTCTGTTTTTTGCTGTAATTCAATACTTGCTAGATCCCACCAGCGTACTTCTTCAATGCCTTGGGCTGTTGCTTTAATATAGGTACCAGGCATAACATGTTTAACACCACTGAATAAGGTTGACGGTGGCACGACATAATTAAAGCTCAGAAAAGAGTCTAAAGCATTATGATCTAACTTTTTATCGATGCCTGCGGCCAATATTGATTTGATTTCTGAGCCAAATGTCAGACGCTCATCAACATAATGATAATGTAATGGTTTTTCGCCGACTCGATCGCGAATTAAATAAAGTGCTTTTTGATTGTTATCCCATATCGCAATTGCAAACATTCCATTTAATTTAGAAACAAAATCAATACCGTGTTGTTGATATAAACGCAATAAGACTTCGGTATCACAATGCGTTTGACACTCAAATCTACTGCCTTTAAGCTCATCCGCTAGCTCAACATGATTAAATATTTCACCATTTTGTACCACTACAATTTGTTTGTCGTCAGATACGAATGGTTGCTGACCATGCTCAACGTCTAAAATCGCCAGGCGTTGATTACCTAAAGCAAGTCCAGGTTCGGAAAATACACCTTGGCCATCAGGACCACGGTAATTAATCACATCGCCCATGGTTTGTAATTGTGCAGACGTCAAACTGCGACCTTGTTGGTCAAAATAGCCAAAAATACCACACATAACTAGTTACCGCCTTTTACTACGACTTGCTTTATTGTCATAAAAATAATTTTCAAATCAAACATAACATTATGCTTATCCACATATTCCAAATCTAACGAGTCTCGCTCTTCTACTGTCGCAGCAGAACGTTTTGTCGCTTGAGCTAAACCGGTAATGCCCGGTTTGACCGTATTTCGTTTGTACCACATTTCAGGCGTATAGAGTTCTTGTTGCTGTGCGACATTAGGCCTAGGTCCAACGACACTCATCGAACCTAACAATACATTAAGTAACTGTGGTAGTTCATCAATACTCGTTCGTCTCAACCATCTACCAGCACGGGTGATTCGAGGATCGTTGGTAGAAGTAAAGTAAGGTCCAATTTTATCCGCATCAACGCGCATACTACGAAATTTATACATCGCAAACTCTTTACCATTTAAGCCAATACGCTTTTGGGTATAAAAAACAGGCCCGAAGTTATCAAAGGCGATAATGATTGCAACAATCAAAAACAGTGGCAAAACACACAGCAGTACAACTAGGGAGGATAATATATCAAAAAGTCTTTTCATTATGCTTTACTCATTACTATGCGATTAATTATATCAACAACTTTAGTCTTATCGGCTAACTGTTCAGTGGCATTTCGCTGTAATAATTGAGTGCGAGTATCGAGAATTTTTTTCACCTCAGTCTCTAGGTTCATCACGCTTTTTAACGCTATTAATGATTCACTTTTGCGGTGAAAAGCGCGCGATAAAATAACACAAGAAGAACCTAAGCGAACATGCTCGGCTAAAATCAATTCTGCAGGTAAATCCCCTTCGCCAATTCGAGCCAAGCCACCAAAACCAAACGGTAAACAGGCTTGTTTCACGATGGTAATCAAGGACTCAAGTAAACCATTTGCTAACGGTTCAAACATGAAGTTAAGCTTTAAATCTAAGTGCAGATCATTTAAACCAATATAAATTTCACTAACCCCTTCAACTTTGACCACCTCAGCTAAACAGGAAGCCGCCGCTGCAGTTTCCACTAACGGTATACATTTTGCGCGACCAGCGATCAAACGACAAAAGGTATTTACTTCATCCGCAGAGTTAAACATCGGCAACATAAGTAAATCTGCACCCGCGCTAATCGCCTGTTCAACCTCAAGCGCAGAGCCGTCATATAAAGGGTTTAAACGGATCAACAACTCATTATCCGCGATGACATTACGGATATTACGCGCGTCTTGCATAGAATGCTTACTGATCAAGGTATCTAAATGGCCTTGTCGTTCAAACTTACCGTTCACTTCTAAATCAACAAATATTCTTGATACGCCCGCATCCACGGCGTGTTTAGCTAAATCTATATCATTTGTAATTAGCATTAAATTAAACATTTACTACCCTTTTTTAAACTTAATTAATTGTCGAATATCTTTACTCATCAAGACACACACAACTAAAAATACAATACAAGAAATACTTGCTATCAACATATCTAACCATACGCTTTGGTGGTCTAATGTAAGTTGAGAGAGTAACAAGTAATAAATCATCGCCGCCGCAACCAACTTAATAAAGTCAGCAATAAACCATCGATTACATAGGTTAACTCTATGTTTAATTATAATGATCAAAAATAATGATAAGCTAAGTAATCCATACGTTAATACCATTAAATCAAATAACTCATCGATATTGCTAACAACACCATAACCCACAGTGAAAAATAAGATCGCCAAGCAAGTTGAACAAAGTAATGCACTTAAGGTATCTTTCCTTGACGCTAACACAGCAATTAATAATGCATTTACACCTTGAAAAGGTAACGTTCGAATAGCACTATAAAAATAAGCAGATATCTTATCAAGTTGCTCAAGACTCAACTGATTCCAGTCATAAATAAGCGTTACAACGGAAGAAGAAAAATGCTGTAAAGGTACAAATACAGCAAAAGAAATAGCAATAACAGAGAGTATTACACGCTTAAGTGTGGTTAAAAAATCACGTTCATTGCCTTCTGCGAATAATCCAGAAAAACGAGGAAAAAACACGATTGCAAACACAGTTAAAACCACGCCCAACGGAAATTCAACCAGCTTAATCGCATAGTTAACCAACGATAATTCCCCTGGCCCACCTTCAGAAGCAATCGCACGAGTAACTACCGGCATTAGAAAAATAATACCGCCGGTTAGCACACCATAAACATAGCGTCTCAGTAAAGTGCCTGAAACTAAGTTATCGTTAAAAATATTGAAACTAAAAGGCATAACCCGAGAATTGATGACTTGACTACCCCATCGTACTAACGCTGCGACACAAACCCCAATAGAAATAACGAACAATATATATTCTGCATCAAACAAGCTCGTTAAATATAAGCTAGCGATTAACACTAAATTAAAGATTAAAGTACCTAATGCTGGGATCAGAAATTTACCATTATAGTGTAAAAATGCGGTAGTGATCCCTGCGGATACGGTCAAAGGGACAGCTATAAAAGTAACAGCAAAGGCGCTACTATATTGTTGGATTGTCGTATTACTTAATCCTGGTGCAAATCCATTCAAAATATCACTTGCAAAGAAATAAGCACATATACTGAATAAGCAAAAAATACCGAGCAATAACATCATCACCTGTTGATAAAGTACTTTAGCAGCGCCTTTATCTAAGCGTTTGAACTCTGGTATTAACGCCATACCAAGCGCACCACCAACCAATAAATTAACTAATATATCAGGGGTTGACAGAAACACGATGATCAAATCTGTTTGCTCGGACGCGCCAAAGTTAGAAGCAATAAAGGTTTCTCGTACAAAACCAGACAAGCGACCAATAAAAAGCCCGACAGAAACAAATAAACTAGATACTAATAAATTACGCATAACACTATTCTTTTCATTATATTATTAAGGGTTTTATTTTTGATTTTCTAACCAAACCAAATCGCATATACCATCTTTAGGCTTAAAACCCGTAGGTGCCGAAAGCAGTACGCCACGAATAGCTTGATTATCGAAATCAAAGCAAGCCGCTTCCAATTTAGCTAATACCACTTCTATTTCAGACCACGAGAGGCATTCTTCGTGGGCGGTCATGATCCGCTGATGACTCGTTTTAGCGACATTATCGCCAATCAATAATTCTTCATACAATTTTTCACCAGGTCGTAGACCTGTCACCGTAATTTCGATATCGCCGTGTTTATTGTTATCATCTTTAATCGAATAACCACTTAGGTGAATCATTTTAGTGGCAAGATCATATATTTTAATTGGCTCGCCCATATCCAGTACAAATACATCGCCACCTTGACCCATCGACCCCGCCTGAATAACTAACTGTGCAGCCTCAGGTATGGTCATAAAATAACGAATAATGTCTTTGTCTGTTAATGTGATAGGACCACCCGCTTGAATTTGTTTTTTGAATAAAGGTACCACAGATCCAGAAGATCCAAGTACATTACCAAATCTAACCATACAAAAACGGGTGTTACTTTGCTCTTTAGCCAGCGCTTGTAATACAAGCTCAGCCATACGTTTACTTGCCCCCATAACATTTGTCGGGCGGACCGCTTTATCGGTCGAAATCAATACAAAATCACTCACTCCAGCACGAATAGCGGCTCGCGCTGTATTTAAAGTCCCAAACACGTTATTACAAACACCTTCACTGACGTTATATTCAACTAGTGGGACATGCTTATATGCAGCGGCATGATAAATTGTCTCTACTCTGAATGCTTGCATAATCGAAACTAATCGTGATTCAAGTTGGACAGACCCCAGTAAAGGATAAAGTTCGACATCTAAGTTAGCCCGTAATATCGTCTCTCGAAGCTCCTTTTCAATGGAATATAAATTAAATTCAGAGGCATCAAAAACGATTAATTTTGCAGGTTTTTGTAATAGAATTTGGCGGCAAAGCTCAGAACCAATCGAACCACCGGCGCCAGTAACCATTACCACTTTATCTTTAATATTTTCGCTCATTAGTGCAGGATCGGCTTGCACGGAATCTCGACCAAGTAAATCAGCTATATCAACTTGTTTTATCTGATCAATCTGATATTCACCATTAACAAGGTCAGCCATGCCAGGCACTGTTAATACTTTAATCTCAAATTTTTCTAGTGCTGTTAATACTTTTTGGCGTTCACCCGATGTCGCACTCGGTATCGCTAATAATATTTTTTCAACATCATAATTATCAATTAACTCATTTAACTCTGATAGCGCGAATACATTTAAACCATTCACCGTTTTTCCATGCAGTTGTTGATTATCATCAATAAAAGCCACAGGTCTAAATTCTTTACTGTATGCGAGAGCCGAGTGCAATTGTCGGCCGGCCCCGCCAACGCCATAAATAATGATCGGAACACCACGTTTAAACGTGGTCAGATCATTAAATAAGTTACGGTATAATAGGCGAGAACCACCGATAATAAGCATTGAATAAGCGATATAAATAAATGGTAGTGAACGTGGTAACATCAAGCCATTAATGTAAAAACCTAACACAAGGAATAACGCAGCGGCCAAGATAGCTTGTACTATAGTGCGGATAAAACCACCACCAATATAGCGAAAAACCACCTTATACATACCAACGCGGACAAAATAACATAATGAGCATAGTGCAATGCCCGTGACCCACAGCCAATATATGGGGTCATAAAATTCAGCACTGGCATCAGTACGGGTAAAAAAAGCGGCCCAAAAGCAAAATAATAAACAGCAGAAATCAAATGTTAATTTAATGCTAATTTTTATCGGTTTTGATAAGTCAAATATCCGTAATATACGCTGCACTTGCATGAATTTCCTAGTGAAAATAGGGTCTATGAATGATAATGAATTTGTTCATAACAAATAAATGAATCCTATCAATTAAGCCCTAGTCTAAAACGGGTAATAATAGCATTTTATCTTTAAAAATAGCGGAATAAGTTACCATTATAGTGTTATTTTCTCAACACTCATCAGTAAATATCTCTCAATACGTAGCATAACCAATGCCAACTAGGTTATTTTTTAGCATATATCTAAAGCTGGCTTTTTTCAGTTGTATGGAATGATGATTGCGACACCTTCAACCATATAGCGTAATGTCTCAGCCAACACAGCTTTAGCAACATAACCACCAGTCGGACTGTATTGCTGAATATCACGACCAGGGGTACCTTACGCTTGATAACCGACAAAAATAACGTCGGCTTTGGCATCGGGTAAAAATTCAGATGGTCTTGATGACTGTCGAGGGTATAAAGCTGATCAAAATTAAATGGGTGGCGGCCGTCCTTGAGTTTGCCTAACGCTTCTTTATCCCAAAGTCCCTTAGAGTCACGGTATTTATTGGTGAAATTAGCGGCCATCGGCGAATCGACGATAATTTCGTGTCTTTCCATAACGTTTGGCTACGTTGGTTGCGGTGTTCATGCCTTTTATCGCCATAGGTGCTTTCTATAATTAAGGTATATGCACGGTAGGGTGAGCGTTTTCACAGTGCGGACATTAGATTCAATGGAGAGTTGGTCTTTATTGTTGTTACCCGCGGCTTCAGTACCTTGGAATAACCCGCAATCAATTAATACTGAGTTATAGTCGTCCATGTACAGTTGATGGCAAGAGCCAGTCACACCATTAACCGCGCCGTGATGTAAAATACGCATTGTTTCCGTCCTTAGAAAGCAAATTAAGCGTTAATTTTAAAGTGATGTTCCAAGGAAGGTAATAGGTCAATTTGCTTATTTAAGTAGGAATTCGCAGACTGCATAACACAGTGCAATGTCACCATCTCGAATAAGCTGTGACCTAGGCCAACGCATATCGAATAAGTTATTGTGGCACTGAATTTCAGTGCCGTATTTTTCAATAAATTGATGAATCGAAATGCCTTTTTGAAACTGTATTTTATTTCTAGCCATGACCTAAACCTCATCACTACACTTATTTAAGTATAGTTTACGAGGGCTGAGCATTAGTGGTAATCAGCAAAATAAAAGACAACAGTACATGTATGTATGAGTTTTATTCGTTCTTGCTATTGTCTATTCTTATACGTCATTTTTATTGGTGTCAGTTTAATTTCGGACAGACCAAACTTTTCCTTCTGAGTATCAAAAATAAATTTGTAATACGAAAATCTGTTTGGCCTCTTTACGAAATATGTAGAATACTCGGGAGATATAGATACTTTTTCACTAGTACGTTCATCCATCAACTGCCACTCTAATCCATCATAACTTCCATATAGTGACCAAGAAAAACTATTACTGCCAACAAAGTCTCGGTAGGCTATCGAAGAAAAGCTATATGAAGCAATAGGCGTGTCATCAGAACTATATTTTCCATAGTTTTCATCATTTATTAAAATTTCATTCACTATAGAAGGATCAAAAATATTGGTTGAGCTCAATCTATCGTCAGTCAAATAGTTTGATACTCGACCATTAATCAGCACTTTTGTTCCATAAGTCACATCAGGATAACTCAATTGACCTATATATATTTTATATTGAGGTTCTTCTACTTTAGAGGTTATTGATATATTAAGACCAGATAATAACCGTTCATTATTAATAGATAACGATGCTGTAGCATCTTTATTAAAACTAAAAAATTTAGAGATATTAAATACTTCATCATCGGCATATATACCTTTTACATTTACGTCGTACTCAGATTTAGCTGGAAAATAAATTTGGATTGTATCTAATCTAGATATTTCACCATTAAAATCAGCGACAATGCTTGTAGTTAAGGTCCCTTTATTTTTAATCACATTATGGTCTACAACCGCAAGTTCCTCTAAAGGCTTTAAAATTTCAAATTCACCATATCTAATAAATGCAACTACAGACTGGAAGTTGTGTAGAACATAAGCTCTATTAGAAACATTAAAACTCGGCTCTGTTCGATACCCTTTCGAATAAGCAAAGCCGAATTTATCCCTAACGTCGTCATACTCAGAATCATATTTCTTATCCCAGACCAACCAATAGTTACCTTTTTTGTCTATTTGATTGACACCGTCTAATTTTGTTATATCCACTCTTTGCACATTAAAAACAGCCACATAAAAATTCAACAACTGCACGATACGAGGAGAATTCACATAAACGACTTCAACATTATCCTCTTGGTTCGGATTATTATATAAATATCTAAAGAAGAATTCAGTTGCGGGCATTAAATAGCTAGCACTTGTAAGTAATGACCACAGCACAGAGATAAAAATAATAACTAAATATATATATTTTTTGATAATTTTCACATTAACGCCATTTTTTTTCATTATGATATAAATCATACATCGTAATTAAAACTAGAATCATACTAAACATAATTGTCATATTTCTTTCTTGAGGAAAGAAAAAACCAGTAATAAAGAAATACGTGAGAGTTGAAAGTAAATAAACACTTTTTATATTAAAAAATCTTCTCCTACAGACCAAGATGAATAAAATAAACAGAGGCGCCAAATAAAAAAATAGAAAAAGAGAACCACCTAATATGCCTGTAGCTAAAAAAACATCTACAAAAATAGAATGAGATGAATATGTTTCCAATTCTCCACCTAAGTTATTCCCATTCAATTCAACCTTTACACCGCCCATGCCTTGGCCGAGAAAAACATTATCATCTAAACCACTTACAATGGAGCTTAATAGTTCCATTCTTGCAGAATTAGACTCTGCCATTTCTTCTATGCCGACTGCTTCAGTCTTAACTGCACCTTGGTTATTTTTTTCATAGAAAATACTTAAAGAAAACACCAGCATTGATATTAAAAGAACTACGACTTCAAATTTAAATTTAAACTTTTCATCTTTATGTTTAATCCCATCGAACATAATAAGAAAAAAAGCCAAGAATGAAGAACAAGTCATAGCTAAACTAATAGCTCTAGTACTATTAAGATAAAGAGCTAATAATACAACTACAGGGATCAACCAACCATAAACATTTGAAATAGATCTAAAATTATACAGTGTTATAAAAAAACCTAATCCAATAAACATAGATGCAGATGCATGATAAAAATAAGTCCCTTTCACTCTATAGAAATATTCACTATAGTTAACACTCTCTTTTATATATGAATAATCACCAAAGAAATGTTGTGCACAAATAATTATTGATTGTGTTAAAACTGAAAGTGTTATTACTTTCAATATGAAATGGTCACCAAAACCTCTAAGTAAAATAATTAAACAACATAAAAATAAATTCAAATAAACAAGCCAACGGGATACACCATCAAAGATATCAATGTATACATCATCAGAAATCATTGAACCAAATAAAAGCTTGCTGACTAAGATAAAAGTAAACAAGATAAAACCAGAAAGAAAAAACTTAAATTTACGATCCGCTAATTTTATAACTATAGATACTAACAATATAAATTGAATTAGCAATATCGTCACCAAGACAACACTCGGTATCAATTCAAAAGAAATACCATTTATGTTAAAAAAAGCAAACGCTAATTGTTTTGGATGGACAAAAAAAACGTATAAAGTATTAATTAAAACAAACAAAAGTAATATGATTTGAGTTACATTAACTACTTTTAGATGTAAATTCACACGACTAAATATACAAAAGTTTTGATTAACAATCATTAGACTTAGAAAGAAAATACATGATGTCCAAATAGGAACCATAGGCAATAATGTAAAACCAAATAAAATAAAAAGGAACAGTCTATTTGGAGAGCCTTTATTTAAATAATTATTTAATGTCATCTACACTTCCCATTTTCAAAATCAAATCCACAATTTTATTAGTCGCCATTCCAGCAGTAGGAAGATTCTTTCTTTTAGTCTTCATTTTATTTTTTAACTTATTATCATATATAAAGCTTACTATCGCTTTTTCAATATCTTGCTTATCATTTAGCTTCATAGCTCCAATATCTTCACTGTAGTCAACGAGATGAGAATAAGCTGACATTTCTAAAATAAGTACATCCTTATCTAAAAGAAGGCCTTCCATTGCAACTGTAGAAGTCAATGTGATGATTAGATCTGAAGCTGATATTACACTTTGTAAACTTTCAGAAAAATCACTATTTAATGCGTAGTCAGGCAATTTTTCTTTTGTTATATCAGTGCTTGACGGGTGCAATCTAATAATAAAAGTGATGCCTAAATTTTCACATATTCTACTTAGCAACGCTCTAATTTCTCGAGGTAGATTAGGATTTCCCGGTTCTGGCTGCTCAGCCCAAAAAACAACAAACTCATCTTCAGAGATTTCTTTATTTTTTCTATATTCTTTCCCATTCAAATGAATAAGTGGATCAGCCAAAACATCAAAAGCTGGATTACCCGTTACAAAAACGGAGCTAGATAAACGACCTGCAGAAACTAACCTATTTTTAACAGGCTCACTAAATACAGCCAAAACATCACCATTATTATGGTTTTTAAGCCACTCTACCTCCATCAGAGCAAAGAGGTCTACCATACATATACTAGGTATTCCTTTTTTATAGGCAGCCTGAAGCGCTGCTTTTTCCATTCGAGGTGAAGAAGTAGTTACAACAATATCTGGACGTTCAATATCTATTACTCTCTCCATAAATTGGACGGCATTGAATGCATTTAAACCTTTTTTTTCATATTCTTCTAATGCGGCATCTTCCCCAACACTTTTAACCAATTCATTTAAAGATGTTCCTAGATACGCAATCGAGTCTTCAATTGTAATTCCCTTACCTTCCGTATGATGCTTACTGGAGAGGAATTCACCATAGCGTAATATTTTTGGACAACGCATATTCACATAATCGATGACCTTATTATATGATATGCCTTCCCGTTCGAAGTTTCTAATTGATGTAGTTAAAGCTAAAGAAGATACATCAATGCCTTTTTCTAAGAGTTTTTTTACAACTGGGATAACCATTGTGGCATGACCACCACCATAACATACTGTTAAAACTTTCATGTTTTACCTAAAATATACTTGTCATTGTTTGCTTAGCATTCACCCAACTAATAATAGAGAGTTTATCCTGCCTAATCCTAATACTTATTGGGTCATATAATTGCATATCACCAATGCCAAAATCTAATTTTGACTCTATATATTTAAATTTTTGATCAAACTTAAAAACACTTCCTTTCTGTTTATCAATAATATATAAAAAGTCATCACAAACGCATATATCATTTGAAATAATAACTGGACTAGTATTAAAATATTCTATTTTCATTGTATCAAGATTTAGCCGACCTCCTTTATAAGGCTTCGACCAATCAAAAAAATAAATATAACAACCAAAAACTCGAGCTTTATTCAAACTACTTTCAGAAAGATCTAACATTAATAACGAAACTTCCCCGTTATTGAGTAAAAACAACCGACCTTTACTGTCTAGAGCATATGTTTGTTGTTGGTACGTAAATACGATAAGAATTGGCTCATCATGATCTATATGAATAATCTTACATCCTGTATATAAAAAACTGCCTTTAGAATAATATGAGCCAATACTAACTTTCCCATCACTTAACAAATCTAGTTGAGTTGATAAGCCTTTATCATACCTTTTGGTATTTTCTTTATTTTTTATTTCGAGTCCATTGAAACCAGAAAATATAGTCAGTGATTCATTATTTACTTCAATTGAATCCCAAGGACAGCATCCATCTAATAGTTCATCGCTACCTTTAATATCAGTATTGTAATGCTCAAAAACCAAATGATTTGACAGTATATCTCGAATGAAATAATTCAGCCTTTGCAATCTCATTCTAAAACTTCTGGTGTTTTCACCTTTGTTTAGCAGAGATGAATAAATCTCTGAGGCTTTTTCAGCAACACTATGAAGCAAGCTATCATTAATTAATTCATTTTTTAAATTAAGTAAGCACACGAGAATATAATCAATATTATAAAATTCAATTTCCTCTACCGAGGATTTCAAAAATTCATTTAGAGCTAAATTAAAATCAATATCATTAAATATAAAGTCATATTTTTTTTCAAAACTACTAGGTAATATATTGTAATATGAGTGTGGATTCTCATTAGTGTCTAAAAAATCATTTACATTAAAATTTCTGCTTGTTGTCATAAATATATATTGCCTTACAATTAATCAATTAACATCTAATATATTATGTCACGTTTATATGATATTCAATTTTTTAACATCATATCCACCAAATCGACCTGATGATGCAACACCAATTGATTTTATTGCTTTTAAAGGCAGAGTGTTTGAATCAAATGTATAGGTATATTCTTTCCCTGGGATTTGTACATCAAAGTTATCATGATAATATTTACCGTCATGTGTTCTTATGGCTAAGAAAGGCTGAGGGCCAAATAATTGACCACTTTCGACTCTGACCTTTAGCTTATTCAATTCGAGTTCTATTGCTAGAGTCAAGCTCGACACATCGCCAGAATCAGAGATAATATTATTGTGTTCAATTGCAGCAGCCTCAGCCCCTGAAAATTTAATGCAAACATCAGGAAAGTTGCCCCTAATATCTTCAACTAAACTTCTTACATAGTCCACATTTGGTCTGATATCACGATAATCATGATCCGCGAATGCAAGAATAGCAGATCCATTTTCACTCGCTTCCGAAAATGCTGATTCTACATGGTGTTTTTTTAACTCATTAAAGCGTGTACCTACATTTAAGCATCGATAGATAGATCGACGACAATTTCCAGGCACTTGGTAATCATCATGACTAGGATTATAACCAATCCAAGATGAAGATGCTCTTCTCCAATCTCCAAAACGCCCAGCTACCAGATCCAGTTGACCATCGTCTATATCATAATTTTGGTTAGCATAATCAAATGGGATCCATTGTTCTAAAAACATATGAATATCTTGACGTTCAGTATGAAAACCTGGACGGTTTGTTGTCGGAAACCAGTTTTCATCTATAATACGTCTGCACAAAATCTCGAGTAATACGTCAAACGAATTTACATAATTTGTTGCACACTGAAGTGGATTTCGACTGAAGGATAACGGGTGATAATGCCAATTGATTTCATCATTATGATTACCAAGCTCTTTAAGCTTCTGCTTATAAAAACGAAAAATATTACCAAATCCAATATCTTTCCGTCTTGGGTTATCGGTATACCCAATATGGTCCATACAGTGCCAACTATATGTCCAACCATTACCAAAATCATCTACTGTAGATTTTCTGAATGACGTCGATAGAGCATCATCAAGCATATTATTAATTTGCTCCCAGTTATTATTATATTCTAATAACTTAGGAGCTAGCATCTTACTAACACTGCTCTCATAACCACCTAAATCAAATTCTTTATCTTGTAGTTTTTTTAAATTTTCTTTGGTTGCTTCAATATCACTTACAGCCTTACCATAAACATCATTCACACGCTGAAATGTATCGATCAAATCTTCTGTTAAAGGGCCTTCTGTATCAATACAGTGAACAATATGAAGAATTTTGTTCTTCTCATTATATTTCATACTTACTCTCAATTTAAAATTATTATATTCTATGATCACTAAAACAGCCCTTCCATTTAAATTTGGGCTGTTTTATGGTAAGTAATTCGGTTTTATATTAAGTTATTATCTTGTGTTTTCAAAAAACATACTTACCTTAATAAAAAACAAAATACTATTTTATATGCTGTCTACTTTTCAATTTAGATATCAATAAACGCTCTAAACTATAATTCAACGGCCATAAGAGCGCGTATATCACTGGTATTATTTTACTTATTACGACAATGAGATTTATATAAATCTTTTACATATTCATTATTGAATAAACCGCGTTGTGTTGAGCCTTCACTAAATAGAAGGTCTGAAACCATATCCTTCAATTTGTCTTTTAACCAATTTCCGATTGGAACAGTAAACATCTGTTTAATTTTTAATGTAAACAACAAACACATAAATAACAGTCCATAGAACATTACAACTGCTAATAAACACTCTATTAGACATAAAAACCATTGACCTATTAATTACATCAACCTAATATACCTCAAGTAAAAAATCGATTTATTTTTTATTGAGGTATATTATAAATTACAACCTATTTATTAATGCCCATATAATACAGGTTTAAACCACTAAAAGTATGTCTATTTTGACAAAGATATACATTAAACGCTAAATCTCACGACATCAAAAAATAATATCCTTACCATTAAGAACTTATCAATTACAAGCTAAATCCATCGTCTACAATTATGTTCTGCCCTGTCACGTAACGCGACTGTTCGGACAATAAGAATAAAACTGAACCTACCACATCTTCAACGTCCAACATCCCGGCGCCGTGAGTATTATTTTTATATGCGTCTAAAAACACATCCGGTTGACCATCAAAAATCCCTCCAGGGCTCACACAGTTAATACGAAATCGACTGTCATTCACATAAGCCGCTGCATACTTGTTTAAATGCAAAATTGCAGATTTAATTGCCGCATACTCAACAGGCATCGTCATTGGAGTATTGTCATAAACATCAAATTTGGGAGCTATAACACCATAAATAGATGAGATATTCACTAACGAGAATGGCTGTAACTTATCTTGAAAATATGCAGCGCATTGTTGAGTAAATAAAAACGCACTCCCTAAGTGAAGAGATAAATTTTCGTTGAAGCTGTCTAATGAAACATCAAAAAAATGAGCTCCGTAACTTTTATTTCTTGGGTAGGTAGAATTTACAGCACCATCAATATTCGAGCACATCGAAAATAATGCATTAACACTCTCTTTACTCGTCACATCAAGTGTCGTTAAGATTAAATGTTCATCATTGGTATTTACACCTAAGGAACTTAATCGTTCTTCCATTGCTTCTACATTAATGTCTGCAGCAATAACATAACCGCCCTGAGCAAGAATTGCAGGCACTAAACGAGTACCCAATAAACCACCAGCACCAGCAATGAGGATCGTTTTTTTTTCTAATAACCTATCCATTATTCCTCCCCCTGTAAAATTGCTTCAGCCATTCTAAAATCATAAATATCATCAATGTCCACAGCTCGTGCTTTAGGTACTTCAATACTTGTCACTTTTCCTGAGAATAGGCCGTAATTATTGAGTATAAACTGTGGTGTTGAGGCATAAACGACGGTGGTTATATCGAAAACTTCTGGAGCATCTTGACGGCGAGTAACCTCTGATTCAGGTTTAATCACCAATTCAATCAAATCATCTGATGTGTGCTTAACCATATTAAAATATGGACTGCGACTAGCAGGTGTTACCGATATACAGATATCAGCATTTGCGTCCTTTCGTTGTTTAATTGCAGCTTCAACATCAATAATACCTCGAAGTGGGCTTGTGGCGGGTAAGCTAACAAAACCATCAAATTGACCGTAATTCGATTCAGCCCATTCAATCGCATGACGCCAAGAAAGCCATTCAGGACTTAAATCTGTAGCAAGCTCAGCAGGTCTTTCGATCAAGACGGCACCAGATTCGATCGCAACTCTAGCAATATCGTCATCATCCGTTGATACAAATACGTATTCAATAGACGGTGATGCGATCGCAGTATCAATCGAATATTGTAATAACGGTTTCCCCGCTAAAGGCTTTATGTTTTTACCCGGTAGCCCTTTTGAGCCTCCACGGGCAAAAATGAATGCAAAGTTCTTCATTATATTTCTCTATTCTTGCAAGCTTGTTGTTTAATTTTATCAATTAAAGCTACGGTTAGTGTCGCTTCTATAACGTTAGTACAACGATGAGACTGACCTTTAATCATTTGAATAAAGTCTGTGAGCATCGCTAGGTACATTTGGTTCTTATCCCACAGAGGTTCGCTATAAAGAACTGACGTATTTGTTGCTGTTGTAAGCGTCAGTTGGTTCTGAATTAAATCCCAATCTATACGCCCTTCCTTGCCAATGAAACTGCATTTTCGGTGAGCTTGACGCTGTAAAAAATCCAAATGTATGGCAGCCACTGCACCAGATTCTGTGAGAGTGAATATATCGGCGATGTCTTCGACATCAAGATCCAATTCATCTGATGAACGTAAAATTGCATATTGTAGGTCTAAAGGCCCTAATAACCATTGGGCGTAATCTAACTCATGACTAAGCTCAAATAAGGCTCCACCACCAAGATTTTCATTTGCAGAGACGCTGTCTCTGTAATCTTTACTTGGACGCCAATCAGGAAGATATTGACCGATCTCAATATGCACATTATATAAAGTACCAATTTTACCTTCATCTAGTAGTATTTTCAGTCTTTGAGCAGAAGGTAAATATCGTAAACAATAGCCGATGGCAACAGGAGTACCATACAACTCGATTGCTCTTTGAATGGCATTTGCATCTTCGTTCGTCGTTGTGACTGGTTTTTCGATCAAAGTTGGAATACCAGCTTCAATGAAAGGGATCGAATGCTGCGCATGAAAAGGCGCAGGAGATGCAACAATCACTAATTCCACTTCCGCGTCAATGAGTGCTTCAATGCTAGTAACAACACCATCACTATCGCTGATCTTTTCATTAAGTGTACGTCCACTCGCAGACATAACCAGTAATTCAACGTTTGGAAATAAAAACTTTATATTACGACGATGACGCGTAGCAATATTACCTAAACCAATGACAGCAACTTTATTCATAATTAATCGAGCCCTAGCATATGTATGTCTGCTTGTGCACGATTAAAATCATCCATACGGCCAATGTCCAACCAATATTCATGAATAGGAAACATCAAAAGGTTATCACGCTCATTCATGTGCTGCTCAAGCAATGTCGGCATATCAATATGATGATTTACAGGGACTGATTGAATCACTCGAGGGGATACGACATAAATACCAGCATTAACAAAAAAACGTTGAATTGGCTTCTCAACCATACTGGTTATTTTATTTCCTTTGCCATTAATTACGCCATAAGGGATTTGATAGTCGTATTCACGAACACACATTGTCGCATCTGCTTTGTTTTCTATATGAAAATCTAATAGGCGTTCAAAATCAACTTTAGTAAGAACATCACCATTCATCATAATTAGTGGTAAATCTTTTGGTAAATCAGCAGGCAGTAAACCTAGAGCCCCACCGGTGCCTAACGGAGAGTTCTCATGAACATAGTTAATCTTCACACCTAACTCAGACCCATCTCCAAAGTGTTGCTGAATTTGCTCTGCCATATAGTGAGTAGATATATAAAAATTCACAAAACCCGCTTTAATAAAGCTACGAATAACGGTTTCTAAAATTGGTTTATTACCAATTTTAAGCATAGGTTTGGGACAAGTATCCGTTAAAGGACGTAAGCGAGTACCAAATCCTCCAGCCATCAAAAACACCGGGTTTTGGTGAATTATTTTTTCAAACAAATGATGTAATGTTTCAAGCCCAACCACCTTACCATTATCGAGTAACGGGATAGACAAAATTTCTGTTCTTTCCATTAGTTCAATTAAATCTTCACGTGGCGTATTAACATCTGCGGTTATTGGATTGGTATTCATGACTTCAGTTATATCAGCCGTCAATGCAAGATTACTCAACAAACCACGACGAATATCACCATCAGTAACAATACCTTGCAAACATTCCTTATCATCAACGACTAGCGCAACTCGGAGTGCTTCTTGATTAATAATTTCTAATGCATCCCATACTGTACTGGTTGATTTAATAAATACGTTCTTCCAAGAATCACTCATGATTAACCTTATTATATTTTAAACTATATAGCATTTTTTATTACAGCTCTGCTTGGATAACAGATTTGTCCCGAAGATATATTTTGGGTCACTATAGCACCAGCGGCTACAATTGAATGTTGCTCAAGCATAATATTTTGAATAATCGTGGCACTAGCGCCGATATACACATCATTTAGTGTCGTCACCTGCCCGCATAAAGTCGCTCTTGGGGCAATATGGTTATATTGGCCAACCCGACAATCATGCTCAACAATGACGCCACTATTGATAATGCTATGTGCTTCAATCACAGTCCCGGCCTGGATAATAGCCCCCGGAAAAACCTGAACCCCTTGCTCTAGGACTGCAAATGGAGAGACTTGAGCAACATCAGAGACTATCGTTTCAAATTGATATCCAAGAGATAAGAAATAGTCATTTAACTTACGCTTTAAACCCGATCTGGGTAACATTCCAATCCCATTAACAAGTCTTACTCGTTCTGTTGAAAACATTAATACATCATCATCATTTTTAAGATGCGTAATATCATAAAAAACACCGCGCTGGCTAATGTCTTCAGGGCTAACAATAGCCAATATCTCACGTTGTTGTAAGCGTAATATATCAACTAATACGCCAGCATGCCCTCCACCACCAATAACAACAAGAGGCAGTAACTCTTGGTTACTCAACAATCAAATCCCCTACTTGGTAGCTTTTACTCGCAAATGTATTCAGTAGCGTCCAGTAATGATATGGTGACATGCCTGAACCTGGACGTTTAATCGTTAGATTATCTTCGGTGATAAGGTCACCTTCTTTAATTACTCTAGACGCAACTAAACTCTTACGAGCCACAGCTTTATTCTTAATTTCTGATACTGTAGGGCTTTTCACTCCCCCCCCTAAAGCAACTTCCACCTGACGGATTGCCTCCACCATAGCAGCGAGCTCTTGAGGTTCTAAAGACGCTTTATGATCCGGTCCGTCCATGTTTTTGTCTAACGTGAAGTGCTTTTCAATTAACACTGCACCACGCGCTACGGCTGCTATTGGAATTATGATCCCCTCACTATGATCAGAATAGCCCGCTGGTAATTTAAATGCATGGCCAAGGGTCTCCATTGCTTTCAGATTTATTTCAGCCATTGGGGCCGGATATTCCGTTGTGCAATGCAATATCGTGACTTTTTGTTTTAGTGTTTTTTGACCAAGCTCTGATGCATACGCTTGTTGGAATGCGAATTCACTTGGCGCTGCATTCTTATCCGCAATATAACCAAATGCAATAACACCTAATACCGCTTCAACGTCTGAGAGTGTCGCCATTCCAGTCGAAACAATTAAATCACAGCCAGTGCGAGCATGTTCCAATACTAATGGTGCATTAGTGATTTCACCTGAAGGGATTTTTAAACGCGTTAATCCTAAATCATTAACTAAAAAATCCAAGCTCTCGAAATCAAAAGCCGTTGATAAGAATTCAATGCCCAATAATTCACAATGCTTAACAAGTTGATGATGGGCATCATAAGAAAGTTCTAGTCTGCTTAACATCGCTAGTTGTGATTCTTTTTTTTGTGTATTTGTTACTTGATAATCAGCTTGTTTAGCATCAGCAGTTACCAAATTTTTAGCTTTAAAAGTTTGAAATTTAACAATGTCTGCGCCAGCTTGGTGGGCAGCATCAACAAGTTTAAAAGCTAATTGTTCATCACCATTATGGTTAACACCTGCTTCAGCAATAATTAAAGTCATTATCTTCTCACTCAATATCATCAAAATTTATATCATAAAAGGCTTTTCTTGGGTTAAACGTCAATGATTTAATCATCTCCATTACTTTACTGCTCGAATCACCCTGTCCATATGGATTGAATATTTTTTCATCAACTTGTTTATAGGTTCGATTAACGGCAACCAGTATTGCATCAGAGATCGATTGCTGATTAGATTCTACGTTTAATACGCTTTTTGCAGCCAAGCGACCTTTTTGTCTCGAACCTATGTTCACCGTTGGCACATCAAACGCTGGAACTTCAATTATACCACTCGAAGAGTTACCAATGACAGCCGCCGCATGCATGACTGAACTTAGGTAGCGAACTTGGCCTAATGAAGGAATAGCCAATACTCGAATTGGATTTTTACGTGCGTATTCTTCAAGTATTGGGATTAGGCGCCGTCCACCATCATCCGCATTTGGATAAGTAATAATTATTTGATAATCAGGGTATTCATCCAAAGCCCTTAATAATGATTCGAAGCTAGCTTTTGGCGCTTCATCGCCCAAAGTAACAGGATGATAAGTAACAACAAAAAAAGGTTTATTTAATGTGAAATTTAATGACTCTGATAACTCAGGAACACTCATGAAATTAGCTCGCTGGAGATGGTCTAAACCAATAGCACCTACGTTCTTTACTCTTTCAGGTTCCTCACCTAGCTGTATTACTCGCTGGCGATATTCTTCAGTAGAAGTGCAATGCAAATAACTTAATTTAGTAATAGCATGCCTAATTGCATCATCATAAGCACCTTCAGTTAATTCACCGCCATGTAAATGAACGACAGGAATACGCAAGATCATCGCAGTCTGAGCCGCAGCGAGCGCTTCAAAGCGATCTCCGAGAATAACCAATACATCGGGTTGTAAACGACTAAGGGCATCAGCAAACCCCAGCACACCTAGCCCCATACTCTTAGCGACTCCCACAGCACTATCTGATGATAATAATATTTCAATTTTTTCATCAATAACAAAACCATCTTGTTCGATCTGCTGATAAGTGTGCCCAAACTCTGGTGATAAGTGCATACCAGATACAAGCAACTGTAATACGAACTCAGGATCTGCCTGGATGTCTTTCAAAAGCCAATACAGCAAACCATACTCAGCTCTTGTACCGGTAAATACAGCAACATTTTTTTTCATATTAAACACTTACTCCAACTGGGCTACTCGGTAAATTAATCAGGTGTGCTTCTACCCATTCAGAGACACTCAAATCTCCGCGTAAGGCATCTTTGAACATAGGTAAGCGATGCATTAACTGCCAAATAGGTCGAGTCATCACGCCGCTGGCATTGGTTTTTTCTAACATTTGATTACGACTAGCAACGTCGGGACAGATGATGGCATTTAACCAGTAATTGGATTTTGCATACTCGGGCTCTAGCACAAACTGAAAGTCGCTGTCAGCAAAGAATTCCGCGTAACGCGCCGCTAACCCACGTTTTTGTACGAGGAACGCCGGTAATACTTCCATCTGCGCACAACCTAACGCCGCATTCAGATTTGGCATACGGTAATTAAATCCAGCCTCATCATGATAAAACTCATACGGGTGCGGCACTTTCGCTGTCGTTGTCACATGTTTAGTGTGTAAGCCAACATCGGGATCACGACACAACACCATACCGCCGCCACCGGTGGTAATGACTTTATTACCGTTGAAGCTAATCGCAGCAAATTCACCTAAGCTACCAGTGTGTTTACCTTTGTAAAATGAGCCAAGGCTTTCAGCGGCATCTTCGACCAAGACCAGATTCCAACGCAAACATTCTGCAATGAGTTCATCCATTTCGACGGGGTGACCAAAGGTATGCATCGGGATCACGGCTCGGATTCGCTGACCGGTGATCTTGTGTATACATTCACCTTGGGCATTCAACTTAGCAAACTGTTGTAAATATTTAGCCATCGCTTGCGGGCATAAACCCAGGCTGACTTTTGAGACATCAACAAAAATAGGTTGTGCGCCCATATGAAATAACGCATTACAGGTCGCAACGAACGTCAGCGCTTGCGTAATAACAAGATCACCAGCTTGTACGCCAGCCATATACAACGCCGTATGCAAAGCAGCTGTGCCATTAACAGTTGCGACGGCTTTACCAGCACCGGTATAGCGTTCGATATGTTGTTCAAAGTCATTCACATACTGACCCACACTCGATACAAACGTACTGTCGATAGTGTGATTCACATAGGCTTTTTCATTACCATTAAATGTCGGCACATGTAATGGTATAAAGTCATCTGTGGCATAAGTATCGCGGACAAACTTAATTAATTTGTTATGCATTTGTCTATTCCTACATTTTTCCGTCTAAGTATTTACCAGTTTCTTTATGGCCAAAATCTGGGATCATAGTAAAGAACAATTCAACGATTTGTTCTTTCGTCCAAGCACAATCCGTTTTCATTTCAGCGATGGTATTTTCAAATAAGGTGACTAATTCAGCATCAAATAATGCATCATTTTTAATGACTCCCAGATGATTAAAACGTTGCATATCTAATGTTTCATTGTCAGTAAAAAACTCTTCAAAGTCTTTTTCACCCGTGGTATCACTGTCAGTAAATAGACACGGCCATTTACCTTGCTCTGGCAGCGTATCAACCAATGCACGTGCTTCATCTTCGTCTTTACATAAATGCGGTTCATAACCTAATTGCTGTAGATATTTGACGGCGATATCGGCAAACGAGATCAAGTGTAATGATTCACTTAATTTAGGGAAAAAGATATCGCGGTTTTCACCAAAGATACATGACATTAAACATAACTCGCCCGACTCTTTTGGTGTTACAAAATAACGTTTAATATCTTGTGGAGCAACGATAGGCTGACGCTTTTGAATGCGCTGATTGAATCCGTGTAATAACGAACCATCAGAAAACGCGACATTCGCAAAGCGGGCTGTTGAAATAGTAATATCGGCACTGCGGCGCATTAAGAACATTTCCATAATACGCTTAGAAGCACCCATCATATTCACCGGATTAGCGGCTTTATCTGTCGATACGCAGAAATACTTTTTAACACCAGCAGCGGCGGCTTGTTGCATGGTTTTTTCAGTATTAAATACATTCACATCAATCATGCGCATTAAGGTATACGGGTCTTTTTCACTGCGTACATGTTTCAATGCTGATAAGTTTAAGACGTAATCATATTGACCATCGGCTTTAATAAACGCGTCATATTCTAATGAGCCAATATCTAATGCAAACGTTTGGAAATCACCATCGATATAACCAATCGAACTACGAATATCTCGCACCAGTTCAACCATATTATTTTCGCTAATATCCACAACATGGAGTTTTTTGGGCTGACGTTTGAAGATCTCTTTTGTCACCGCTTGACCAATAGATCCTGCACCGCCTAAAACTAAGAAACGAGATCCAGAGACAGCTTGTTGCAGTTGTATTTCGTGTTGCTGAATATCGGTAGTGAAAAGTGCGTTCTCACGACCGATAAGAGATAAGATCGATGCCATTATCAATTGATTCCTTAAGGTAACAATATAGTAGGGTGACTGAGCTGATTACATCATCATTCAGTGATGCCAGCAGTATATCAAAATATTACCGTATCTGTTAATTTCAGCAAAGAACCTTATTCATCGATAGGAGCGATACCTCATTAACGCCTCATATTCGCATCTATCACTCATGCATCGGGCCGTAATATCCGCGCATCTGGCACTAATTGCCCGAGTTTTTCAGCTAACACCTGCTTCGCCCCTTCATCACCATGGACAATGCGTATCTCGCGTGGTTTATGCTTGATGTGTTTAACAAAATTGATTAAATCTAGCTGATCAGCATGGGCTGAATAACCACTGATGGTATGAATACCGGCATTAATGGTGATGCGTTTACCGTTAAGATCCACATAACCCCCCTTAGGGCCATAGCGTTGGATATCTCGACCGGGGGTACCTTGGGCTTGATAACCGACAAAGATAACATCCGCTTTGGCATCCGGTAAAAATTGCGTCAGGTAATTGACGATACGACCACCACTGCACATGCCACTGGCAGCAATGACAATAGCCGGCTTATCACGTTGGGACAGGTACTTAACAACGGTCAGGTGATCTTGGTGGCTGTCGATAGTATACAGCTGGTCAAAATCCAGCGGATGGCGACCCTGTTTGAGTTTGCCTAACGCTTCTTTGTCCCACAGTCCTTTAAAGTCGCGGTATTTACTGGTGAAATTGGCGGCCATTGGCGAATCGACGATGATTTCGATATGCTTCCATAAGCTGTTGTCTGGTGCTGTATGAATAAACTGTTCGATTTCGTAGAGTAATTCCTGAGTACGACCAATACTGAATGCCGGGATCAGTACCACACCATTATCACTTACCGCGTGTTCAATCACCGCTTGTAACTTTTGGCTACGTTGATTGCGATGTTCGTGTCGTTTATCACCATAAGTACTTTCGATGATTAACGTATCGGCGCGATATGGCGATCGGGGTGAGGATAATAGCGGGCTGTACGAAGCACCCAAATCGCCTGAAAAAACGACACGGTGACGGCGAATGGGTTTATCGGTGGATAGTTCAATTTCGACATAGGCGGAACCAAGGATATGTCCTGCAGGACAAAACCGGATCTTCTGGCGTTGATAGCAGACTTCATTCGGCTTTATATCCTCTTTGGGGATGTTCAGTACCTCAATCGTTTGCCATTTTTGATAGGGTACGGAGATGAGTTGGTTTTGTAATAGGGAGAGGCAAGCTTGGATGAGTTTTTTATCACGGGTGACACCGACTTTAAGGGCATCTTCAATAACAAGGGGAAGCAGTGCAGCAGTGGCTTCGGTCGCGTAAATGGGACCAGTGTAGCCTGCGGCTAATAAATACGGAATGCGACCGACATGGTCAATATGGCAGTGGGTGACGATGAGGGCTTTAATGGTGCGGATATTAAAGTCGATAGAGAGTTGGTTTTTATTATTCTTACCCGCGGCTTCTGAGCCTTGAAATAAGCCACAATCAATCAGTACTGAATTGTAGTCATTCATATACAGCTGATGGCAAGATCCGGTCACGCCATTGACCGCGCCATGATGTAAAATACGCATTGTTTCCGTCCTTGGAAAGCAAGTTAAACGATAAATATAACGTTTAGTTTAAAATACTTAATCCAAGAAGGTAATAGGT
>SPKZ01005328.1_pt1 | contig 34310 bp, 27 predicted proteins | sample 2456571 | NCBI WGS metagenome assembly SPKZ01 (sample SAMN11192286, study PRJNA482655) | marine metagenome | biome: ENVO:00000447; feature: ENVO:00000244|ENVO:00000211|ENVO:00000569|ENVO:00002023; material: ENVO:00002151; isolation source: ocean water from marine abyssalpelagic zone ...
CGACGCCAGCGCCGACGCCAGCGCCGACGCCAGCGCCGACGCCAGCGCCGACAGCAGTATCAACGAAGATGCGGGGTCAGCGAACGGCGACAGTGGCAGCATGGGGGAGGCCGACCCTCTACTCCTCGATGCCCAAGTCGATAGCGGCGCCCCCTCGGCAGTCGGTCTAAGTGTCGACACCCCGGACTGCGGCTGCCGCACAGTGGGGAGTCGCCGTAACGGGTTTTTGCCCGCGCTTCTGTTGGTCGGCGCAGCCCTAATACTGGGGCGCCGCCGAGCTTCCGCGCCAGGACCGAATCCGAGTGACGGCCGGCTCTGAACGCTGTTTTCCCACTATGGGACCTGGCAATCGATACGCATGAAGTGCAAAAAACCGTCCGCTGCAGCCGTCTAATCTCCGCACATGAGGGCGTACGGGTTCGGAAACGAAGTCGCCAAGGAAATGATTCGCGCCAGGAGCCCCCGCCACATCGACGGTCACGGGTAGAGCCGAGATCACCCCGTCAAATGCCGGACCGAATTAACAATCAGTGATCCCACTGCCACCCTGATCCCGGCGCGGGGCGCCACTCGCTCCCGGCCCGCCAGTTGCCGCTGCGCTCAGGCCAGGGCATTGTTTGCCCATGGGAACAAGCCCTGACATACCGATCGACGACTCCTGGGACCCGCCTCCCTACTTCTCGAAAGTGCCCGACACAGCGACGGTAAAGGGCATATTCTTCCGCGATCTCGTACGCGCCATCGACTTCGTTCTCACAATCAAGAGCCGAGTATCGAAGTCACCAAACACTCTCTGTATCTGTAGATCCCTCCCTCGTCAGCCTGCATTCAGTCGTCCACCGGCCGCCTATAGGCATCCTCAATCGAGAGTTCCAGCTTGTCCTGATCCAAGCCCGACCACCAAGCCACCTGCAAGCCGAGCCACAGCCCCGTAGTAGTGAAATTCTCATCCGGCCCCACTTCGAACGTCGCGACCGGCGATAGGATCCAACCGCCGCTGCGGGATTCGTCGGACAAGAAGATATTCGTGCCGATCCCCAGCAGGTAAACCTCACCGTAGCGACCGCGGCTGTAATCGGCATCGTAGGGATCCACGCCTCCGCCACCGCCAATACCGAAACTCGCGTTGATGAAACCCAGATCGCTAGGGTACCAACGCGAATCAAAGCTGAGCCTGCCATAGGTCCACGGATCGTCGCCGCCAACCGGAGCCAAGCCGATCTCCAATCCTAGATCCACCCATTCTGTGACCGCTTCGCCCCAACGGAAATTGTACGCCGCTCCGAGGGTCGGACCCCGAGTCGGACGGTCAGGATCAAATGCGGCGGACATTGCCAGACTGACGCCCGCCGACAGGTAGTAGCCCTGGTTCGGTGCAGGTTTGGGCAACCATTCTTTATCTTCCTCGTCGTCAGCACGAGACTGCTCGTGTTCATCCATAGAGCTATCGTCCGTCGGAACCACGCCCTTCATTGGCGTGCCGTCGGTTTTCGCAGGCGCCAGGCTCTGCGTGGGCTTCGGCGCCTCCGACTCCGGCTCGTGTATCGTGGCTCCTGATCGCTCAGATCCGGGATTGACCGTATCGCCCTCCGAAACAGGAGCAGCAGATGCCGACTCGCTTGGGGACTGTTCGGTGGCTTCGGGGGCCGGCGACGTCGGTTCTTCGACGGGTGCCACCGCCTCCGACTCGCTCGGCGGAACCGAAGAAGCGTCGACGGGAGCCTCAACGGTTGGAGCAGGCGGTGTAGACGGCGCCGGAGCGGCGGGTTGCGCGAGTACCGTCCCGGAAGCCGTAACGGCAAATAAGATGGCGAAAAGTCTCAACTGTCCCATCAGAACTCCCCCCGTAGACCGATGACAGGCAATATGGGCAATCCCACAGATACGTCCGTCTCGCTAAAGTCGAAGTTGTAGCTCATGCCCTCTGGGTTCTGTTGGTTGTACACATTCTGAATGTCCAGGTACGCGCCGAGGATCCACGTCTCATAAATCCAACGTTTGTCGATGCGTACGTCGAGCTGATGAAAGGCGTCGAGACGATCCGAGTTCGTGCCCGCCGGAATGCCGCGATAGCGGTCGTTGTCCACATCGTAAATGCTACCCGTGACCGGCGTATACAGATTGCCTGACACGTAGCGGAAGCGAGACCCTATCTCCCAGTTACGTGGCAGCCGATAGCTACCGATTAGCGTCAAGATATGCGTCTGGTCAAAGTCAAAGAGCCGGTACTCGTCGCTGCCGGAGTCTTGGCGTTCCGAACGGGACAGCGTGTATGCCAACCAACCGTAGAAGCCATGGGCGAGCTCGTGTTTCAACGACACTTCGGTCCCATAGACCCTGCCGCTGCCTTCGTTGTCATACAGCTTGGGCACGAGTTGTCCGTCTCGTTGAATGATCTCGTCGGTACCGCTGACCAGACTGTCGAGAGTCTTGTAAAAGCCCGTTACTTCGAAATCGAGGTAGTCTTCCGGTTGGTACTCAACGCCCAGTGAATAATGGACCGCCGTTTCCAGGGTTAGATCCGGGTTACCCATGCTCTCGTCGAGTTCCAAGAATTGGGGTTCTTGCACAAAAAAACCAACGCCCGCCTTGAGCGCCCACTCATCGTCCAACCCTTGACGGGCCGTGACACGGGGCGAGATACCTGTGTCGCCCGTTCGGGTGAAGTGATCCACGCGAACACCGGGGATCACCAGTGTTCGTTCAAAGGGAGTGACTTCCAATTCAGCAAAGGCCCCGGTCGAGTGAAAGGACTTTTTGTTGGCGGAAAATGTAAAGTCGTCGGCGTTAAGGCTGATGTTTGGTTCTCCCCCACCGGCTCCGCCATCGCCCTCTTCGGGCAGGTCAGGCAGGCGGATATCCCACTCACCATTCTGGTAGAGGTAGTCGAGCCCACCACGCACGGCGAAGGTCTTGTCCAGCACGTAGCGGGAGGTATTGCGCACCTGAGCTTGGGTCAGATCAGCGTTAACGTACAAGTCCGAACCAACGTTGAGCGCGGTAATGTTGTGGCCGTAGGACACCTTGAACTCATTCTGAAAGCGTTCGCTGGGGATGTACTTGTACTCGTTGATCAGCCGCCAGGAGTTCATGCCAAAGGAAACGTTATCTACAACAAACTCAGGGTTCTCCACCGGCGGCTGCTCGAAAATAATCTCAAAGATGTCGTCGGAAACAAAAAAGAACGATTCCAACTGATGTTCCGGAGTGGGCCGGTAGCTGGCTAGAGCCTGGTAGTCGTAGTAGCGCGGCGCGACGATCGATGTCCCATCGTCCGGCAGCACCGCCTCAAGGACGTAGTCAATGTAACTCCGCCGGGCGCCCACAGCGATCGCCAACTCGTCCGTGATGGGCGCCTCCAGATACAGACTCGTATCCAAGATGCTCACGTCCAAGTAGCCGCCGATTTTTTGCGGCGCCAAGGTCTTCAACTGCACGTCTACAATGCCACCCGTCGCCCTCCCGTATTCCGTGGAAAAGTTGCCGGGGATAAACTCGATGGCGTCGATCATGCCCACTGGCAAAATGCTACGGAGCCCCCCGAAGTGATAGAGCAGCGGTACTTGCACACCGTTCACCAGCGTCTTCGTATCTTCCGGCGCGGAACCCCGCACCACCAGCTGACCCGTCACCGTACGGGCTACCCCCGGGAAGTTCTGCACCACGCTCAACACATCACCGAAGGTGCCCGGAATACGCTCCGCCTGGCGTGCGTTGATCACGGTGCGGTTGACCTCTCGCCGCACGCGTTGAGTCTCAACCACAACGTCGTAAGGGTTGTAACTGCGTTTTTCAATGCTGTATTTGGCGTCGGTGCGCTCGCCTTTCGCTACGGCCTCGGTGATGCGCAGCGGGTAGTATCCTTGAGGATCAGCCAACACCCGCCAATCACCCACGCCTAGACCCTCCAAATGGAAGGCACCCTCTTTATCGGTCTCAGTCTCAAATCCGATAGCCTGGTCGCCTTCGCCACGAAACACAGTGACCTTCACACCGACCAAGGGCAGACGAGTGCCGCGCTCCCGCAGCTTTCCCCATAACTCTCCTTGAGGTGGGGCTGGGGGCGGCTTCTGGACAATCTGCTCGGACGGAGTCGGCGACTCTGTCTTCACGTCCGGCACGAAACGGAAACGATAGTTGATGCGCACCGGCACGGTGGTCTCCCCCATCCGGGCTGGCACGAAAATCAGACGCTTGGCAGCTTCTAAGGCCGCTTGTTCGAAACCTTGGTTGGGATCGTCAGCCCCCGTGGCAATCACGGCTGCCTCCACATGACCATTGGCGTCGATATCGATGTCCACCACCACCACAGCTCCGATGCCCTGGGCTTTGGCCTCCAGCGGGTAGAGGGGTTGCGCGTCCTTCTTCAGTGACGGGGGAATGAGCTTGTCGGTGATTATCGGCGTGGGGTCAGCTGTCGTTCCCTCATTCGCCGGAGGAGCTGCGGGCGCTTCCGGATCCGGCGCTGCCGGGTTCTCAGCCGCTGCTTGGGCGAAAGCCAACGGCACGCTGCCAAGGAGCAGAGCGAATATACACACGATCGGGGTCGCGGCATGGACAGCCGCCTTGATTTGGATCGAAGCTCGCATGGCTTAGCGTTCCACCGAGTAGCTGTAGCTCGTCCAACCGATGCCGCCCCGCTCGTCGCGGACGACGAGAAATAGCTGAGCTTGGTCATCTTCCGGTACGAAGGGCAAGGTCCAGATGTTCTCTAGCAACTTTCTCAGCTCGCCACCGTCAACGAAGGACGTCGTGTCTCCGCCCTTGTATTCCGATGAATGGCGATTACCCGCGTTGTCCCTCGTGCCTTCTCGACTGCCGCCTTCGTCCTCGGTGACGCCCATGGTCAAGAACCAAGTCATCGTGATGGTCTCCCGGCGAGGTGTCGGTTCATCTAGGCCTTCACGCTTCTCGGGAAGGAAGCTCTCAGCGATGCAATCATCCGCCACGGAAACTTCGCTGTCGCATTGCATACCGCGGTCGAACTCAGCCGTGATCTCATAGATGCTGTTGGGCTGGAGCTGTTCTCCGGCTGCGAGTTCACGACCCGCCAACGTAATTTTCATATTGCCCGTCGGATCTGGATTATTGTTCCGGGAATCCGCCATGGCACCCTCGTCCAGCATGGTCAACGTCTTGATGGCGGTGATCTCGTCACCACCGCTGCGCACCTTCAGGCTCACGCTGATTTCAAGACCCTGAAGGCAGGCAAAGAGAGCCAGATCGCTCGCCTCGCTGTCTCCAGCGAGCGCCGCGCATATTCCCAAGACCACTGCCATCGGAAACACGTGGGTAAACTCCGCCGTTGGCGAGGTTCCGAGATCGTAGCTCGGTGCCGGTATCCCTGTGCCCAATCCAGACCAGAGCGCCGCCAGCTCCGCCTCAGACAATGTGCAACCAAAACCGTCGCTTGAGGCCGCCCGAGCCGGACACCAAGACCACTCGTAACTGATCGCTGCATCGTTGGGCTCGAACACTAAAGCGCTGAGCGTAGTGGTCTCCCCCGGCACAAGATCCGGCGGCTCCGCCTGGATGGCCAGCACCCGCAGCTCTTCCAATTGGTTGTACTGCTGGGACTCGTTTTTAAGCTGGCAGCCGAAGGTGCAGCTCAGCCAGACCAACATCCACAACCATTTGGCACCATATTCTGTGGGCATCTCAGTTATCCTCGATTCGAAATCGATAGCTGTAGGAGAGTGTGAACGGCACAGCATGGCCGTCTCGCTTGGCAGGAACAAATTTTTCGGCGCGCGCGGCCCGACGAGCGGCGTCGTCAAAGGCGGCATGTCCCGAACTCTTGAGCACGCTGACTCGGCTGACGTTTCCAGCAGCGTCAATATGTACCCGGACTAGCACGCTTCCCTCGATGCCCTGGGCCTTGAGCTTCGCCGGATAGCTCGGCTTGCTGGGGCGCGCTCGTTTCGGATCGGTGAAGACGGCGTCTCGGGTCGGGATGCGGCTGGCGACACGCTGTTCACGCTTACCGCCCGACGACTTCAGCTGTCCGCCTCCGGACGTCGGCGCCAGAGCGGCGCGAGTGGGAGCGACCGCCTGGTTCTCTGTACGGCCCATGCGGGTAGTACCGGTCCCGAAGCTCGGGCCCTGCCCTCCAGAGACCGTCGACTCAAAGCTCAAGCCGACGACGCGATGCCTCACGGGCGCCGCCTCAGGCTCTGCAGGCTCAGGGGTTTCCTCGACAACAGCTATGAGCTTCTTCGGAACCACTCGCGGCTTGCTTTTCGGGGCCTCGGGCTCCTTGGGCGCAAAGTCCGGGGCGACCGGCCCACGCTCGGGCTCCACTTCCACCACCGGGGGCGGCTCAAGCTTGTCGATAATCCGCACCTGCACGCGCTCCGGCGGGCGAAACTCGCTGCGGTCGCCCGCCAGATGATTCACGATGGCGAACACGCTGACAATAAGTCCGTGAATGAGCACCCCGGTCACCACCAGGCGAGCCGAGCTGAGGCCCGTACGAATCGCCGATCCCGGGCGCAACAGGGGATCCCGGACCAGGCGCGGGGTCTCGATGGGGTGCAGAACCCGAACGTGAATCAGCTCCCGCGACAACTGGCGCCGGTCACTGCGACAGCGGGCGTATCCATCGGCTGTTTCCACGGCACTGCCGAGCCATGCCCGATTGGGGCTGCTGCCCGACCTTGGGCTATGGGTTGTAGCGTCCTGCACAGTATTAGAGCTCGCGTTGAATGTTCAGAGCGAAGGATTTGATGCCGTTACCCTTGACCACATCGATGATGCCGATGACCTGACCGTAACCGATGCTCTTGTCCGCGGAGATCACCGCCTGGAGATCTTCGTCTTTCCAGGAAGCCCGTGCCACATGAGCGCCAAGCGCCTCGTGAGTGACCGGATCGCCGTTGAGGAACAGCTCGCCGTTATCGTTGAGAACAATATTGAGCGTACTGGAGACAGCGCTGCCGGCGCTGGCAGCGCTAGGCAAGTCGACGGCAATGCTCGCCCGTACGATGGCCGAAGAGGTGAGCATGAAAATGATCAAAAGGACCAAAACGATATCCACGAAGGGTACGATGTTAATCTCGGCAATGACCGAGTCCTCCTCGTCGGGGAAGATATCAGCGGACATGGCTAGGCCGCTTCTTTGGTGGCCGTGACGTCCACAGATTTTAGCGACGCCAGCAGAGTGGCAGCCAGCAGATTACCGTCGTCCGAAATGTGCTTGACTCGAGACTTCAAGATGTTGAACGCCACGACAGCGGGGATGGCCACCAACAAGCCGACGGCAGTGGCGAGCAGGGCCTCCGCGATGCCCCCCATCACGGCTCCGCTGGCTTCCGCCATGTTGCTCGACAGATCCTTGAAGGCCCGAATGATACCGAGAACAGTACCGAAGAGTCCGATGAACGGCGCGTTACTCGCGACCGTCGCCAAGAATCCGAGGCGGCTCTCGTAGCGAGCGCGTTCTTTCCGAGCAGCTGCGACCAGTAGGTCCTGGACAGCGTCGGGGCCCCGCGCGTAATCCCGAAGCCCGAACAGCACCGTATTGGTCTCCAGGCTGTCGAAAGAGCTGAGGTAGTCAGCGGCCCCCTTCAGGTCGCCGTCCGCCAGCAGCTCCGAGAATCGAGCCCGGACATCGCCCGCATCGATGGCGTGTTTGCGGAAGAATAGAAAACGCTCCGCCATCACGGCCACAGACGAGATAGAGAGGGCGATGAGCAGCCAGAGCACCCACTCCGCCTGAAAAATCGGGAGCCCCATCAGGGCGGGAATCAAACCGTTGCCGTTATCCATGCTCAGATACTGAACTGCGCCGGAGCAGAAGTCTGTGGGCGTTTGGCAACGTTACGAACTGTTACAATCGAAATATCAAGGGGCTAGTGTGTATCTGAATCCCGCACTAGCGCCGTCGCGCCCCCTCGTGTCAGGCTGGCAGATGGCGGGTCCCTCGAGGCCCGGCTCAGGCTTCCCTTGGCGAAAACACCGACGAATACATCAACGAAAATACTCCTGGTGGAGGACGACGAGGAACTGGGTTCGCTGGTGGCCGAGTATCTGGCCGACAACGGCCTGCAGGTCGAAATCGTGGCTGATGGCGCCGACGCCGACGCCGCGGCCCGCAGTCTGTCGCCAGCATTGGTGATTCTCGATCTGATGTTGCCCAACAAGGACGGCCTGCAAATCTGTCGGGAGCTACGGGTTTGGTACAAGGGCCCCATCCTTTTTCTGACCGCACGCACGGGTTGGATTGACGAGATCGTAGGGCTCGAGCTCGGGGCCGACGACTACCTGGGCAAACCGGTCGAACCTCGCCTCTTGCTCGCCCGAGTTCGCAGCCTATTACGACGCACCGAGGGTTTCGCAGCCGCTGAGCCCAGCGGTGGCACCTCGCCATCCCTCAAGCTCGATCCATCCAAACGCACCGCGCATCTGGGGCGGCGCCTACTGGATCTAACTGACGCCGAGTTCGACATGCTCGCCTACCTGCAAGCCCACAAAGGGAAACAACTGACGCGAGAGCAACTGAGCCGCGATGTCTTGGAGATCGCCTACGACGGCATCGGTCGCACCATTGACGTGCGAATGGGCCGCCTACGCACTAAACTCGGGGACGACGGCAAGTCACCGCGCTGGATCAAATCCATCCGCGGCGTGGGCTACCTTTTCGTGGAGCCCGGAGATTGATCTCGCTCTTTCTCCGCGCGGTATCGATCATCGCGTTGGCAACCTTACTGGCCGTTGGCATCACTCGAGTGATGCTCGATGCCTCCCCGGACGACACCGCCCTGGAGATACTCCGCGGTCACGTCAAACTGCACGCAGACGATCTCGCCCACACGCCCCCAGCGGAGCGTCGTGCCCACAGCGCCAAGCTGGCCAAAACTCTCGGCTACCCGGTTCAGCTGGAGCCGTCCACCGGGTCGCCTGAACCGAGAACCGAGCGACGGCTCCAAGAACTGTTCGTGGTGGCTCACATCCCCGGCACCGAGGGACAGATCGCCATAGGCCCTGTGCCCTTTGGCGCGGTGGCAGGCTGGCATGTGGTGCTCGCGCTATGTTTGGTGCTGGCTCTAATCCTAGCCGTGGCGGCGACAGTCCCCTTGTTGGGCCGTATTCGCGCCCTCGAGAACGTGGCCGGCAAAATGCACGACGGGGACTTCAAAGCCAGGATGGATCGCCACGAAGGAGATGCCTTTGACGGCATCAGCGACTCACTGAACCAACTAGCCGACAGGATCGGCAATCTGCTACGGGACGAACGCGATCTACTTCGCACCGTCGCCCACGAAGCCCGCGCCCCCATCGCCCGCATGCGTTTTCGGGTCGAGAGCATCCAATCCAAGGCCGACGAAGCATCTCAAAAGAACAGCCGCGGCCTGATCTCGGATCTGAGCCAGATCGACACCCTGTTCGAAGAACTGCTCACCTACGTTGCCTTCGATGAGTTCGACCAGGAGCGCCCCGAGCTGCAGTTGACGACCCTCAACGTCAAGGATGCCGTTCAAAGGGTCGCCGACGAAGTGACGGATGCCGACGACTCGACACGCATCGAGCTGGTGGGCGACGAAGCCTGTGAGGTGACCGCGAACCTGAAGCTCTTCAAGCGCGCCGTCACAAACCTATTGCTCAACGCCATCAACTACGGCGGTCCGATCCTCCACATTGAGATCCGCACCTTCGAAAACAATTGCGTGGTGGACGTACAAGACTCAGGACCCGGCATTCCGGAAATGGACCGCCCCGAGGTCGTAAAACCCTTCGTGCGTCTCTCGAAAAAGAAGACCCGAGGCACAGGTCTGGGTCTCGCCATTGTGTCCCGTATCATGCGGCTACACGGCGGAGAGCTGCACATCGTTGACGCGCCCAAGGGCGGAGCCTCCGTACAACTCGTTTGGCAACGAGCCCGTACCGACAAGTAGCGCTGCCCGCCGTGTCGGGTGACGCTAGGAACAAGAACCATCCGTCGCTTGCCGTCACTTGAGGATGATTCAGTGTTGAACCGCGCCGGACCGGGCTGGCTCCGACGTACGAGTCGCCAGATCTACGCCGCCAGGTACCAAGGCGATAGCCAAAACTTCATCGAGGGTGCTCACGGGCTCGAAGCTCAGCTCGTTCCGCACTTCCTCCGGAATGTCCTCCAGATCGGCCTCGTTCTCTGCGGGGATAATGACCGTTCGGATCCCGGCACGATGGGCGCCGAGCACTTTTTCCTTGAGTCCACCGATGGGCAGCACGCGACCCAATAAGGTCACCTCCCCAGTCATCGCCACATCTCGCCGCACCGCCCGACCCGACATCGCCGACGCCAAGGCCGTAGCGATAGCCACGCCAGCAGAAGGGCCGTCTTTGCGTATGGCGCCAGCTGGCACATGAATATGAGCCTCCATCGCGCTCGGCGGAACTCCCGCGAACTCGAGGCTAGTGCCGCGACTCCCCACGTAGGTCAGCGCCGCACGCGCTGACTCCTTCATCACGTCTCCGAGCTGACCTGTCAGAATCAGCGACATCGAGCCAACACTTTCACGAGTGGCGTCATCGTCGGTGGCCGGCCTCGGTGAAACCTCGCGCACGGATGCCTCCACGAACATGATGTCACCACCCACGGGTGTGTAGTACATGCCCGCAGCCAAACCCGGCGTGTCCTCCGCCACGATGCCTTCCGGGCGTACCCGAGGGCGACCGAGAAGTTCTCGCACAGCGGCCGCTGACACACTGGTCGCGATGGTTTCGCCGGACGCAATTTTGCGAGCCAGTTTCCGTGAGATGGCGCCAAATGTCCTCTCCAGTTGGCGGACGCCACTCTCCCGAGTGTACTCGGTCACCACCCGAGATATAGCCGATGGCTCGAACACGATTCCGTGATCGCGCAAGCCCGACTCTTCGAGCTGCCGGGGAATCAAGTAACGCTCGGCGATCTTCGCTTTCTCGCGCTCGGTGTAGCCACCAAATTCGATCACTTCCATGCGGTCGAGCAACGGGCCCGGAATATTGCCGACGAAATTGGCTGTGGCAATGAACAACACCTCGCTCAAATCGAAGGGCACATTGAGGTAGTGGTCCGTAAAGCTGTCGTTCTGCGCCGGATCGAGCACCTCCAGCAAGGCACTCGCGGGGTCGCCGCCCATCGACGCGCCGAGCTTGTCCACTTCGTCCAACAGAATCACGGGGTTTCGAGTGCCCGCGCGCTTGAGCCCATCGATAATTCGGCCGGTCATCGCGCCGACGTAGGTCCGCCGATGGCCTCGAATGTCCGCCTCATCCCGGACCCCGCCAAGGGCGATACGCACGTACTCTCTACCCAGGGAACGCGCGATGGACTTTCCGATACTGGTCTTGCCCACACCGGGCGGGCCAGCAAACAGGAGTATGGGCCCCTTGGCGACTGCCTTGGATTGGGCTCCAGTTGTCGCCGTCTCTTCGTCCGCTTCGGGATCATGCTCGGTTTCCTCCAGCGCATCCCGTGCGGAATCCCGCGGCGGCTTGAAACCCTTGCTGTCGTCAGCCTGAGTGTCAGCCGTAGCATCCTCCTCCGCCACCGCTTGTTTCGCCTGTAGCTGCCGCACTGCTAGGAACTCTTGGATCCGATCTTTTACGTCGTTGAGGCCGAAGTGGTCTTCGTCCAGTGCATTGGCGGCAGACAGCAGATCAAGATTGTCTACGGATCGCTCGTTCCACGGCAGCTCGACGATGACCTCCAAGTAGCTTCGTGTCACTTGGGCGTCCATCGAGCCCTCACCGGCGCGCTCCAAACGGTCCAAATCCCGCAGCACTTCTTTTTGCACCGCCGCAGGCAACTTGAGCGCCATCAAGCGCTCCCGCAACTCTCCGTTCTCGTCGCTCTCATCCCCAGCAAGCTCATTTTGAATGGCCTTAAGCTGCTCTCGCAGCACCACCTCGCGTTGTCGTTTGCCAAGCTCCGCGTCTACCTGAGCTTTGATGTCAGCCTGAGCCTGAAGGGTCGCAACCAACCGCTGCACGTGCACAAACACGCCACGCATGCGCTCCTCGACGGGCAGCGTCTCCAAGATGCTTTGTTTATCCGCCGAGCTGATATCGAGATGCCCCGCCAACAGATCCACAAAGGGCCCCGCTTCGCCCGTATGAGCGAGCATGCGGTGAATCAACTGAGGGGGGACTCCGCGAAGCTGCGCATACTCTTGGGCGCGCGCGCGGGTCTCGTTGTGCAGCGCTGCAAAGTTGGGATCGCTCGCATCAACCGGCGGCAAATCCGCCACAGCTGTTGTGGTGGCGCTGAGATAGCCATTCAACGCACGGTAGCGTAGGGAAGTCGCGCGACTCTCGACTTCCAATTGCACCTCAATGATTCGCCGGTCGCGCTTGACCACACTCACCTTAGCGATGACGCCCATGGCGTGCAGGCCCTCGGGTTTCACGGCTGCGCTGTCGTGCCGTTGAGTGACAGCGAACACTCGACCCTCGTTCGCGAGCGCCGCTTCCACTGCGGCAATGCTCGATGCCCTGCCGACACCGATCTGCACCGTGTGGCCGGGAAAAAGAACCAGAGAACGCATAGGAAGGACGGGAAGAGTCGGTGTTGTCATCCCTAGAAGCTGTGGCCGGAACTTTTGTTGTCAACGAGTTGACAGATCCTCGAACATGCTTAGCTCCGCAAAATTAGCTCCAGACCATCTACGTGTTTTGGGTCTTTTTCCCTTCCGCACGCTCCTACCGACTATTTTTTGTTCGATTTGAATACATGCCGACTCGGGCTACCAAGAAGAATTGCCAGACATCGATCCCCGACGTCGGTCGAGAACCCACACGTTTCTTGGTACGCGCACGATTCGGGTCGCCAGCGCCCCCCTCCGCATGCAGCTAGGAAACGACAGCAGCGCCGACTCAACCGAGACAGCGAGCTGTCTGGGGTGTCGCTACTGACACCCCAACCCTGCATGCACCATCCGACGGTAACGTCACTGTCTATGACGATCTCGCGTCCGGCAGTCAATTCGGTAGTTTCACGTCGAGTGTGGCGGACATCGTTGAGATCATCGAAATTCCACTCGGCCCCGGAGCCATTGCTGACTTGAACGACGTCAAGTTCCAGGCGGCTTCGTCACCGAGCCATCAGTCCACTTTCCCAAAACAAATTTCCACGCAGCCGCGAGCTTTTCACGGGGTCGGTCCACCACGAGATCCGCGTGAGCCACCGACAGTTGTTGGATCGGGCGAGCTAGGATGTCGTCGATAGCGCGAGCTGTTTCGTCTCGACGCCGCGTCATCAACCAGACCTCTGGAGGGATACCGAGCTTATCGTATCGACCCGACAACTTAGCCACGTATCGCCAGGTCCAGTGATCGCGAACACAGGCGCAGATCAGCATGTCACAGCCGATCAAGGTAGCGGTGGGACGATGAAAGAACGTCGTCTCATCGAGGAATGGCACACCGGCGATGGGCAGCGCCTCCAGTTCCTCGGGATGTGTCACTCCCGCTTCTCCGAGAAACTTATCGATCTTTAACTTCGGATTGCGCGCCAGCGCTGATTTTGGCCCAACAACGGTGGCTTCAGGATAGGCCGTACGAAAGGCTGGCATCTCTAAGTGATGAAAGCGATTGGGCACCACCAGCCATTTCACCGTACCCAGTGCCGCCAGTTGCTCTTGAAACGCCGGGGTGGGCGATGGCGGGCTGTGTACCCAGAGCTGGCCTCCCTCCAGCCTCACCACCGTCGTCCGCGCACGCAAGCGTGCTCCGAAAAAACTAATGGGCCGTTCACTGAGCCAAATCTGCTCGCCGACTAACGGCTTCAATTCAGTATCCATTGCGGTTGCAGGGTATCACTCATCCTGGGCTCGACGCACCGGGAAACCTTCGGACTCCCAGTTGTTCATGTCGTCTTCCGTCACGCGCTTGATGCTCAGCGGGGCTGGACCAGCGGCGGTAGTACGCGCGAAGGCGGCATCGTCGAACAGTAGGGTAGCGCCCACCGGGGGCGCATCCCAGTTTAGGTATGCTTCGTAGTACTTGCTGATGCTGTTGCCTACGTCGTCGCCGCTACCGGCCGACTAGCGCGGGCGGGGCGCATCAACAAACGAAGACGATGCTGATCTGCTCTACGCCAGGAGTTTGTCGATGGCGCCGATGATCTCGTCGGACTCCGGCTCCGTCTGCGGCCCGAAGCGGTGGACAACATTGCCCTCTTTATCGACGAGGAACTTCGCGAAGTTCCAGCCGATGTCACCCGGGCCATCGGGCTCGGTGCTCTCACTGGTCAGAAACTCGTACACGGGGTGCTTCCCGTCGCCGTTCACATCGATCTTGGAGAACATCGGAAATTTTACCGCGTACTTCGTCTCGCAGAATGTCTGGATTTCGGATTCCGTACCTGGCTCCTGGGCGCCAAACTGGTTGCACGGGAAGCCGAGAACAGAGAGTCCCTTGTCGCCGTAACGCTCATGTAGCTTTTGCAATCCTCCATAGTGAGGCGTCAGTCCACAAGCCGATGCTACGTTGACGACGAGACACACTCGGCCTTTGTACTCGCTCAACGCGACCGCGCTACCCGTGATGTCTTTAACCGAAAAATCATGAAAGCTTGCCATGCGGGGAAGATCACTCTCCTCGCCTGATAATGCAATGCCCCTCCTCTCCACTCGTAAATTCTCGGCTCAATGGCGGCCTGCCGAGGGAATCACCCCCCTGATGGGCCGAAATCGCAGCGGCACCTACCCAGCTAAGGGCCCTGCCGCCGGCTTCCGGTCGCAACCCAGGCGGTAGCAATGGAGCGGAATCGAGAGCCCGCAGCCCCCCACCCCTAAGCCCGACTCCCAACGGCCAGTTCCAAACTACCGGGCCGAGCTCCCCTGGACAGCTGGCTAGCCGGGCGCAACTACCGAGTCAACGTAGGCCATCAACCACTGGGTCGTATCGACTCGTTCTTCAAGCATCCGCGCGTGCTTCTTCGCAAACTGCTCAGAGAAGCTCGCTTCGCTCAATATTCGGCTCACTTCGGTCAGCGCGGCGGGGGCGTCCATCAAGCCGAAATTCCACACCAGCCCGTAGCGCTCCTGTAACTCGTCCGTGTAACCGCGACCGGTGTCAGCAATGTAGAATGCCGGGACCCCCATCACAGCGGCTTCACTCGCCATAGTCGCGCTCTCCCCAATGAGCATCTTCGCCCTTCCAAGAAAATGATGCATCTCAGCCGGCGGACGGGAGAAGCGCAATTCTTCCAAGTCAGCCGGTAGCTCTTGCTCGCTGGATATTAATACGCGGCCATGTTCTTGCAGTAGCGCTACTAGCTCGCGCTTCAGACCGAGCGTAAAACCCCGTTCGCCGACATCGTGGGACGCCTGCCACGACACGAAGCGAAGAACGAAATACTCTTCGCTGGCATCGATACCAGCACGCCCCACCACTCCCGCATCCGGCTCAAAGCGATCTGGGTGCAAATACGCCAACTCGTGATATCCGGGATACGTTATGTGATTGCCTTGGACCGGCGCTGAATAACATTCCGGCGTGCATACGGAGTGCGCCAAGGGGTACACGAAGCGATTCGTCACCTTCGCGTTCTCTGTGTCGTAAAACACGATCGCCGGTTTGCCGATGATCTTGCCGACCTGGACGATCGTCACGCCCATGATGCCCACCAACACATCGGGCTTAAAGCGGAGAGCCGCCCACAGCATTCGAGCATCCCGCTGAACCATTTCCGTTATTAGACTGAGCTTACTGCTGCCAAGCCTACTGATGGACCGATAGGGAATCGAGTACGCTTCCAGCAGGTCGTTCGCTACGTCCTTCTCACGACTCAACACCAATACTTCGTCGCCCCGGGCCCGCCATTCGGCAATCGCGTTGCGAAAGAAATGAACGTGCGCCGGGTGCAAAATTTCAACCAAAATACGCATGGGCAGCCGTTGCTAACATACTTGACCGCCAGGGCCCAAGGTCAGCTCCGAGTGACGCCTACGGCCCGATGCCCGACGCGTTGAGGGCGCGGCCAAGGCCGCTCAACTAGGGCCGCCAGGCCGCTCGCTGCACTCTATGAGATTAGCTCTAACGAGTTAATTCGCACCACCACGTCCGGACGTGTCACAGCATCGGCGGGTCCGTAAAGCAGACACCCCAGGCGCCACGCCCCCCCCTAAGGCCGTCCCGACAACGCCCAAGAACTTTTCGCAGCGGCTCCAACACGTTGGGGAGAGAAGCGACAGGAAACGGAAAATCAAAGCTCGATAAGGTTAGCCGAGGTCATCCACCGCCGTTGGTCTGGGTGCCCACCCACCAGGTGGCGCAAGCCCAAATGGACCGAAGCATTCAACACATCGAGAGGCCGATATTTGCGAAAACGAACGGATTTCCACCGCCAAGTTCACGGCCGCGACGTAGATCCGTTCGACGGCAACCCCCGTGGATGAAAGGATGCGCCCCAGATGACGGAAACGCCCTCTCCCCAGCCCCAGGCCGATTCCTCTGCCGCGGACTCTTCATCAGGCGCGCGTTCCGTGCCAACGAATCAGGGCAACAGGACGTTTCGCTGGTTGGCTATCACGGTCTTGCGATTCCGTTGGCTGGCTTTGGTCGTCACGTTCTTGCTCTCGGTCTTCTTCGGCTATCAGGCCCGCGAGAACCTGCGCTCCGACACGACGGACGAAAACTTCTTGTCCACCGCGGATGTTTCCCTAGAAACATTGCACGAGGTACGGCGCGAGTTCGGCCATGATATCTATTTCCAGCTACTCATCACCGGCGACGTCTTCACGCCGGAGTACGTGGATCGGCTCCGGGAACTGCACGCCACCGTGCAAGATCTCCACGTAGAACTAACAGGAGAAGCGGCTCGCGATAACAACGCCCCCCCCAAAGTCACGCCGCCGCCCAGCAACGCGGACGATTTCGAAGAATTCGAGGACGTCGAGGATGATCAGGATGCATGGGCCGGGGAAAACGCCGGTAGCGTAGTCGATCAAATCACCTCCCTCATCAACGTGCGGCAGACCCTCCCCGACGACGACGGTATCCTCGTACAAGGCTTATTCGAGACTATGCCGGCCGCATCAGAGTGGGCCGAGTTCAAAACTCGGGCCCTCGCAGATCGAAGTCTCGTCGGCAACGTCGTCGACTCGGATGGCACGAACAGCGCGATTCTGTTTCGTACGCACAAGATGAGCGAGAATGATGAAGCGGCCGTGCTCTATCGCCTTCGCGAAATCGCCACCGAACACGATGAGTCAGATTTTAAGATCCAAGTGTCAGGCTCTCCTGTCGTGCGAGTCTCTTTCCGAGACATGATGGTGCGGGATATCAGCGTCACCATGAGCTGGATCACCCTAGTGATCTTGGTCACGTGTTATTGGCTCTTCCGTCACCCGATCGGGATCTTCGCCCCCGCTTTGGTCATCTGGGCCGCGGAGATATGGACCTTGGGCGCCATGGCGGTTGCCGACACTCCGTTCACATTGGTGAGCACGATTCTGCCCTCCTTCATCGGCTGTGTAGGCCTCGGCGACAGCGTGCACATCATTTCGGTGTATCGAACCGCGCGAGCGGAGGGGCAGAACAACCACGACGCTATTGTCTATGCGATGAGCACGACCGGGCTTCCGGTTCTGCTCACCACAGTGACCACGGCCTTCGGCCTGCTCAGTTTCCGCCTGGCCTCCCTCTCTGCAATTCAGGAGATGGGAACCTGTGGTGCTTTTGGCGTCACCATGGCCTTCATTAATTCCGTCATTTTACTCCCCGTGCTTTTGAGCTTCAACAGCACGAGCCTTCTTGGTTACAAGCCCGATCCGGACAGCAATAACTGGCTGAATCGAGTGCTTCGCGCCTTTGAACAAACCACGGCCCCCGTTCAAGGTCCTACCGGGGTCAGCTTCCGTCGACGAAACACCACCTTGGTGGTGGGCCTTGCCATCTTCGGATTCTCCACGGTCGGCCTCAGTCAGTTGGAGCTCCGACACAACCAGCTGGACTACTTCGCAAAAGACCACCCCACCCGAGTCGCCATCGAAGATTTCGAGAACAGCGTAGGCGGCACGGTCAACGTATTGATCCTAGTGGAGGCCAACCCAGGCGAAACGCTGACGAAGCGCGAAACCTTGCTCGCCCTGGAGCAACTAGAGACACATATCCGAAACTATGACGACCCGACATCCGATCGGGAAATGGTCAAGAGCACTCTCAGCTTCATGGACCCCATTCGCGAGAGCTGGCGAGCCATCCAAGGCGGGGACGATAAACATTATCGCATCCCGGACACTCAGCGGGGGGTGACCGACATGGTGACCTTATTCGAAGGAGCCAGCCCAGACCGACTCAAGCGACTGGTGAGCATCGACATGCAGCGCGCCTTGCTTCATGTCCGAGTGCGCCGCCGAGATGCTCTGGGCTACGAACCCCTAATTTCGCATATCGAAGACGGCATCGAGAAATACATAGGGGACCGCGCCCGGGTGCGTTTTACGGGCAGCGCACACCTCGCCGTCACGGTGGTCTCTCGACTGATTGAAGACCTGGTAAACAGCTTCAGTGCCGCCGCCATCGTCATCTCTCTGATGATGATCCTGCTGCTGCGAGATCTACGGATGGGGCTCTTGGCCATGGTGCCCAACCTGCTGCCCGTGTTCTGCGTGATGGGCTGCATGGGCTATATGGGCATCGCCCTCAACGTCAACACCTTGCTATTGGGTTCAGTCGCGATCGGCGTTGTGGTCGATGACACCATCCACTTTCTCTATCAATTCAAAGCCCACTATGACAGCACGGGGGACGTGGACGGTGCTGTTCGCCACTCATTCGCGCATTCGGGACGCGCGATGGTCGCCACAAGCCTGATTCTCACCCTCGGCATGCTCTGCACAAATGCAGCCGAGCTGGTGAGCTACCACCGCTTCGGCAACCTGTTGTTGCTAACTATTGTGCTGGCTCTGGTCATGGATTTTACCATCGCGCCAGCACTTCTCCGCTTCGCCTATCGCGATCGCGCAGCGAAGCAGAGTTGAATCGCGCTTAGCGCGCATCCTCAGCTCTGCCCTGCGCCTCCCCCAAGGGGCTGAGCGGCGTCCGCCGGTGAACCTGCTCAAGCCGTTCCCCGAGCCCCCACACCAACTCGCCCGCCCCGCGCCCGGAAATCCCTCGGCGGGCTCCCCCTTGACGTGCCCGCCAATCCGCCCGACACCTAGGGCATGAATGACACTGTAAAAACTCTCGGTCCCTTGGGTGCACTTCTCGGAACCTGGGAGGGTAAAAAGGGAGCCGATATCGCGCCGTCCGATACACGCGGCGTCGCCAACAGCGCGTATCGCGAAACCATGGTGTTCGAAGACATCGGTCGCGTCGACAATCACGAGCAGATCCTCTACGGCATGCGTTACCGCACGACCGCCTGGCGCGTCGACGCCGACAACGCGTTCCACGAAGAAGTCGGCTACTGGCTGTGGGACGCCGCCAACAAGCAGGTCATGCGCTGTTTCATGCCGCCTAGGGGGATGACCATCATGGCCGGCGGAACATGCGAGGCCGACGCCACCACTTTCGAGATGGCCGCCCATGCAGGCTCCGAGAGCTACGGAATCTGCTCGAACCTCTTCCTGCTCGAACAGTTCAAGACAGTGCGCTACGAGCTCAAGATCACCGTGCACGGGGCGGATAGCTTCAGCTACGAGTCGGACACGCAGCTCAAGCTAAAAGGACAAGACGACATCTTCCACCATACCGATGCGAACACCCTGACCCGAGTTCAGTAGCCAAGCGCCACAGACATGCTGCTGACCGCCCAATCGCGCCTCAGCCCACCGTACACTTTGGTCACGGCCACCGAATCGAAACCGAAGCATGGCGAACGCGGATCCGCCGTCGATCCCCTCAGCCGCAAATCAGTTCACTTCGTCCACGCTGGCGCAACCAAGAGCAATGCCAAGCTCGGCTGTCGTGGACGATGTCACAGCACTGCAAGTAGCCGGACACAAGATGACCCGGTCTCGAACGGCGTCCGCGGATGCGTCGACTTCTTCCTCGTAGAACCAGCCGCCAGTTACCGCATCGCATTCGGTGAGCGACTCACGAAAGTACACAGTATGAGTCTCCTCTTCGGCTGTGTTCGGGCGGTACTGCACGTTGACCAGACCGGTTTCCAACGGCTCGCCGTTGTCGGGCACCGGGAGCTTGAGTTCGCATGGGATGACCGCCTCGTTGCGAATCTCGTGCAGGGCGGCCACGACTTCGGCGGCGACATCGCCATCGCCAGTTACGAGATAAGCGTCGTCAGTTCCGCCTGCGCTGGCGATGCTGTTGAGATCGTCTAGGGCGGGACCCACGCCAAGCACGTAGGTACGCACGGCGACATCTCCTCTCAAACAGGCACTCGCTTGTTCTACGGCGCCGATGATGCTCGGGCAGCACGTCGCGTCCTGGTCGCAAGTTACGGGAGCGCCGGGAATGCCGTCGGTCACGACCAACATCACCACGCCGCGCCCGGGATTCTCGCCGCTCCAAGTGTTGACGTACATACAGCCGCCTTCGATAGCTGGACCCGTCGGGGTTTCACCCGTGGGCTCGACGGTCGCTAGACTAGCGGTAAGCACATTCGCGTGCGCCGGCGTAACCGGGGCGACATCGACAGCGGCGACCGAAAAATCTGTCGGATCGCAACTGGCGGAGCCGAGCGCGTTGGCACCGAAGTAACTGATACCAACCCCAACGCCCGAGATTTCCGGCGATGTGATGAAGTCATTCACGGCGTCGCGCACAAGATCGATACGCCGAGCCCCATCGGGACCGAGCCCCATTGTTCCCGATTGATCGAACACGATCAAAAAGTCGGAGGTGTAACCTTCGCCCCGGAAGATCTCTGCCGGGCAGTCATCGTCACCGAAGTACCCTGACCCAGACTGGGCTGATGGGTGCCTGTCAGCCCCCCATCAGCGAATATCATGCCGGTACCGCCGCTGCCGCCGGAGTCCGAGGCGTTGCCCGTGCCGACTCCTGAGGAATCGTCATCAGAACAAGCGCCGATCGCGACCAGAATGAAGGAGGCACTCGCGGCCAGTTGAAGACGACTCATGGACAGATACCTCTTTCTACACAAATCGGATTGCCGTTGGGCCCCTCACAGCACCCAGCGTCGTTCACCAGCTCATCACAGACCGCCGTGCAAGGACAAGCGATACAGGGCGCCGCAGGTTTGTACTTGCGGCACTCGCCCTCGACACACACTCGCTCTTCGGAACACTCACGATCGCAGCGGCCACAGTGGGCGTTGCTCGTCGCCACATTTACGCAGTGAGTCTTGCCACCCCCGGCACCACATGCCGTTAGGCCCTCGCTGCATTCGGCACCCGCATCGCCGGACAAACATTGCCCGCCGTCACAGCGTCCCCCGTCGCCACAGACGGTTGTGCAGTCGCCGCAATGATCGGCGTCGGACTGAAAATCGAAACAGTCGGCGTCGCACCGATCGAGTCCGGGGCGGCACACACAGTCGCCCGCGGTACAGATTTCCATCTTGCCGCATTTCTCATCGCAGACTCCGCAGTTTTTCGGATCGTTCTGAGTATCCGAGCACTGGTCACGGCATAACTCGGTGCCGCCACGGCATTCGCAGCTTGCATCCGTACAGGTCTCGAAGGCGACATCACATTGGGCGCCGCCGCAGTCGCTACAGTTTTCACAGATGCACTGACCCGAGTCGCAAACCAGGCCGTCTCCGCAGTCCGGGTTCGTCAAACATTCCACACAAGTTTGCGACGTAGTCTCACAGGCTGGGGTGGCTCCCTCGCAATCCGACGTCGCTAAACACTGCACACATTGTTGGGACGCGTTACACACCGATCGCGTGCCATCGCAGTCGGTATCGCCCGTACACTCAACGCAGATGCCGGAGCTGGTATCGCACGCCGACGCGGCGCCGCTGCAATCAGTGCTCGACGTGCAGCTTTGCACGCAAGTCTGAGGCCCCAGCTGACACACACGCCCGTCGCCGCAGTTCGCGCTTGCCAGACACTCAACGCAAGTTGCGCTACCGCTGTGGCAATAGCCCCGCGGTGGGGTGCAGTCGCCGGAGGTCGTGCAGGTGTTGCCGCCCGTAGGTACGCCGCCAACGGTGACGCCAGTGCCTCCGGTTACCGACGTGCCGCCAGTGGCTGACGTGCCTCCGGTTGCCGACGTGCCGCCGCCTGCGGTGCTCGCTCCCCCGGTCGCGACGCTACCGCCCGGGCCACCACCATCTACCGATAGCGGCGTTGTGTTCGGGCTGGAGCCGCATGCACCAAGTCCAACCAGAGCCGGTAACGCGACCAGCCCCAGCAAGAGACATTTAGCGTAAGAATTCATCGCCATAATTAGGGACACACCTCACCGGAAATCGGAACGCAGTATCGCCCCTCGGTGTCGAGATCGAGCTGGTAGCCGGTCGGACAGGCGGCGCGATCCGTGTAGCCGGCGAATGGAATCGGAACACACTCCCCTTCACACCCCTCGGAGTTCGTGTACTGGGTGAAGTTCTGCGGACATTCGTAGTCCTCTTCCGGCGGGGTGTCACAGACAGCCTCGGGGCAATAGGGCTCGTCCCAGCCCGGCGGGCACTCGCCCGGCGTTGTCTCTTGGGTGTCTTCGGCGAACTTGGACGGCGAGGCGTGCACCGAGGTCACGTAGGCCTGCCCAAAACAACCATCGAAGGCCGCTGAGTCCACCCAAATATCGTAGGTCATACGAAAGTCCCAATCCGGCGCGTCCGGGTTCGGAGTGTAGTCCTCGTCGGTGAGTGGCGAGTCCACCACCGTCTCGCTATAGCCGCAGCCATTCAAATTGCGATCGAGCGAAGTGCCCACGGCCAGAATGTGATCAGGATCGCCGATGATCATACTGCCGTCGCGGTCCCCACCCGAAACACCCAGGGACGAAAAACCCGAAGGCGAATCGGGATCCTCAGACACGAAGTCGACAACAAAGTGCATGACGGTATCCGTGTTGCAGTCCGTCAAGCGTAACTCCACGTGACCGCTGCCGACCAGTTTATCGAACTCGTGCTTGCCGTGGCCCCAACCGATTTGGTTTTCGCCAAAGGTATTATCGACGAAGTCGGGATTGAAGGTCACGCCAGGTGAACGTACTCTTGCTCATCGAGGGATTCGATGACCTGCTCGATGGTGGCCACCGGAACGTCGGGATCTTCGGGACCGTAGAAACACAATGTCGCGCTGTCTCGAACCTGTTGAGTGGGCGAAGTACCGATGCCGTCAACGGGAGGACAATCGTCCGCCGTGCCGGGACCAAAGCCGGGCGCTAGGGGAAAACCGGCACCGCCACTGGCACCGGGGAATCGGGGACCACCGACTGTCGGGCTACTTCCCGGAGCCACGCCATCGCAAGTGTTCGTGACTTGGTTACAGGTGCTCCAGCCACAGTTTGTGTCCGTGATGCACTGAACGCAGCTGCCTTCGGCACAGTACGGAAAGTCCGGGCCGCATTGGGCTTCCGTATCGCACGCGATGCCGGACACAGCGGATGCGTCGCCCGCGGCCGAATTGTGTCCGCCAGCGCCGCCAGCGTCCGACGACGTGCTGGTGCCGCCAGAACCAGAAGTGCCAGAGCCAGAAGTGCCAGAGCCAGAAGTGAGAGCGTCAGTCGAGCTATTGCAGGCGCCAGCTCCCATAACGGAAGCGACCAGCACGCCTGAAAGGAGGCGAAGGTGCGTCATATTTTAGTCGCAAGCAGTGGGTGAAGAACCGCCGGACTCAGCAGAACCCGTCGCGGCCCATCAATAATACCAGCATTAGCGCAGTCACGCGAGGTTCACTCGGCTTAGGTCCGCCGCCCGAGCGCGAGGGTATTCGCTGCTGCCTATTGAATGAATTGCACCTACACTGTTTCATCTCACAACGCTGGTTCGCTGACAATCTAGGGCCCACTTCACCCCCTCCTGTCGGCCGTCGGTAGCGCGCTGATCGGTCTGAGCGCTGGTTTGATGCTCCTACTCAAGGGGGCGAGTTGCCGGCATCAGCGGCATCACCGGTGGCTTGCTAGGAAGCGAAAAACATGACGTTCCCTGGCGGACTGCGTTCTTGAGCGGGCTGATTACTGCCGGCGGATTGTGCGCTTGGGAGGCACCCCAGGCACTCGGTGTCACCCCGGCGAGCTCGGAACTCGCCATCATTATCGCGGGGCTGTGCGTCGGTTATGGGGCACGACTGGGCAACGGCTGCACGAGCGGCCACGGCGTGTGCGGCATCAGCCGATGGTCCGTGCGATCCTTCGCCGCCACCGGGGCCTTCATGGCGACGGCCGGCGTCACTGTCTACCTCGTCCGCCATTGCTTAGGAGGCAGCTAATGCGCCGAATCATGGCAGCGGTGCTGTTGGGAGCGTTGTTCTCAGTGGGTCTGGCCGTGAGCGGCATGACCCAACCCGAAAAGGTTGTGGGCTTTCTTGACGTAGCCGGTGACTGGGATCCCAGTTTGGCGTTTGTCACGGGGGGAGCCATCATGGTCAAACAGCCCTTCGTACTGTGACGCAAGCGCCTCAGCGCGCCGTTGTTCGGAGGCGACTTCCGAATTCCGCCACCCGGGTCGATTGACGCTCGCCTACTGATCGGAGCCTCGCTGTTTGGCATCGGATGGGGATTGACGGGTTTCTGCCCTGGCCCTGCCCTCACAGCTCTCGGCGCCGGCGACTCGGGCACATTTCTGTTTGTTGCGGCGATGCTCGCGGGCATGGCCTTTCATTACGCCGCGCACACCCACCGGGCGGGCACGCAATAGGTTCAGAATACCTCTCCCTCGCAACTGCCATCGTCCGCAGAGCTCGCGGGCTGTCGCCGAAGCGAGTCCACTAGCTGATTGACCAGGCAGGCGGCAGTGTCATCCGGCAGGCTCACGTTGATGAGCGCTTGTTTGACACAGTCTTTCATTTGCACCGCGCAGAAGCGACCGTCCGTACACTCGTCGGCGATCCGATCGGCCATGGCATCGCCAAAAGGGAGAATGAGTGCGGCAATGATCGAGGTGTCCTCGGACTCGGGATCGAAAAAGGTAGTTACGCAGCGGTCCTCGATTCGGGACAGACAATTTCCGCAGTACGCTTCCGCCAAACCTCGGTGGGAATCCGTAACGGTCACGTCCTGGAGCGCTTCCGAAAAACATCCACGCCCACCTCGAGTCTCGCGATCCACGCAGCGGGATTGGGCGTCCAAGAACTCGACGTTCAGCAAGTGAACGATGTCGTCACAGTCCTCGGCGAGAGCGGCAGCGCAGGCTTTCCGCTCCGCGTCCGCGGCATCATCGGGGTCAACGCAGGTGTCCGTCGCGCAGGTGTCCGCCGCTCCCAACCGTTGCGCGCAAAACACGTCGGCGCGCTCTTCGAGGCTGAGCTCGGCGCCCGCATCAACCTGCGTGGTCGGATCGGTGGCAACAACGCCGGACTCAAACGGGCTGGCCGCGTCCCCTTCCGGCTCGCCGCTTCCAGCAGCGCCAGCACCCGGCGCGGACTGCTCGGGGCTCGCGCACGACAGCATGAGCAGCGAAGCCAAAGAAACGAAAGTGATGCGTAAGGTCCGTAAGTGCAGCATGGTCATGAAGTCCTGGGGAAGTAGCGAGATAGCCACCGCCCACTGCCGGAGTTCGGCGGTGCCCGTCGCCCCGAGGGCAGGCGCAACACCTCTTATTGTCCAAGTAGCAAATTTAATGCCAGCTACTGGAAGTCCAAATTGGCCCGAATACCGCTGATTCAGGCAGGCGCATTGCGCAGCAACCGTACAATACCGGCAAAAAGTATCGGATCTTGCGTCCACCGGGGACGACACCCCCTACGCGATTCGGATCGTGTCTCCGCGAGTCACTGGGGCAAGCCCAACTGATAAATTCGACCGCCGCCGAAAGCATTGCCAACGGGGCGGAAGCGCCGCGGTTTCAGGTTGGCTACTCCCTGGCTCGGCTGACTGACTGACTGACTGACGACAATCGACTGCTGCGCGCTGGCTGCCCAAACAAATCACCCGCGCCCGCGCTAAATAACCGACGCTAAGTAGAAGAAATCACCTGCAAAGGCAGCTCCCGGGCCCGCACCCGCGGTCCCCAGTACGCACCCGAGACGGCGACAAGAATTTGACGAAGCGGCCAGAGGGCATGATGATGTGCTGTGGCTCTAGGGGAACTAACCGGCACCGACCTCGAAACCCTCACCACGGATCTTGGTGTGGTCCAGTGCTGGTGTGTCGCACAGAGCACCCTGGTGTGCCGTGTGACCGGCACGATGACCTTGCAGCACGCAGAAATGATGATGCGCTACAGCGAAATCATCAACGAACGCAACGGGGGCATCCCCGCCCCGGCCATCCATGACTGGCTCGGGCTGGAAAATTATCATTCTAACGCTCGCCTCGCGCTGACCCACTGGCTTCTGAGGAACCGTGGAGAGTTTACCGACGTGCACCTGGCGTCGACCTCCAAGATGGTCAGCATGGGCGTTGCCGTCGCGAATATCGCTGTAGGCGGTATCATCGAGCACCACACGGCTTTGCCGTCGCTGCAGCGGTCCTTCGATCTGCTTCACGCCCCGGTCGCCCAGCGTGCGCGCATGTCTTGGCCCCCCGTACGCGTCTAGGGCGGCACCGCTCAATCCAGAACGCCGCTCAATCCCGTACCGCCGGTGAAGTCCCGACCACCGATCAGTCGGTGACCGCCGCAGAGTCCCCGACCGCGGCCGTTGCCGCCAATTGCCGGGGGATGGCGCCGAAGCGCAGGTAGAGCGCCGGCAGTACAACCATGTTCAGCGCCGTGCTGGTGATGAGTCCGAACAGGATGACCACCGCCATGGGAGATTGGATTTCCGTGCCGGGCTCGCCAGCGCGCATGACCAGCGGCACCAGCGCTAGGCCCGACGCCAGCGCCGTCATCAGAATCGGGTTGAGTCGCTCTACGGCTCCCCTCACTACTGCCTCGCGGGCGTCCAGCACCTGCTCCTCCCGTACCAGATGGTGTACGTGCGAAACCATCAGCAATCCGTTACGGGTCGCGATACCGAACAAGGCAATGAAGCCGACGATGGACGCAATGGACAATACGCCTCCAGAGGCGTACACGCCGGCGACACCCCCAATCAAGGCGAGAGGAAGGTTCAGCAACACCAAGAGGGCGTCGCGGACGGAGCCGAATGCCCCGAGCAGCAATACGAAGATAGCTATCAATACGCCGACACCGACGGCCATCAACGTGCGAGACGCGCTCTCTGCGCTAGCGAACTGCCCGCCGTAGGCCACACGGTAGCCATCGGGGAACTTCACCTCAGAAGCAATGCGACTGCGAATATCGCCGATCACGCTACCGAGATCACGACCCGCTACATTGCACTGGACGACGATCTTGCGCTGACCGTTCTCGTGGGAGATCGCACTGGGGCCTCGCTCCTTACGAATATCGGCCAGCGCGTGCAGATGCACGGGGGCGCCCCCCGGCGTCATCACCAGAGCCGACTCGATGGCCTCAATATCTTCGAGCACCTCCGGTGGGTATCGGATAATCAAGTCAAAACTTCGCTGCCCTTCAAGCACACGCGATGCTGTGTGACCCAAAAACGCAATCTCGGTGGCCTCCGTGACGTCGTGAACGCTGAGCCCATGTCGCGCGATAGCCGCCCGATCGGCTTTCACTGTGAGCAGCGGGATGTCGCTCTGCTGTTCGATGGAGAGATCCACCACTCCAGGAATCGTATCCATCACCGCCTTCACCGCCTCCGCAGTTTGACGAAGTACTCGCAGATCATCCCCAAAGACCTTGACCGCGATGTTCGCCCGCGTGCCGCTGAGCATGTGATCGATTCGATGACTGATCGGCTGACCGATGAGAATGTTCGTCCCCGGCACCGCGCTCAGTTTCTTGCGGATCTCCGCTGTGACGGTCTCGATGCTGCGGCTACCCATGGCAAGCGCTACGTCTACCTCCGTTACATTGGAGTCCTGAGTATGTTCGCCGGAATCTGGGCGTCCTGTACGGCGAGCCACACTTTTGACCTCCGGAACTTCCATCAACAAGGTCTCCACTGTTCGCCCAATGGCATCGGACTGTTCCAAGGAGGTACCCGGCAACGTCACCGCGCCAATCGTCAGCGCCCCTTCGTTAAAAGTCGGAAGGAAAGAGCGACCGAGCGAGAAGGTACAGGCGGCCGCCACAACAAACGCCAACACAGCAACCGCCGCCACGTCTCCCCAGCGATCCAGCGTGGAACGCAACAACGGTTCGTAGACCCGCTTCAACCACGCCGGCAGACCCTTCTCTTCGTGGCTTTGCACAGCAGAGGACGACGGCAGTAGCAACGAACACAACACCGGCGTTACGGTCAGCGCCACCGCTAGAGAGGCCAGCACACTCACGACATAAGCAAAACCCAGCGGACGCAGAAGTCGGCCCTCGACTCCCGCGAGGAAACCCACGGGAACGAACACCAGCACGATGATGAGGGTCGCAAACACGATGGCGCCGCGAATTTCACGACTGGCCTGGAACACCACGTCCAGTTGAGAGCGCTGCTGATCGCCGGGCAGGGCCATGTTTTCCCGCAGGCGCCTCACCACGTTTTCCACATCGACGATGGCGTCGTCCACCAACGCACCAACGGCGATGGCCATGCCCCCCAATGACATCGTGTTGAGGGTCACGCCGAGGGCGCTCATGGCAATGATCGACGCCAACAAGGAGAGCGGTATGGCGAGCATGGTGATCAGCGTCGCCCGCCCACTCATCAGGAAGATCAACACGATGAACAACACCAAGAAGGCGCCATCGCGCAGGGCGCCGACGACATTGCCAACGGCAGTTTCGATAAAATCCGCTTGCCGAAACACATCCCGACGCAAAATCATGCCCTCGGGCAACTCCCGCTGAATGTCATCCAGTGCGCGATCGAGGCTTGCCGTCAATTCCAAGGAGTTCACGCCGGGCTGCTTCTGCACCCCGAGTATCAGCGCCGGCTTGCCGCCATAGGAGCCTGCCCCCCGGGGGATGGCGGCGCCAATGCGCACGTCGGCCACATGACGCACCAGCAACGGCTGTCCGTCGCGCACCTCGATGACAGTGTTTTCCAGATCTTCGAGGCTACGCACCCGCCCGATGCCCTGGATCAGATACTCCTGACCACCGGTGACATAGAAACCTGCCGGCACGTTCTCGTTGGTATTCTCCAGTGCCTCGACGACGCGATCCAGGCCCAGCTCATAGGCGGCGAGGCGCTCCGGCTTGACGATGATCTGGTACTGCTTTTCGGAGCCACCCGTCATCACGACCTGGGACACCCCGGGGACCGACAGCAAGCGGCGGCGCACAGTCCAGTCGGCCCAGGTTCGGAGATCTGTCGCCAAACCACTCTCCGATTGCAAAGCGACAAACATCACCTCGCCCATGATGGACGCCACCGGACCCAGCACAGGCTCGTCGACACCATGGGGCAGACGACCTCGCGTGCTCGCGATTCGCTCGGTCACCATTTGTCGCGCTTGGTAGATATCGCGGCCCCAATCGAATTCCACCCAGACAATGGACAACCCCACAGCTGTCGACGACCGGATGCGTCGGACCCCCGGGGCCCCACTGAGGGCGGCTTCGATGGGAACAGTGATTTGTGTCTCGACCTCCTCCGGCGCCATGCCGTGGGCCTCGCTGATCACGGTGACAGTAGGAGCCGTCAGATCAGGAAAGACGTCGAGCGCCATACGTTCTGTTTCGAATACGCCCCAAACGACGGTCAGTAGCGTCAACAAGACGACTACCAGCCGGTTATCGAGGGATGCTTTGATGACTTTATCCAGCATGGCGGCTCAGTGCGCGTGGCCGTGGGCTGGCACAGACGTGGACGATCCCGCCAAGTGCACGTAATACGCCCCCACCGTGGCGACTCGCGCCCCCGGGCGCAGTCCGGAAGTCACGGCCACCCAACCCCGGTCGCTCGGACCGAGCTCGACGATCCGGCGCTCGTAGGATTCGCCACTCGTTTGCACGTACACCACGTCCTTGCCGGCATCATCGATGATGGCTCCGGTTGGCACCGCCAAGGATTGTTGGCTCGTGCCCGTCAGAATGTGCATTTTGGCGAACAAGTTCACGGCAAAGGCCCGATCGTTATTCTCGAACTCGAAAACCAGGGGCGCGGTGCGAGTTCGGGGATTAATGACTCCTCCGAAGGCTACCAGCTTGCCGCCGTTTTCCAGATCGATCTCAAATGGCTTCGGGTAACCCTCCACCTCGAACCAGACGCCAGAGGCTCCTCGCAAACGACCCACGTCGGCGGCGGGAATGTCCGCCTCTAACCACAAGCGGTCCAAATCCACCACGTGGATGAGCGATTTTCCCTCTTCGACGAATGCACCGGAGGTAATAAAGGTTTCGACCACCGTGCCATCGATGGGCGAACGCACCTGTAGCCGTGAGCCACCACCGCTCAGACTCTGATTACCTCGGTACTGAGCGACCCGGCGCTTCGCAGCGGAGACCTCCGCGAGAGACGTCGCTAGGCGTTTTCTCGCCACCTCGACCCGGCGCTCCGCCACCGCTCCTTCAGCGAGCAAGGCTTCGAGGCGTTCGAGATCCTTCTTGTCCAAGTCATGCTGTGCACGTCCGCGACTGACGTCCAGATCGAGGGTCGCGATATCCGCCGAATCTCCGAGCCGCGGGCTCAGTGCCAGCAGTACCTCCCCGCGCTTCACGTCCCGACCGATCGTGGGCAGTTTGTCTGCGGCGGTCGTCACCCTGCCCGACACGGGGGCGCTGACTTTCGCCTCCCCTCCCGCTCTCGCTCGTATGTGGCCAGTAGTCCGCACCGAGGCTCGGAGTTTGCGCTCGCTCACCGTGGCGGTAGCAAACTGCACCTTCCACTGCTGTTCCTTCAGGAACGAAATCGCGCCGGGTGAGTCCGGCACCTCCGCAGTGCCGGCCCGTGCCTTATCCGAGCTGGCGAATACGTCTCGTACACCCAGCTCATGTTTGGCCGACAGCTTGCCCTCAAGCTGAACCGTGAGGGTTCGTTTGCCCCCGTGTTTCGGCAGCGCCACCGGGCGGAAGATCCCTGGAGTCTTCGATGGCTGGGCCTCGAAACGTTCCTCAGGCGATCCGGCGCCCGACAAAATTACCACCACTTTGCCTTCTCGAACGGGTTTGAAATCGCTCAGCCGTGTGAGATGCACGGCGAACGCCGATTTACGCCCCACGGTGAGCGCCGGGTACTCCACGAATAGTTCGGTCTGCTCAGTAAAGTGCGTCACCACGACAGCCGGGTAGTCGTGTCCGCCATGCCCGTGGTCGTCGTGACCATGGTCGCCGTGGTCACGACGACCACGATCGTCATGCCCGTCACCACGGTTGCAAGCCAAAAGGAGAAGTCCGGCAGCTAGGAAATATCGGTGTTTCATGACTGCGTCCTCCCCAAGAGTCCGTCTAGCTTCAGGGCGGCTTGTCTCGCTCGCCACTGCAAATCCACCACGGACAATCGACTGTTGACCTCAGCGCGGTAAGCATCGATCAGCTCAACGATGCCGACCTCACCACCCCGGTAGGCAGCATTGACGGAAGTCACCAGTTCATTCAAGCGCGGCAGGGATCCCTTACGCTGGGTTTCAGAGACTTCTCGCAGTTGATTGACCTGGACAGCGAGACCGCGGGAGTCGGCAAAGGCCTGCTGAGTACGGCGCTTGGCGGTAGCGGTCGCCTCGGATGCTCGCGCGGACGCCTCCGCGGACTTGCCTTGAGCGCGGTTGAACACGGGTAGCGCCAGCGACGCCCCAGCGATATAACCGTTGTTTCGAATCCCCGCGGTTTCGACGCCCCGGTAACCCACCGACAGCGAAAGCTTCGGGATCCAGGCACGGCGCGATGCCTGTTGCTCGAGCTTCGCGGCATCCGCCAGGTGACGTTGGGCAAGCAAGTCCCCGCGGGAACTTAAAGCGCCGCGCATGGCAGCTTCGGTCAGCGGCGCGCGTTGTGGCAGCAATTCGCCTGCGAGCTTGGTCTCGAGTGAGATATCCCCCGTTAGCAACGCCACCAAGCGAGATCGTGCCCCCTGCAACATGGCAAACTCAGCCCCCCAGCTAGCCTCTGCCCGGCGGCTCTGTTGGGCCAGCCGCAACGACTCATAGCGCGGGGCATCGCCACTTTTGACTCGGAGCTCGACGGTTTGCAGCGCCGCCGCTAGTCGGGCACGCCACGTCTGCAGAATATCGGAGCGTTCTTGCCGGTAAAGGGCCTCGAAGAACACACTCCGAGCGGCCGTCGTCTGCAGCCAACGCGATCCGGTCCCGCGCGCCCGGGCGGCATCCGCACGTCGAGAAGCGGCATCCGACCACAGCCCCCGACGCCCAGAAAAATCGAAGGACTGACTGAGCTGCAGCTGGTCCTCCGTCTCTCCGCCTTCCAGCTGGCTGCGCTGATAGGCGATTCGCGGATTGTCCCAAAGACTAGCCGATTGCCCTCGGGCGTCAGCCACGGCAGCACGGCTCTGCGCCTGTTGTTGAATGCTCTCGGACTGGAGCAGGCGACGAATCACATCCTGCTCGTCGAGCGTCGATGCCCCCGACGAGTCTGCGACAGGACTAGCCACGACGGGGCCAGTCACCTCTGACGGGGCCGTCGTCGCTGACTGAGCCGACGCCACAGTCGTCGTCACTGAAAACAATAAACTAGCTAAACCAACCGAAAATCTTGCCTGGCGAATAGTCATGCCAGAACCTCCCTATCAACACGCACGGATAGACCGCACGACATAGCGCGCCCCCGCCAGCGCGATGCCAGCGAGCCGAGCGCTCCTGCGATTACGAGATCCGCCGCCGACTAGGCGACGGTGGTTGTTACGGGAGGACGAAACAAGTGGTTGCCATGACCGTTCGGTCCGGCTCGCTCCACCCCGGGGCGACCTTCAACGGAAACAAGCACTGCCTGCACAAGCTTTGGCATCAACTCCGGCGCGAGAAAACTAACCGAGCTGTGGCACGGGCAGGTATGCACGATGCCCCCGCAGCCGTGCTCCAACTCACTGTTATGAGCGTGCGTGTCTTGGGCGCCGGATTCGTGATCGCTCGCCGCTCCGTGCCCATGCTCCGAAGACTCTCCCTGGGAGCTCGCGTGTTCATGGGAACCGTGCTCGTGATCCCCATGGTGACCGGATGAGCTGTGGCCCGCAGAGTGGGCAGCGTGACCCTGCGCAATGTAGTGCGCGACGTTCTCGAACACCTCGCTGCCCCCGGGCATGGCCAGCAGGAAAAGCGTGAGTGAAAAGAACAGCGACAGAAAGCGCATGGGCGAGTGCCCAGCGTAGATCCACTCTTGCCTCATCGCAACGCCGGCCCCCGCTCCAAAGCGGTAGTTCTTAGGGATTTTCATGCATAAGCGTGTCCCGGGGCCCCAAAAGTCTTCCCGCTAGGGTTCCCTACCGGGCCGATCCCGCGCGCACCCGACAGATCCGTGCCGCCCAGAAACACGGCCCTCCGCACTGCCCTTGACGGCACTTATTAGGTGGTTAAATCAGCGTGCGTGACCGTCCCTTTCCAAAGCCGCTTCGTAAGCGAACTGCCCGGCGACAAACTCTCCGCCAATCGCCCGCGACAAGTCGAAGGGGCTTGTTACTCCTTGGTGGAACCCACGCCCGTCGCCGCCCCCAAGGTCATCGCTCATTCTCAAGAAGTAGCGGATCAACTGGGCTACAGCAGCGACGATCTAGAATCCGCAAGAATGAGCGCCGTGCTCGGCGGTTGCGCACTTCAGGAGGGCATGACCTCCTTCGCGGCGGCATACGGGGGCCACCAGTTCGGAAATTGGGCAGGACAACTCGGAGACGGCCGGGCCATTAGTCTTGGGGAACGGCAAGGACCCGACGGCAATTGGCTAGAGATGCAGCTCAAGGGCGCCGGCCCCACCCCCTATTCGCGAACAGCTGACGGTCGGGCTGTGATGCGCTCTTCCGTGCGCGAGTTCTTATGCAGCGAGGCCATGTTTCATCTGGGCGTGCCCACCACCCGCGCCCTCAGCTTAGTGTCCACTGGCGATGCCGTGGTGCGCGATGTGCTTTACGACGGCAACGCAAAACCCGAGCCCGGCGCCATCGTGTGTCGCGTAGCGCCGTCCTTTTTACGCTTTGGCAACTTCGAGTTGTTCGCTTCCCGGGGCGACGAAACCACGCTGCGCCAGCTCACCAACTACACCCTGCGACACTTTTTCCCGCAGTTGCTCACGCCTGAGATGATCGCAGGCACCATCGAGCCCGGCAAAGACGAAATCGCCGCTATGTTCTCGGAAGTCTGCCTCAGCACAGCCATCATGGTGAACCATTGGATGCGTGTGGGCTTTGTGCACGGCGTTATGAACACCGACAATATGTCAATCCTAGGACTGACCATCG
>SPKZ01002095.1_pt1 | contig 34234 bp, 34 predicted proteins | sample 2456571 | NCBI WGS metagenome assembly SPKZ01 (sample SAMN11192286, study PRJNA482655) | marine metagenome | biome: ENVO:00000447; feature: ENVO:00000244|ENVO:00000211|ENVO:00000569|ENVO:00002023; material: ENVO:00002151; isolation source: ocean water from marine abyssalpelagic zone ...
AGATCTTCTTATGTTGGGCAATGAACGAGTATTTTACTTCGTTTCTTTGGCAAAGAAGACCGTCGCTTTTTTTAAGATCTCACGCTCCATTTCAAGGCGCTTTACTTGTGCTTTTAAGTTTCGGATTTCTTCTTGCTCTGGTGTAAGTTTGCCGTTACCACGAAAAGCGTGCCCATCATCATTGTCAGCTTCTTTTATCCAACGGCCAAGCATGTTGGGATTTACACCTAAGTTTCTAGCGGCTTCTGCCTGAGAATAATTTTGCTCGACAACGAGTGCGATTGCATCGAGCTTAAATTCTTTTGAATATTTTTTACGTTTTGTCATTTTCTATCTCCAGTTAAGTTCATTATTCCTTAACTGGGTAGTCGAATCCATTAAACCACGTCATACTAATTGGATAGACAATACTATTATTAACCGCGATAAAGTCCAACATCACTTTTGTCCTAACATGACGAACTGTACAAGAAGCTTTCTGTTGTTCTAACTCATTTCTACGTTTAATATCTTGTTCTATTTGGCAATTTAGTGAAAGTAAAAAACATTCCCATTGCATCATTATTATCAGGTTAAATCTGCTAAGGCACTCTTCGCCCTATCCTCACCCCATAAGTGTTTTGGTATTCTTTCAAAGAATTTTTAATGACTGTAACATGAGGTGTTTTCTTTATAATTAAATTAGTTTCATATGGTGTTACCTACTTTGTTTTTTTCAACGACTACAATCGAACGACATAGAGCCATTATCGAAATGCTTTATTTTTATTCGGCTAAATGCGTATTCCACTAGATTTATAATAAAATAACCAAAGAATAGTTAGATATCTTACCTACACCTCACTGTTTTATTGAAGATAAATGAATAATCATTGATAGAATGGTACTTACACATTAGTTATAAAACAATTAAACTTTAATACTAGTAAAATTCAATGTAGATATATCGCAAATTATACATAACTTTATTTAACCTTATAATGTATAGTTTATAACTATTATTGTTTGGTTTAGGAACTAGGTTTATGGTTATTAATAAAGGTGGGAAGAAGTTTAACCCAAATGCTTTTAAGTGTGATTGGTTACCTTATGACCATTATGATGGTGTTGATTTTTTACTTAATTCAATGGCCTTAGAGGAAATCATTACACCCAACATAAATGAAAGAAGTGCACGTACAACTATTGAGGATTTATTGAGAACTAGAGACAAAGAAAGGGGTGACGGAAAAAAACTCAATGAGTGGCTAAAATCAATCTACTATGAACAATTTTTACCGATAGAATCTACTAGTTGGTTTGATAAAAAAAACCTAAGGTTAAGCAACTTTCTTTTATGTAAACTTTCTGGAATTTATGATCCTGGGGTAGTGGATAAGTTCGTTTGTATTGGCCAACCAGAAGAAAACTACAAAAAAATTGAAGAAATACTTCTCAAAGATATCATCAACTTTGATTATAAAATGCAAAAATTAAAATCGTTGCAAATGGAATGGAGTGTATTGATTCAGTCGCTCAAAAACTACAATTGGATTACTCCTGAAAATGAAATTGTTACTGATTGGGCTTGGGAGTACTTAAATAAAAAGCTCCCTGGATTTATTAGAAAAATTCAATTTGTCTCCGAAAAAGATAAGCGAGCAGCCATTATTGCGTGTATTGATTCATATCCTTGTAAGGCCTTAGCAGAAAAGCAATTATTTTTAAATAAAATGCAGAATTCAAAAAGAATTGCTGAATATGAAATGAAACAACCTAATAAGAAGCAATACAATTTTAGAATGCATAAGGATATCCAGGCTCAACTTGATGTAATTAAGGATAAGCTTGGCCAGGATAAACACCAGATAGTTGAAGAGCTAATTACTGGTAAGTACAAATCTCTTATGGATGTGTGAATAAATATTAGTTGTTGTTGAAAATAACTTGGTAAGTGCTGCAAATGGAGCCATAAAATAAAAACCAGCTTCTATTCATAATTAGTTTTTATTTAATGCTTTTTCAATAAGTTCCCAATACAGCTGATAAGCCTCACGCTGCTCATCTACCCAATCATGCTTATTGTAAATAGCCATAATTCCTCCTAACTCATGACCTAGCATTTTTTCAGTAACGTGTGGCATTACTTTGTTTTCACTCAGACGAGTTGAAATAGTTCGTCTAAAATCATGAGGCACAAAAGGCTCAAATTTAAGGTGGTTATTCATCCGTTTAACAAACCGATTAATGGCATGAGTAGTTAATGGCGCGCCCTTCTTATCACCCTCAATGAGGTGAGTACGCTCAAGGCCATAAATTAAATCTAATAATTTTATTAACTCAATAGATTTAGTACTTAGTGGCCGTCTAATCGCTTTTTTAGTTTTAGACCGTTTCTTAGGTAAAACCCACAAAGCCTTTTCTAAATCAAACTCTGAACGCTCCGCCTCGCGTATCTCACTATTTCTAGCTCCAGTTAGAATAAGTAGTTGTACACAGACTTTACATTTTGGTGTCGCTTTACTTGACTCAATTTGCCGCCAAAGTCCTGCAACTTCACTCCACTCAAGAACTCGATCCCTTCTGTTTTGATGGGCTCCAATTGCTTTTATTGGAATATCAAGACAGTGAGAATTGGCTATTTCTCCTCGTGATTTAGACCACCGTACTACAGTTTTAATCCGCTTTAAAATACTACCTGCATTTCCAGGTGTTGTCCCTTTTCTAATATCATCAAAAAATTTGATCCAATCTGTATATTTGTACCGCTCAACATCAATGGTAGCATTGGGTTTAATATATTTGTTTAGAAATGATTCATATAAAATAATAGTTCTTGCGGATAATTCTTGGTAAGCATATATACTCATAAAATCATCACACAATTCGCCAAGTAAACGACCTTTTTTCTGAGTAATAGCATAACTTCTAGGATCAAGACCATCTAACAAAGCTTGACGGTATTCCCCAGACTTTATCCTAGCATCAGCCAATTTAATATCTGGATAACGACCAATTTTAATTCGTTGTTGCTTACCTTGCCATCTAAAGCGATAATTGAAACTAATTATTGCGTTAGTTGTGATCCTTACAGTTAGCCCATCACGATCAGCTATTTCTTTTTTACCAGAGTAAGGTGCTTTTATGTTTCTGAGTTTACTATCACTTACTGACTTTTTTTTGTCTCTTCTTCTAATGGCATAACAAAACCTAAATATAATACGATCCGTCTATGGGCACAGCTTACACTTTTATGATGCACATTACGATGCACACTTTACAATTAGCTATAAAAAATGGCAGTGAACATTAATGGATATGAATTCAATAAAACATACTGATATTAAAAGAGAAAACATAAGATCAGCATGGAGTAACAGAAAACAATGAACACTAATAAACAACCTACTATTCTCTGGCACGATTATGAAACTTGGGGCATTTCCCCCAAAGTTGACAAGCCTTCGCAGTTTGCCGGCATTAGAACAGATCTCGATCTCAACATCATTGGCGAGCCACAAATGTTTTATTGCCAGCCGCCGCAAGATTACCTGCCGCACCCCGAAGCCTGTTTAGTGACGGGTATTACCCCGCAAAAAGCGCAGCGTGAGGGCTTAACTGAGGCTGAATTTGCTAAGCGCATTAATGACTTATTTAGTGTGCCTAATACCTGTGTGGCCGGTTATAACAATATTCGCTTTGATGACGAGGTATCGCGCTACCTTTTCTATCGTAATTTTTATGACCCCTATGCCCGTGAATGGCAAAATGGCAATAGTCGTTGGGATATTATTGATATGGTGCGCGCCACTTATGCGCTGCGTCCTGAAGGCATAAACTGGCCTACTATTGACCGTGACGGTGAAGAAGTCGTGAGCTTTCGTTTGGAGTTATTAACCAAAGCAAATGGTATTAGTCATGAGTCTGCACATGATGCAATGAGCGATGTTTATGCCACTATTGCTATGGCCAAATTGATCAAAGATAAACAGCCAAAACTGTATGATTTTATTTTTAATTTAAAAAGTAAAAAACAAGTAGCTGAATTACTTAACGTTGCCGACATGACCCCAGTAGTGCACACCTCAAGTAAAATATCATCAGCGCACGGTTGTACCAGTTGGTTTGCGCCTATTAGTTATCATCCGGTCAATAAAAATGCGGTGATCTGTGTCGATTTAGCGCAAGATATTGCACCCTTATTGACGCTTAGCAGTGAAGAAATTAAGGCACGTTTATATACTCGCCACGACGATTTAGCCCCGGATGAAAAGCCTATTCCGGTTAAGTTAATTCATATAAATAAGTGTCCCGTTGTTGCTCCGGCTAAAACATTGTTACCCGAAAATGCTGAGCGTTTAGCCATACCCCGTGATTATTGTTTAGACAATTTAGCCTTATTAAAACAGCATGCCGAGTTAAGAGATAAACTGAGTGATGTTTTTGCCAGCTCTGATTTTGATAATGATGACGTAGATGCCGAGCAAGCGTTATATGGTGGTAGCTTTTTTAGTCACAGTGATAAAGCACAAATGGATATTTTACGCGGTTTATCGCCAGAGAAACTTGGCAGTCATCCGTTCAAATTTCAAGATCAGCGCTTACCCGTGCTGTTAACTAGATACCGCGCACGTAACTACCCTCATACCTTAACTATCGAAGAGCAACAGCATTGGCAACAATATTGTCAAAACAAGCTGCAGTATGGTGGTAAGGGTATTTTAAGTATCGATGAGTTTATGATAAAAATTGAAAACCTCGTTCATGAGCATGAAGAGAACAAGAGTAAAATGTTGGTATTAAAAGCGCTCTATGAATACGTGCAAGGTGGATAAGCTGCCGTATTTTAACTGTTCGTGCTACCATATTGTTAACATGTAAGGTAAATAGACACATAAACAATTCAGTATGAAAGAACTAAAAAATATAATATTAATTGCACTTGGCTCTTATTTACTGGCCTTTGGGGTAACCTTTTTCCTACTGCCGGTTAATATCGCCACAGGCGGTACCCCCGGGATGTCAATTATATTGCATTATCTCACTGATATTCCAACCGCACTGGCCATGGTGTTAATTAATATTCCACTAGTGCTAGCCGGTTTTAAGTTTATAGATTTTAAGTTTGCCGCACGCACCGTTGTTGCCATTATTTTAACCGCGACTCAGGTTGATCTATTACCAAGGATCATTTCTTTCCCCCCTATTGATAGTATATTGCTATCTACCATTTATGGTGGTGTGTGTATTGGCGCAGGTATAGCCATAGTGATGAAAGGCCAAGCATCCGCAGGCGGTACTACCATAGTCGCGCAAATTGTCGCTCGTTATTCTTCTTTTAGATCGGCTCAGGTCATTATGTTTTTCGATATGATTATTATTATCGCTGTGGCTATTGTCTTTAAAGATATGGAGTTAGCATTGTGGAGTTTAATTGGTATTTATGTGACCACAAAAGTTATCGATAAAATTCTAACCGGTGCAGTAGCTGAAAAAGTGGTTCATGTGGTTTCAAATGAAACTGGCAGTATTGGGCTAGCTATTTCAGAAGAATTAGGCAGAGACGGCACTATTTTAACGGGTAAAAACTTAATGGAGCAAAATGAGAAAAAGATCTTATTAGTGGTAGTGGGTGCTCGTCAAATACCTAAGTTACAAGCAATAGTGTTAAGTCGCGATGAAAATGCCGTGGTACTGGTGATGGATGCATCAGAAATGATTGGCTCAACGGCACACGCAACCACTTAAGCAGCGGTGTGCCCTCTTTGTGACGCTATTTTCAATACGCGCAAATAAACGCGTATGATTGTTTAACGTCATTGAACCAAATCAAGCAGAGAAAGTAGCCATGAATAGCAGCATAAAGAAGAGTAGCAATAAACTGCTGCGTTACCAACAAAGCTCCGTTGCTAATATTTTTGATAAAGAAACACAGCTAATAAAACAAATACAAGCAGGTGAACTTAGCCAGTGCTTACTGTTATGGCAAGCCAAAGAAGCGACCTTGGTATTGCCTGCAGGCAGAAAGTGGTTAGAGTCCGAGGCGCTTATAGCGGGCTTATTAGCCGATAACTGGCGGTTACATTCACGAAAAACCGGCGGCGCGCCCGTGCCGCAATGTCCGGGCATTATTAATTTATCTCACCTTTACCTTTGGTCAAATGATACCCCATATTCAATCCCGCAAGCTTATAAAAACTTATGCACTGTTTTGCATGGTTTCTTTCGTCAATTTAACTTAGTGAGTCAAACACACGCAACAGCGTTTTCTTACTGTGATGGTGACTATAATATTAATATAAACGGCAGAAAAATTGTTGGTACTGCACAGCGGGTTATCTTGAAAAAAGGTGGCGGCAAGATAGTATTAGCACAAGCATTTATTCTTATTGATGTGATATTAGCTGAGATCGTAAAGCCGGTTAACTTGTGTTATCAATTATCAGATAAAACGGAGCGGGTAAAAGCGCAGGTGCATACCACTCTTTTTGAACATATTACTGAGCGACCGACAATAGATCAATTATATCAACAGTTAACCCAAGCTTTTGTTGATAGTGCTTTATACCCATGATACTTCAAGATACGAGTTTCAGGATTATTTTATAAGTGCTAGCCAGTCTTAAATTTATTGATTTTCGTTTCGGCACACCAACAACTTAAGCAGCGGTGTGCCCTCTTTTGTGACGCTATTTTCATTGATTAAAAAGAGATAGCAGCGCCAACGTGTAATGCCCGAGGTTGACCACCAAAGAAACGATAAGAGCCAAAGGTATAGTCGGCCCTACTGGCATACTTTTCATCGGTGATATTTTCAATACGCGCAAATAAACGCGTATTATTACTTATCGCCATTGAGCCTCGCAGTTGTAATAAATCATGGCCCGCATAATCATGCTCATTGGCGGGGTCTAAATAATATTCGCCCATATGTAACCATTCTAATTCAAGTTTACTGTTATCACTGGGCTGCCAAGCAATACGCACATTAGCCAGTTGCTCTGGTGCGGTATCGACTTTATTACCCTTTACTACGCCGCTACTCGCTCGGTCAAATTCATACTTATGCTGGCCATAGCTATAGCTAAGGGCAATACTTAGCTGCTCAGTTAACTGATAGTTAATGCTTAATTCAGCGCCTTGATGAGAGGTTTTACCGTCAGTAACATTTAACCCGTCAGCATCACGAAAAAAAAAGTTATCTTTGGTCATGGTATAAACAACGGCTTCATAGCTTAGTTTATTAGTTACGCCACGCAAACCAAGCTCTACACTGTCAAGTTGCTCTGAGTCAATCTCACCTATCTGTTGTTGTTTTTGTAATCGATAAATGTCAGTGGTTTGTGGTGCTCTAAACCCTTGTGACCAACTACCAAAAAGTGCCATATTATGTAAACGATAATTAAATCCTAACTTGATACTGGTATTGTCAAAGCTGTCATTACTGTCTTTGGGGCGTTTATAGAGGCACTCAATCGGCTCATCATCATTATTCACACAGGCGCTACCGTCTGCTTTGGTGGTACCGTCGGCAAGTAAGTTATCATATCGATAGTGAGTGGCATCAAAGCGCACACTGCCGGTAACATTAAGCTGTTGCGTTACTTGCCAATCAGCCTGAATATACGGCGCAATGGTTGATGCAGAGACTTGGTAGTCATAATGAAGACCTTGTTGACGGGCTTTACCCCAGCTATAACTGTCTGCTTTTTGTTGGCTTTGGCTTAACTCTCCTTCGGTCCAGTCAAGGTCAACGCCCATCACTAAAGCAACATTTTGCGCTAGTTGCCAGTGATAACTATTCACCATACCAATACTGTAGTGACTGTTTTCTTCAATGGCCTTTGATGGCAGATAATGTTGACGAAATTCCATCTGGTTGAGTCGAAAATAAGGGGTTATGGTAAAGCTGCTATCCGCGCTTAATTCATGCTGCCAACGGGTAGCAACACGCACGGATGACCATTTTCGATAAGCATCACTATCGCAATTTTTCTCCATGGCATTGCTGTCTTTATAAAGGTTTTCATCTGCGTAAGTTGAGCTATAGCAATCAGTGCCATTGTCACCCGAAGAGATAAACCCTGCGGTATTTTGGTCAAGCACAAAGCCTGAAATAGTCGTTTTAAACTGGTCATCACCATTTACATAGTCATGGCGCAGCCCTAGTTTTAATGAGGTAAAATCACTATTATCACGGTAACCGCCATCATCAATGACCTGAATGTTACCACTAACCCCCTGATTATCTGATTCACTACCAATCGTACCTTGTAGTTGGTATCTATCATTAGGCCCGGCAAGTAAGGTGACATCGCCGCCATTGTGTGGCGCTTTAGTTAACACATTGACCACACCATGAACCGCATTAGAGCCATAAATAGCACTGGCTGGGCCTCTGATAATTTCCACTGCTTGTGCCTGAGCAAGGTTTAACTCTGATAAGCCATTGTTATTAGCAAAACCGACTGAGCGAATAGCAATGCCGTCTTCAAGGAATAAAAAAGCGCCCGCAGCACCAGGGCCAGTTAAAACAGGGGAACGAACCGAAGGTAAAGATTCCATGCCGTTATTGCTTTGCACATGAACGCCCGCGGCTCTGTTTAAAAGTTCACTGGGATGCACCGCGCTAACTGAGACAATATCTTCAGGCGAAATACGGTCGATATTGCCTGCTAACGTAAGCAGACTAGCTTGCTGACGACTGCCAGTGATTACTATAACCTCTGGCATTTCTTCGCTTTTATTTTCTTTAGATGTTTGAATTATGTCTGTTGTCGCCGGTGCAGCGTAACTTGCAATAGAGACATAGGCTAGCGTGAAGATAGAAATAGGTAATCGTTTTAATGTGGTCATTCGCTTAGCCTCTCTCTTTGAGGGGCGCTGAAAATGAAAGGCATGGACATTTTGCTACTGCTTTATAAAGAAGAGAATTGAAAAATCGTAGCATAATATTTATCAATTTTATAGCTGATAAATAAGCAGATTCTTATTATAAATCAAAGATACAATAATCAATTACCTAGCAGCGATATGATAATAGCCTTCAGCTACTTTACTACCCAAGAAGACTATAACCGCTAATCCTATCGATCTAAGCCATAATCAATCGCATAACGCATCAGGCCCATGGTGGAATCAATGCCCAATTTTTGTTTTATATTGCGCTTATGGGTTTCAACGGTGCGAACACTAACATTAATCTCTTGGGCGATACGTTTATTGCTAAGACCTTGCGAGATAAGTCTTAAAACCAGTTGCTCACGCCTGGTAACAATACCGCGTTGTTCTCCTGCGAGTTCCTTTGACAGAATTTCAGTAACCTCTGAGCTGAAATAAGATTTACCAGAGATAACTTTTTTAATGGCCACTATTAACTCTTTCCCGGGCACGTCTTTTAAAATATAACCATTGGCACCATGGCGCATCGCGCCTAAAATATACTCTTTATTATCATGCATACTTAGCATAAGTACTTTATAATCAATATCTTGCTCTTTAATTAATTCAAGTACGTACATGCCATCCATCTCCGGCATATTGATATCCATTAAGACAATATCAAATTCAAGGCTCTTAATAAGCTCCAACGCTTGTTTACCGTTTTCGGCTTCGCCAACAACCTCTATGCTATCGTCAAGACTTAAGCGATGCTTCAGCCCTTCTCTAAAAAGTGGATGATCATCTACTAATAGCACCCTAATCATACTTTTCCCCTTTATTTACGTTTTCACTCGCGTTGCTAGCATTATAACGCAGTTGTGATTGTGGTATACGGGCTAACACTGTGGTGCCATTATTGTCTGAATTAACCGTTAAGTTACCTTGATAAAAACTTAACCTCTCTTTAATGTTACGTAGGCCAATTCCTTGATGAGCTTTAGTTTTTTTATCACCGCTTTTATCATAACGGTGGTAATCAAAACCTTGACCATTATCAATAATTTCCAATACCAGCCAGCCTGGCGTCAATTTTAAGGTGAGTGCCACCGTTGAGGCACTAGCATGGCGTTCAATGTTGGTTAATGACTCTTGAGCAATTCGATATAATGCGATTTTAACTTCCGTTGATAATACGTTTCTAACAGATAAACGCTCTACTTTAACATCGATACCCGTTCGCTGGGAAAAATCTCTACCAAGTTCTTCTAGCGCTGCGCCTAAACCAAAATCTTCTAGTATTCCAGGATGAAGCTGATGTGAAATAGCGCGAATGTCGCCCATTATTTTACATATAAGCTCCATGGAACGATCCATTTCCTTACTGGCATCATCATTGTTTTGTTGCTTTAATTGCGCTGTTTCTATGGAAAATTTTGCTGCGGCAATAGTTTGACTAATACCGTCGTGTAACTCTCGAGAAACTCGTTTACATTCTTCTTCTTGCGTCTGAAAAATACGCTCATTTAGCTCCCGTAATTTACGGTTCGCCAGTTTTTTTTCACTAAAACGAATAAACTGTCCAGAAACAAAAATGGCAATAACGGCGAACAAACCAATGATAAGTGTCATTATCGAGGTATTACGGATATGTTTGCCAATAGAAGCATTTAGCAGTGCAATCTCTTGATCAATATCATCAATATAAACGCCCGTGCCAATCATCCACTGCCAATCATCTAAAGCTTTTGAATAGCCAATTTTTTTAGCAACCTCTCCATCTTTGGAGGGCTGATTAAAAACGTAATTAAGGTAACCACCGCCTCCTTTTGCTTGTTCAATAAGACCTTGAATCAGTTTAATGCCATTTCTGTCCTCAAGATCTAGCCAATTTTTGCCAATACGCCATTCTTGACCGGGAACAACTAGTGCTGTGCCATCAAAATCATAAGCAAAAAAATAGCCGTCTTTGCCAAAACGCATATCTGCTAATGTTTGTTTAACTAATGTTTGCGCTTGTTGCACCGTTAAGTTTTTATTTTGATAAATATGTTCTGTAGCACCTTCTGCAATAGCGACATAGTTACGTAATTCTTCTTTGCGATGCTTAATAACGCTTTCGCGATATTCTTCAACGGTTTGCTCCGAAAGTGATTGATATTGCACCTGCGTGACAAAAAGTACACCTGACAGTGCTAACACCAATGGAATGATGGTAACTAGCTGTAATTTTAAATTTAAATTCACTTAAGCCTCTATAGATTTTTACTGATTTATCAAGCGTGCTAAATCGTAACTTTCGCGGTTGTTGCTTTATCCACTAAATAAATAATAGACTGGTAATCAATACCTGAATGATGAGATAAGCCTATTTCACACGTTCTACTATTACTATAGCCAGTGTTACAATTTTTTGGCACTTGAGCTTTTAATGGTGCCAGTGCATTTTCATTTAACTCTGGGGTGGTAAACCCCTTGTCACCGGCAAAGCCACAGCATTGTATATCTGCTGGTAAAATAACGTCAGTACTACAGCGCTCTGCCAGCTGTTGCATTTTCATCGCTAAGCCCATGGTTCTGCTAGAACAAGTAACATGCAACATCACGGTTTCATCAAGTGGTGAAAAATCTAAATAATTAACCAAGACATCTTCAATAAAGCCCACGGGTTCATAGAGTGATAAACCACTGACTTTTTCTTTATTTTCTAATAACATTGCTTTACACGGGCTAGTATCAATTAAAATAGGATATTTACCTTGCTCGCTTAATTCACTTAACTTATTGAGTAAGGAATTACTCTTCTGATCTGCTTCACAAAACATGCCTTTACTATTAAACGGCATACCACAACACTCACCAGTAAAGTCTGGGCTTATCACATCAAAGCCAGCTTTTTCGATTAAAGCAAAAGTGACTTGGGTTAACGAGCGCTGATCGGTCGCCGTTATTGCTTGTCCCATACTACGGCTGGCACAGCTTGGGATATAAACTACTTTGGGACGAAGAGTTAATTCATTACAGGTAGAAGTTTTAGGCTGATAGTGAGCTTTTTGCGGTAAATATTTACTCCATAAAGGGATTTTATTCATGGAGAGTTTTCTTATTGTGCCAGTGAGCCCGCCCATTGCCTTGCTGCCAATAAGTCGATGACTAAAACCGGCAACAGCAAGAGAAACACGGGTCATTTTTTCTACCGTAGCAAAATTATTTGCTAAAGCCTTCGCTACACCTTGATAGCTTTTATTGTTTCGATGACGCAGCTCACGAATGAGATCGCCGGTATTAATACCAACCGGACAGCGCTCCGCACACAAGCCCGTTGCTGCACAAGTTTCGATGCCTAAATAGTTAAATTCTTGTTCAAGCTCTGCCAATAATTTAGGGTTTTCATTGGTGTCAGTAAGGCGCCTAATTTCTCGATAAATGGTGATACGCTGGCGAGGAGTAAAACTTAAACCCTTTGAAGGGCATATTGGCTCACAAAAACCACATTCGATACACTTATCAATAATAGGATCCGCTGGGGGTAATGCTTTTAAATGCTTAATATGGGCATTGGGATCGTCATTAATGATAACGCCAGGATTAAGTAAGTTATCGGGATCAAATAATTGCTTTATTTGTTGCATTAACGCTAATCCTTGCTTACCCCATTCTAACTCAATAAAGGGTGCCATATTACGGCCAGTACCATGTTCAGCTTTTAGTGAGCCTTGGTAGTCAACCGCAACTAGCTGACAAACATCATCCATAAATGCTTGATAACGATCTACTTCAACCTGTGTTGCAAAGTTTTGAGTAAAGACAAAATGTAAGTTTCCATCAAGCGCATGACCAAAAATAATGGCTTCATCATAATGATATTTATCAAAAAGCGCTTGCAGATCAGCAACTGCATTAGCAAGCCTGTCAACAGGAAAGGCAACATCTTCAATAATGACGGTAGTGCCGTTTTCACGTACCGCGCCAACAGCCGGAAAAGTCCCCTTTCTTATGGCCCAAAGCTGAGAATATTCACTCGCTATATCAGTAAATTTAATGACATTAGTCTGTTCAAATTCAGCGAGTAATGACTCCAGTTCAATAACCTGTTGGCCTAGTAACTCGGCATTGTTAGCACGAGTTTCAATCAATAATGCGCTAACATTTTTATCAAGCGATTTAATAAACTCAGGTAAGCCATCCATATCACTTACCGAAGCTAAAGCTCGGCGGTCCATTAATTCAACGGCGGAAACATTGGCATTAGCTAATGCCGATACCGCATGGCAAGTTGTTTCTATATCAGGAAAAAACACTAGCGACGATGCGCGGTATTTATGTTCAATAACCGTGTTATAAGTAATAGAGGAAATAAAACCTAATGTGCCTTCAGAGCCTATCATTAGGTGGGCCAGAATCTCGATAGGATCGTCAAAATCAATTAACGAGTTTATTGCATAACCTGTGGTGTTTTTCAGCCTATATTTGTGGCTGATCAATTGCGATAAATCTTTGTTATTTTTCGTTTTTAACGCCAGTTTTTTTAAATTTTCTAGAAAAACACTATGTATTTCTTTAAACTGAGTAATACTTCCTTTATCACTGGTATCAAGCACTGAGCCATCATGTAAAACTACGCGAATACACGCTAAAGTATGGTAACTATTTTGGGCGATACCACAACACATACCACTGGCATTGTTTGCGGCAATGCCAGCAATTTTACAAGTGTTGATAGAAGCAGGATCAGGGCCTATTTTTCGCCCATAAGGTAATAAATATTTATTCGCGTCAGCACCAATAACACCTGGTCCTAATTTTATTTTAAGACCTAAATCTACTATTTGATGAGCACGCCAATTGGTGGTCAACATGATCAAGACAGAATCTGATTGTGCCTGCCCAGAAAGGCTGGTACCCGCGGCTCTAAAGGTGACGGCAAGCTTAAACAACGCCGCTGCTCTTAATACCTTTACTACTTCATCTTCATTATCAAGAATTAATACTAATTGCGGCACTAAACGATAAAAACTGGCATCAACACCATAGGCAAGTCGTTTGGCATAGTTATTTATTATTCGCTCTTTAGGTAAAAAATGAGCTAACTGCTTGGAAAAATCATGATATTGCGGTAATAACATTACAAACTCTCTTCTTAACTATTTTAAAGTAGTACATTTGGCTTTAATAAAGCATACAAATATAAGCGCTTATTATTGAAGCTAACCTTAACTCACTACATTATCAATAATATTAAATGCCCGATTAATGCGATATAGGTAAATACACGTATTTTATCTACGTGTTTATACTTAGTTTTAGTGCTGCCAAAACAGTATCAGCTCGGTGATGGTGCTTTTTAATTACGCTTAACACTATTTTTTGTTATAGTTTAACCACCAAATTCGACGTACACATTTCACCTACTAATTTGATCATTATGGATTTATTCGTACTAAAAAAAATCATTTCAATTTTAATCATGCCTATTAATTTGGTGTTAATCTTATTAATTTTGGCGATTGTTTTTTTTAATAAACGCCCTAAAGTCAGTTTTAAATATCTACTCTCAGCAGTACTATTATTAGTGTTATCTTCAATGCCAATTATTTCTAACACCTTAATGGTTAGTATTGAAGATAATTATCAAGCTTTTACCCGTTCTAGCATACCTGTTGATTATATTGTTGTTTTAGGGAATGGTCATGCAAGTAATGACGCTTTACCGGTAACAAGTCAATTAAAAGTTGCCTCGTTACAACGGCTAGTAGAGACCTTGAGGATTTATAAAATTCACCCGGAAGCAAGAATCATCACCTCAGGTTTTGCTGGTGATGATCCGGTATCAAATGCAGAAAAAATGAAGCAGTCATTAGTACTTTTAGGTATTGCAGAGCAAAAAATCATTACCGAAAACTTTCCCAAAGATACCGAAGAAGAGGCACAACTCATCAGCCCAAGAGTACAAGGGACTAATGTAGTGTTAATTACCAATGCCGAACATATGCCAAGGTCAATGAAATACTTTCAACTGCAAGGGATTTTTCCAATTGCAGCACCAACGGGCTATTGGGTTAAAAGTCAGCATAATAAAAATAGCTGGACTGATTATGTGCCTAGTAGTAATAAATTAGAACAAACTACCGTTGTCTGGTATGAAAGTTTAGGTCGGCTAGTGCAATGGTTTAAAACGCTATTCAGCTAAGTAAAAATGACTATACTGGGTTGTCAATATCAATAAAAACAACCTCTATGCCCTGTTCTTTAGCAATATGCTCACCAAGTGCTTTAACGCCGTAGCGCTCGGTAGCATGATGACCAGCGGCAAAGAAATGGATATCCATTTCTTTGGCTATATGGGTGGTTTTTTCTGAAACTTCACCTGATATAAAGGCATCAATGCCCTGCTCTGCGGCTAATTCAATATAGTCTTGCCCTCCCCCTGTACACCACGCAATTGTTTTAATTGCTTTGTTCGATGGCGGCGCTATATGTAAACATTCTCGGTTAAGTTTTTTATTAATTAACAATGCTAAATCATCACCGCGGGTTATTTCAGGTAATTGACCTTGTATGGCGATACTTAATGGATTACCCAACTCTAACGGCCCAGTTACCGCTATATTTAACAGCGCTGCCAATTGGACGTTATTACCCAATATTGGGTGAATATCAAGGGGTAAATGATAGGCAAATAAATTTATATTATGCGTTAATAGTGCCTTAATTCGACTATGCTTCATGCCACGAATAACGTAAGACTCATTTTTCCAAAAGTAGCCATGATGAACTAACAACGCATCCGCTTTTTCTGCAATTGCTAAATCAATTAACGCTTGTGATGCGGTAACACCGGTGACTATTTTGCTGATTTGTTCACTGCCTTGAATTTGCAAACCATTTGGCGCGTAATCCTTTATTTGTTCAGGCTTTAATAGTTTATTTAGATATTGTTCAAAATCATTGAGTAGCATGCTTTTTCTTCTTATTTTATTTTGTTTTGTTTTTGATGGAGATGACTTCTGTTAGTAGAGTTAACATTCATCGTTGGCACTTTCACTGGGCTAAATTTAGCTCTTATCTGCCATTTAGGTTTAATAGGTGTTAATGGTAATACTCTTTTTTTAGCAATGATGACATAAACAGAGCCAAAGCTAGTAAAGTAATTACTGGCAAATTGTCGCCAATAGTTGGCGACAAGGTGCTCGCTCATTTTCCCAGCTAAACTACTGTGCACAGTACGCTCATCACTCAGAATTTCATAGCCCATTAAATGCAACCAATCTTTCACTCGCATGGGAGAGAAAAAATGTTCGTTCCACGGCGGCTGTTTTCTTCTATAAGGTACTGCCCGGTTAAATCCGGCCAAAGACAAGGGGTTAAAACCAGTAATAATAAGATAACCATTGGGAATGATTACTCGATTAGCTTCGCGGATAACATGGTGTGGATCAAGTGAAAATTCTAATGCATGACTGAGTAAACAAACATCAACGCTATGCTCCAATAAGGGTAAATCATCTAACTCACCAATAATGTCTGCTTGTCCTTGTCCTACCGTGCGAGTAACACAACAACTAATTTGGTGTTTTATCGGGCTATTTTGTGTACTAATTTCATTACTTAACGCCCCTACTTTTAATAGGTGATAGCCAAAAAACTTTTCCCACCATGGTGTTAATATTTCCTCAATCGCGGATAAAACAATATTACCGTTAGGCAGCTCTTGCCAAGATTTAGGATAATGCGGTTGTCGAAATGCTAGCGCGGGTTTCATAGGGCATGTTATTCAAAGCTAAAAGACGTATAATCAATTATATACTGAGTATGAGCAAGTTGGAAATTTCAGATGAAGACAATAGCATCAAACGATTCACCTATAGTGACGACTCCCGTACATGTTACGCCAATAAAAGCCTTTACTGACAATTACATTTGGGCTATTACTAATAAAGAGATGGTGACATTAGTTGATCCCGGTGATGCTAATGTTTGCATTGAATTTTTAGAAAAAAACCAGCTAACGCTTAGCGCAATATTGATTACTCATCATCATGTAGATCATACTGGCGGCATAACTAAATTAGTTGCCTATAGCCAAGAAAAACAGTGGCCATTAACCATTTATGGGCCTGCAAATGAAAACATCCCTCATTGTGATGTTAAACTGAATGAAAATGATACCGTTGTTTTAGCTGATCTTAACACTAGTTTTCAAATAATTGACTTACCTGGTCACACAGCTGGACATATAGCTTACTTTGCTAATGGCAACTTAACGCCTCTTTTATTTTGTGGCGACACCCTATTTTCAGGGGGCTGTGGTCGACTCTTTGAAGGTAGCCCCAAACAAATGTTGAACTCATTAACTAAGCTTGCTAGTTTACCTGAAAACACTCAGGTGTATTGCACCCATGAATATACTCAAGCTAACTTAGCATTTGCACTAACGGTAGAGCCAAACAATCAAGAGCTCGTTAATTACCATAACCGAGTTAAGGTATTACGCGCTAAAAACCAAGTAACGATTCCAAGTACTATTGCCCTAGAAAAGCAAATAAATCCCTTTTTTCGCTGTCATACACAAAGTATACAATCTAGCGCCCAACAATTTTCCACTAACACGCAGGCGACAACACTCGATACTTTCACGACAATTAGGCGCTGGAAAGACCAATTTTAACGTGTTAACCTTACAGTCCACTGCTTTTGCGAACGATTGTCATAATAAACACTGTTCTGCGTTTTACATTATTATTGGTTATACATGAAATACTTTTTATTCCCTGCGTTAATTATCCTAAGTGGCTGTCAAAGCACTTTGTTATCATCAAACAATACCGATGAAACTTATTTCCCCTCCGAGCAAATCGCTAACACTGCAGAAATAAATCAGGCATTACTTACCGATGAAAATATTGATGTAATTCACCCTGTTGATGATGTTGATTTTTCCTTAGTAAAGGGTGAATCAGTACAAAGTAGTGATGATGTATGGCAACGTATACGTGGCCAACTAACCTTTGATATCCCGCAAAACAACCGCGTTATTATGCAGCGTAACTGGTACGCTAAGCACTCAAGCTACCTAACTAGAGTGGCAAAGCGCGCCGAGCCTTTTTTATACTATATTGTTGAAGAACTAGAAAAAAATAATGTTCCAGTAGAGCTAGCATTATTACCTATAGTTGAAAGTGCTTTCGATCCCTTTGCGTATTCACATGGTAGAGCCTCTGGTATGTGGCAATTTGTACCTGCTACAGGAACACGTTTCAATATGAAACAAAACTGGTGGTACGATGGACGTCGCGATGTGATTGCATCGACATCAGGTGCGATAAAATACATGAAGTATTTACATAAATTCTTTGATGGCGATTGGTTACTCGCCCTAGCAGCGTATAACTCAGGTGAAGGTCGTGTACAAAGAGCGGTAAGAAAAAACAAAAGCCTAGGAAAAAAAACCGATTTTTGGTCACTTGATTTACCTAAAGAAACCCGCGCTTATGTGCCAAAATTACTGGCGCTTGCCGATATAGTTAAACGCCCTGAGCATTTTGGCCTCACACTTTACGAAATTGCTAATAAAGAAGGCATCGCGCAAGTTGATATTAAATCACAACTCGATTTAGCCAAAGCGGCAGACCTAGCTGATTTATCCCTCGCTGAATTACAACGACTAAACCCTGGATTTAACCGTTGGTCAACGGATCCCGATGGACCACATCGACTATTATTACCTAAACATAAGATTGCACATTTTGAACAAGGCTTAGCGAAATTAACCAAAGAGGAGCGCTTAGCTTGGCAGCGCTATAAGATTAAAAATGGTGATAACTTAGGCTACATAGCGAAAAAATTTCACACTAGTATTGAGTTAATACGCCAAGTAAACGGCATTAACGGTAATCAAATACGCGCAGGCAAACATTTGTTAATTCCTGTCGCGGCTAAATCACTTGATAGCTATATACTCTCTCAAGATCAACGTATCTCGAAAAAACAAGCAAGAGCACAACAAGGCGTTAAAGTAACCCATAACGTTGTTTCTGGTGATAATCTTTGGGATATCGGCCAACGCTATAAAGTGAGTGGCAGTAAAATAGCCAAATGGAATGGTTTTGCACCACGTGATCCTCTTAAATTGGGACAGAAGTTAGTTATTTGGCAAAAAGCTAATGTTTCAGTCAAAGCAAGCCATCGCATTGTTGAGCAAGCAATAATGCGTAATATTACCTATAAAGTACGCCCGGGTGACTCTTTCGCCCGTATCGCCGACAAATTCAATGTCCGTATTAGTGATATTGAACGTTGGAATAACTTGAGCCGAAATAAATATTTACAGCCAGGACAAAGGTTAAAGCTCTCAGTAGATGTAACAAATAATATTTAAAATATAAAATACAGTTTCGAGTTCAATCATTACGAGTCACGAAGAAATTCGTGATGAGTAGCGAAAAGCTGAGAGAAGTAACTAGTTAAATCGTTACCGATCACCAAAAACTAGCGGCAAATATGCTTTTCGTAACTCGAGACTGCCAAGTCGATACTAGCAGTTCGCAACTTGTTTATAACCTTTGGCTTTCAAAGTCGATAAAAAAATCTTGCGTCGTGGTCTTATCATCTTGCTCGATTTCTACGCTAAACCAAAGTCGCCAAGCCATTACCTCTTCACTACAACTTGCCAGTAAGGTTTGTGCAATAACAGTGTCACTGCTTTTATCAGCCGGCTGAAAAAACACCGGAATTTTGCCCATAAACATAGTTTTCCCTTCAAGATAACTATTTACGTTTTTTAATTGAAAGCTTTTACTAAGCGCAGCAAATGTTAACTGAATTTGAAACGGTAACTCTGTTTTTAATTTTCCCTTGTCAACCTGACCTGAAAAATCAATAATAAAAGTGCCTAAATCGGTATTCACTTCACAGCTACTTTGGCTCGCTAAACAAGTAAAGGGGATTTGTGGCTGAGTACTACTCTTTTGAGATGCTTGTTGTATTGGATTACAAGCGAATACATTGAAAATAAATAATATAACGACAGCAATTTTAATCATTGATAATTTTATAAGTTCAAGCAATTGTTATTATTGCTCGTCTCCCTTAATATAATCGGCCTGTATGTTAACAAGTAAATGACGACTGTGCCTAGCCAAAGTATGCGAAAAAACAGCAACACAGGAAATTAATTTATCTGATAGTGATTTACACAAAAGAATAACCACCAACGTAACTTTCAAGCTTACTATAGGAAAAAAGTCTGCCGATAGCTTATTAGCTGCATTTTTATTGAATATTATCGAAAGAAACGCCAGTTATACTGGTAACAACCATAGCATTACATTACCTATTAACCGAAATGACATTGCTAACTTATTAGGCTTACGTCGTGAAACCCTCAGCCGATTTTTTTCTAAACTCCAAAAAAACCAACTAATTCAAATGGAAGGAAAAAAAAACACAGCTAATTTCGCCAGAAAAACTTAGCCAGTTGGCTGGTTTTTAGCGAGTAGTCTATTTTGTTAACTATTCAAATCTGTTTGATTTTCAGTCCACTATAACGTAATAAATTCTTAACCAACTCCTCATAGCCACACGATAAATGTGGGCAATTAAGTTTAAAGTTGATCTATGTCAAATTTAAACAGATACGGCGGTTGATTTATGTCATGCTCAAAGGGTAAAATTACCTTGTATATGGCATATTTAGCTCGATTTTGTGACATATATCATCGCCTTTTGGCGAACACACAAAAATAGTTTAAATATTGTACGTTTTTAATGTGTCTGATGTTAAAAGCGTCTTTATAATTGTTTTCCATTAATAATAACACTGCGGAATCCATAACATGACCATTAGTAATACGTCAGCAGTAGACTACAACTTCGATGTTGTCCGTCAATTTACTGTGATGACTGTAATCTGGGGGATCGTTGGTACACTGGTAGGTGTACTTATCGCGGCTCAATTAATTTGGCCTGCGTTAAACTTTGATACACCTTGGTTAACCTACTCTCGTCTTCGTCCACTACATACCAATGCGGTAATTTTTGCTTTTGGTACTAGTGCTTTATTTGCTACCTCTTACTATGTGGTACAGCGAACTTGTCAAGCCCGATTATTCGGTGGCAAGTTAGCTGCATTTACCTTTTGGGGTTGGCAGGCAGTTATTGTCGCTGCTGTAATTTCTTTACCTTTAGGTTATACCTCAACTAAAGAATATGCAGAGCTTGAATGGCCTATTGATATTCTTATTACTATTGTTTGGGTTTCGTATGCCATTGTTTTCTTTGGTACGCTTATCAAACGTAAAACCTCACATATTTATGTAGCCAATTGGTTCTTTGGTGCTTTTATTATTGTTATTGCTGTATTGCATATTGGCAATAGTAGGGTAATACCAATTTCGGCAATGAAATCATACTCTATCTACTCTGGCGCAATTGATGCCATGATGCAGTGGTGGTATGGACATAATGCCGTTGGCTTCTTATTAACAGCAGGCTTCTTAGGAATGATGTACTATTTCGTCCCTAAACAAGCAGATCGCCCAGTTTATTCTTACCGCTTATCTATTGTTCATTTTTGGGCATTAATATCTCTTTATATATGGGCTGGTCCGCATCACTTACATTACACCGCATTACCTGATTGGGTACAAACTGTTGGTATGACAATGTCTATTGTTTTATTCCTACCTTCATGGGGTGGCATGATTAACGGTATTATGACTCTTTCTGGTGCATGGCATAAACTTCGTCATGATCCAATTTTACGTTTCTTAATTGTTTCTTTATCTTTCTATGGTATGTCTACCTTTGAAGGCCCAATGATGGCAATTAAGTCAGTAAATGCCTTATCTCATTATACTGACTGGACTGTAGGTCACGTTCACTCAGGCGCATTAGGTTGGGTAGCTATGATTTCAATTGGTGCAATGTACCACTTAATTCCAGTGTTATTTAACCAAGGTCGTATGTATAGCATTCGCTTAATCAATATTCATTTTTGGATTCACACCGCAGGTGTTGTCCTTTACATTGTCGCGATGTGGATTTCAGGTGTTATGCAAGGGTTAATGTGGCGCGCAGTAAATACTGATGGTACCTTAACTTACAGTTTTGTTGAAAGCTTAACCGCATCATACCCCTTCTATTTCATCCGTTTCATCGGTGGTGTGTTAATTGTGGCTGGCTTTATCTTAATGGCCTACAACATGTTTAAAACTATGGGTGCAAAAGATAACACCCTAAAAGCTGTTGAAGAAACATAAGGAGAACAACCATGAAAAATATATATGAAAAAGTTGAAAAGAATGTTGGTTTGTTCTTTCTATTTACTGTTTTAGCTATCAGTATCGGTGGCTTGGTAGAAATAACACCTTTATTTTTTCAAAAAGAATTAGCACAACCTGTTGATAACTTAAAACCTTATACCGCACTACAAATGGAAGGGCGTGATGTTTATATTCGTGAAGGTTGTCATGTATGTCATAGCCAAATGATCCGCCCATTTCGCGCTGAAACTGAGCGTTACGGTCACTACAGTGTTGCAGGTGAACACGTTTGGGAGCATCCTTTTTTATGGGGTTCAAAACGTACAGGTCCTGATCTTGCCCGTGTTGGTGGTCGCTATAGTGATGATTGGCATATTGCTCACTTAACCGATCCTCGCTCAGTTGTACCTGAATCAAACATGCCTGCATATAACTGGCTAAATAAAAATGTCCTTGATGGTGTACTCACTGGTAAAAAGCTTTCGACCTTTAACTGGTTAACGCGCAATCGCAGTCATAAAGATGAACAAGGTAATGCTATTCCTCTTTATACCCAGGCTGAAATTGATGGTGCTGCTGATGCAGTAAATGGTAAAACTGAAATGGATGCCTTGGTTGCTTACTTGCAATCTCTTGGGCATGCATTGAAGTAGTGATTAGTTAGGAATAGCTGATGGATTACGGAACACTCAGAGGGCTTGTTGCCCTCCTTATATTGGCGTTATTTATCATCATTGTAGTTTGGTCTTATTCGAAAAATCGTGCTTCATCATTTGATGATGTAGCTCTTTCGATTTTTGAAGAAGACAAAGCAGCAGCGATAAATAAACAACGTTATCTTGATAAAGACAGCAAACAGGAGACGAATAATAATGTCTAGCTTCTGGAATATATGGGTTTGGGTTCTTACCCTAGGTTCAATCGTAGGTTGTTTTATTTTACTACGTTGGTGCTTAAAGAACTTTGCAGGCGTTGAAGAAGGGGAGTCTATGGGACATTCCTTCGACGGTATTGAAGAATTAAATAACCCTCTACCACAATGGTGGAGTACCTTTTTCTTATTGACTATTGTGTGGGCATTTGGTTATCTAGCGCTTTATGGTTTAGGTAGCTGGGGGGGACTTTTAGGTTGGAAAAGTTCAAACCAAGGTATTTTAAGCATTGCCGAATCTAAAGCAAAAACCTTAGAGTACTTGCAAGAAGGTTCAGGTGTATTAGTTCAATATGATCGTGAAGTGGCACAAGCTGATGCTAAATACGGTCCAATTTTTGCTGCTTACGCTGCGCGTAGTATTGAAGATTTAGCGACCGATGCTGAAGCATTGAAAGTAGGACAACGCCTATTTATTCAAAACTGTTCACAATGTCATGGCTCTGATGCTCGTGGTACCACTGGCTTCCCTAACCTAACTGATAAAGACTGGTTATATGGCGGTAGTCCAGAGAAAATCAAAGAGACTATCATGCACGGCCGTAAAGCGGTTGGTATGATGGCTTGGGCTGGCGCTATTGGTGGCGAACAAGGTGTTAAAGAAGTTGCTGCTTATGTTATTAGCTTAAGTGGTCGTTCTATCAATGCAGACCTAGCGAAGGCTGGTAAAGCTAAATTTGGACTTTGTGCCGGTTGTCATGGCCCTGATGGTCAAGGCAGTTTAGCGATGGGTACACCTATGGGTGCACCAAACTTATCGGATAACACTTGGTTATATGGCGGCTCACAGCGTGCTATTGAAGAATCTATTCGCAATGGTCGTGCTGGTGTAATGCCTCCTTGGAAAGCTATTCTTGGTGAAGAAAAAGTACATGTAATTAGTGCTTATGTTTATTCTCTTTCTCAAGATTAAAAGTAAGACAAAATTGTAGCTAATAACGGCGTAATAGTTATTCTACAAACAATAAAAAAAACCCTAGCTAACTTACTGTTAACTAGGGTTTTTTATTATTAATTTCTGATAAAGAATACTAGCTCACAATACAGAAAAACGCTATAATAAGCGCCAATTTTATACAATACAAAAACCTTTGAACTTTATGAAAACATTATGGTATCGTGAGCCTTGGGCTTGGTTAGTTTTTATTCTTCCTTGTATCGCAGTTGTTGCTAGTATTTCTACTTATATTATTGCCAATACCAATCCTGATACATTAGTGGTCGGTGATTACTATAAAACTGGTAAAGCCATAAATTTACAAGTGGCTAAAGTCAAACAGGCACAGAAATTAGGCATGCGTTTCGCTTTAAAAGTAGCAAACAATGAACTGGTTATTAAGCCCACAGGTATTGAAAAAATATTTCCATTGATAAATATCAGTTTTTTCCACCCTACCTTAGAAGAGCACGATTTCTATTTATCCCTTACCCCTGATGGTAATGGTTACTTTAGGCACACCTTCGACCATGATATTTCAGGCAAGTGGAAAATTACCTTAACGCCGTTTGAAAATCATTGGAAAATTCAAGATACCATTAGCCTACCGCAACATGATTTTATTGACATAGTGCCAAATCCAATCAAAGCACAATAATTTAGCTTTATACCCATGATACTTCAAGATGCGAGTTTTAGGATGCCTGAGCGATTCATGATCAAGGCGCATTTTTTTATTAAGGGTTGTTCCCTTAAAAATAGATGCAACGAAGACTATGGATTACTCAGACATCCCCGTAGGGCTGGTTTAGAAACGTTTTATGCTACGTTATTGATTTCGAAGGGAACAACCATTCTCTTCAATCAATACCTTGCCTAAAGGCGTTTCAAATTCCAGCTGAATCCTGCATATTGAGGTAACATGGGTATATATTATTAACGCGTAATTCGAAACTTATCTTTATGCCAAGTACATCATCTAAACCACAAAGTTGTTTTCACTGCAACGAGATTGTGCCTATAGGCATAAAACTTTGTGTCACTATCAATCAAAAACAACAACCTATGTGTTGCATAGGTTGTCAGGCTGTTGCCCAAACCATCGTTGACAATAACCTGACTCAATATTATCAAGTGAGAACAGAGCCAGCGACCAAAGGTACAGAGCTGGTGCCTGAACAACTACAAAAAAACCAACTGCTTGATGAAGAAGTGCTGCAAAATGAATTTATTTATCAAGATAAAGACTTTAAAGAAGCTATTTTAACGGTAGAAGGTATTAGTTGTGCTGCCTGTGCTTGGTTAATTGAAATGCAATTAGTCAAACTAAAAGGCATTGAGCAAATAACGGTTAATGCGACGACGCAAAGAGCGACAATAAAGTGGCAAGATGAGCAAGTAAAGCTAAGTGAAATCCTTAGTGCCATTGAACACATTGGCTATCAAGCGCTTCCCTTTAAAGCGAATGAAGTAGAGCAACGCAATAAAGTCATCGGTAAATCATTTATTAAACGCTTAGGTATCAGCGGCATTTTAATGATGCAAATTATGATGATTACCGTCGGTTTATATTTTGGTGCTTTTGCCGATATGGCCGAGCATAACAAAGTTTATCTGCGTTGGGTTACTTTTATTTTAGCCATACCTATAATTTCCTACGGTGCTTTTCCTTTTTACCTTGGCGCTATAAACGCGCTTAAATTAAAGCGTTTATCAATGGATGTGCCCGTATCTATCGCCATTATTTTAGCTTTTATTGCCAGCGCTTGGGCAACAGTAACAGAGCAAGGAGAGGTTTATTTTGAATCGGTATCTATGTTCACTTTCTTACTGCTTATTGGCAAGTTTTTAGAATTTAGGGCTCGTTCTCACGCCGCGCAAGTATCCGCAAACTTATTAAAATTGATGCCAATGACGGCGACAAGGATCAGCCGTTGCGAGTTACGAGTGACGAGTGGCGAAAGCAGTACAGAAGAAATTGGCGAGTTTCGAGATACCAGTATAGAAAGCAGAGAACAGCAAGAAGAGTTAGTCGCGGCTAAGTTATTGGTAAAGGGTGATTTAGTGTTAATAAAGCCCGGCGAAACTATCCCTGCTGATGGCGTGATTGTTACCGGCAACAGCCAAGTAAATGAAGCAATGTTATCTGGTGAGCAATTACCGTTAAATAAAACTATTGATGATAGAGTTTTTGCTGGCACCATTAATGGTGATGGCAATTTAACGGTAAAAGTACAACAACCAAGTAATCAATCGTTTTTAAGCCAACTGATTCGTTTAAGTGAACAATCACAAGCCCATAAACCCAAATTAGCACGCTTTTCCGATAAAATAGCACAATATTTTGTCGCTATTATTTTAATGACCGCCATTGGCACAGCCATTTATTGGCAACAACATCTACCTGAACAAGCATTTTGGATCACCCTATCAGTATTAGTTGTCACCTGCCCTTGTGCCTTATCCTTAGCAACACCAACCGCATTAACCTGTGCGACTACTCGCCTTAATCGCGATGGTATTATGATCAAGTCTGCTCATGTGATGGAAACCATGCCAAAAATAAACACCTTTGCTTTTGATAAAACCGGCACCTTAACTACCGGTAATTTTGCCATCGATAAGGTAGAAGTATTATCAGCAGATAAAGTTTATAACAAAGCACATATTTTAGCCCTTGCTGCCGCATTAGAAACGTATTCTGAACACCCAATAGCTAAACCTTTCAATGAGTATCGAAACTTCAACGTAAATGCTACTAATGTCAAAGTACATTCAGGTAAAGGCGTTAGTGGTATAATTGACAATAAAACATTTCATATAGGCAAACCTAGTTGGCTATTAGCTCACTTTACTGATGCGCAGGCAAAGCATGAACAATTAATAAATGCTTCTTGTGTCTTAGTATATGAAAAAAACCTTATCGGCGCTTTTTACCTGATTGATAAAATAAGAAATGATGCTCAAGCATTAATTACTCACTTAAATGAGAACAATCAAACATTAATGTTATCCGGTGATAGTCAAAATTCTTGTGAAAAAGTTGCTAAATCATTAGCAATACCGCACTACTATGGTGGCTTAAGTGCAACAGATAAAATGGCTAAACTCAAAAAGCTACAAAAAGAGCAAGATGCCACCGTTGCTATGATAGGCGATGGCGTTAATGACTCGCCCGTTTTTGGCGCGGCCCATGTATCGATAGCCATGGGCTGTGGCACCGACATAGCTAAAAGTAATGCCGATGTCATCTTATTAAATAATCAACTGGCCAGTATCAGTACCTTAAATAATATTTCGGTAAAAACTCGCCATATTATTTTCCAAAATTATTTATGGGCATTTGGTTATAATGCTATGGTCTTGCCGCTAGCCGTTGCTGGATTCATTACCCCCTACATGGCCGTTATTGGTATGTCGGCAAGTTCAATTTTAGTGATTACTAATTCACTACGTCTATTAAAAAAATAGTTTACTTAAATCTGTTACTTAAAACATTAAGGCTAAAGTTTATGAGCATTATTTATATTTTAATTCCAGTGGCCGCATTACTGACAGCCTTTGGTATTTATCTTTTTTTCTGGGCGGTAAAATCAGAACAGTTTGATGATCTTGAAAAGCAAGGAATGAGTATTCTCTTCGATGAACAAAACAATAAAAGTAATGAGTTGCAAGATACGAGTTACAAAGAACAAACACAAGAAAAAGAACATAACGAGTTGCGAGATACTAAGTAATGAGCTTGGATTTATTATCTGCGTTTATTATTGGCTTACTTGGCTCAGGACACTGTATTGCTATGTGTGGCGGCATAACGACTATGCTTACTTCGGCAATTCCTAACAACAAGTACGATAGTAATCAACAAATCCCCATTAATAAAAGCGAAACAGAAACACCAACAAGTAAGTTTACTTTAGTATTTTGCTATAACTTAGGGCGAATAGCTTCTTATAGTTTTATTGGTGCTATCGTTGGCCTCACTGGCTCTATTGCGGCAAAAAACATAGGTTTACCACTGGCTAGTTTAAGAATAGTTTCGGCAATATTTCTTATATTATTAGGTTTATACTTGGGCCAATGGTTAATGTGGCTCAATCGAGTTGAAACATTAGGAAAAAAATTATGGCAATATATTTCACCGCTAGCGGGTAAAGTCATTCCAGTAAATACGCCATCAAAAGCACTTGGTCTTGGTGCTATCTGGGGTTGGTTACCCTGTGGTTTAGTTTATTCAACACTTACTTGGGCCTTAGCAAGCAGCAATATGATTGACGGTGCTAGTATTATGTTTTTCTTTGGCTTAGGCACATTGCCCGCCCTACTAACCTTATCAATCGGTTTTGTTAGCATAAAAAACATACTAGTCAAGCCAGTTTTTCGAAAAATGATGGCTTTATTATTAATATCCTATGGTATTTATAGTTTTATTGTTGCATATCAACAAATGTTCTAATACCATAGTATAGTCCTAATAATTAGAGTAAATACATCAATTACTTCTAAAAAAACTGAGTAGAATATGTCGAATAGTAATTGCCCTGGTACACAGCATATTAAATGTCAAAGTTGCAGTATTAGTGAACTTTGCTTACCTTTTACTCTAAATGATCAAGAGTTAAATACACTTGATCAAATTATTGATCGCAAACGCCCTATTCATAAAGGCGATAAAATATATACGGATGGTCAAGAGCTACAATGTTTATTTGCCATTCGTTCGGGGACATTCAAAACCTTTACGGTAAATGAGCAAGGTGAAGAACAAATTACCGGCTTTCATCTAGCTGGTGATTTATTAGGCTTTGATGCTATTGCCGACAATGAACACAAAAGTTTTGCTCAAGCCCTTGAAACATCGATGGTTTGTGAAATCCCTTACTCGAGCTTAGATACATTATCTAATACTATGCCTAAACTTAAAAAGCAAGTGTTACGTTTAATGAGTAATGAGATCAGAGCAGACCAAGAAATGCTGACGTTACTGAATAGAAAGAATGCCGAGCAACGTGTTGCTACCTTCTTAGTCAATCTAAGTGATCGATATCATGCTCGCGGGTTATCTTCAATGGAATATCGCTTAACCATGACTCGTAGCGACATTGGTAACTATATTGGTCTTACTGTTGAAACCATTAGTCGTTTATTAAACCGCTTTCATAAAAATGGTTTAATCAAAGTTGATGGCAAGTTGATCATTATTTTAGATCTTGACCAGTTGATTGATTGTGCCTCTAACTAACCCCGTAATGTTTCCTTTGCTCTAAACTAACTTTATAATACTTATTTATTGAGTTAGCTAATATAAAATTTCAAATAAATTGATTTAAAACAAGCATTAATTTCACGCTTTTGCTATAAATTAACTAAGCTTTATACAGGCTAGTATTTTTATTTCATCAGAGTGAGGTTTTTTCATGGAAACTTATCAAAATATTTTGGTTGTCATTGATCCGACAACCGATGAACAAAAAGCTTTAAAAAGAGCAATAGATTTAGCCTCTACCATAAAAAGCAGCGGTGCCAACCAAATAAAGCTTTGTGCATTTTTAAGCATTTTTGATTTTTCTTATGAAATGACAACAATACTCTCTAGTGACGAACGTGATGTCATGCGTCAATCAGTGATCAAAGACAAAGAGCTTTGGCTAGAAAACCTTATCAATAAATTAAACCCTGATATAGAAATTAACTGCCAAGTGGTATGGCACAACCGCCCTTTTGAAGCCATAATCGACCGAGTAATCAAACAAGGTTATGATCTTGTCATTAAAGGCACTCATCAACATGATAAATTTAAATCAGTGATCTTTACGCCTACTGATTGGCATATTTTACGTAAATGTCCCTGCCCGGTATTGCTAGTAAAAGAACATAATTGGCCAAGTAACGGTAATATTCTCGCGGCTCTCAATGTCGGTAGTGATGAAGCAGAGCATCACTCACTCAATGTAAAAATAACAGAAGAAGCTAAGCAATTAGCACTATTGATCCAAGCTAATGTTCATCTAGTAAATTCATTTCCCGGTACACCCGTTAACATTGCTATTGAAATACCTGAGTTTAATTCAACTGAATACAACGAAACAATGCTTAAGCACCATCAACAAGCTATGATTGCTCATGCTAACCAATTTGATATTAGCGTTGTTAATACGCATGTTGAAGAAGGGCTTCCAGAAACAGTAATAGAGCAAGTTGCAGCGAAACTTGATGCCGAGCTGGTCATTCTTGGTACGATAGGCCGAACAGGGATTTCAGCAGCATTAATTGGTAACACCGCTGAGCATGTTATCGATCAACTTAACTGTGATGTACTCGCCTTAAAACCAGATGGTTACATTTCGCCATTGGCAGATTAAAACTAGTTCCTTTATTAATGGCTAAACATTGAAGATGTTTAGCCATTTCTTTTTTACTGTTGTCTAACTTTAATGTTCAATCACTATGAAGCCAACTCCTTAGTAATAAAATCAAATGCCCCTGTTATTGCCGTAACTTGCGCGGTAATACAATTTTCATCATCAACTTTAGGACTATCTGGATACACTTCAGTGGTTGTTACATAAGTTGCATCAGTTAATCCCATACAAAGGCCCAGCTCTCTAGCTGCATAGTTAATTACGCCACACTGCTCAACCGCTACGCCAATAAGTTTTCCGCCTTCATCAGCAGGTGCAATATGAGTAACGCTTTTAACCGCCTTAATAACTGCTTGTTGAAATTCAGCTTGTGGAGCAAGGGTATTAGCAACTAGATAAAAACCATCGGGAATATTCCAGTTTTTTTGCTCTATGGCATCACGCGAAGACAAAGCAGGTCTAAAAATAGTATTATCTGTATCTGTAGTTTCATGCAAATCAATATGAATAATAAAGTCAGTATCTAAAGCATCAATAAAGGCAATTAAAGACTGTGACTCTTGTGCTGGGCTGTTAGCATAAAAGAACGATTAGGATCAATCGCTTTATTGTTCCATCGATTGATAGTTTCAAAAGCCCAAGGACTTACACAAGGCACAACAACTAGATTAAATAATTCACTGTAATTACTCCCATTACTATCAGCTTCATTATGCAAAAATCGTAAAGCCCCTTGTATGCCACTGGTTTCGTAACCATGAACACCACCGGTAACTAATACCGATTTTTTATCTTTGTGCCAATTTTTACTTTTAACGGCAAATAACGGATACCTTTGTTTATCAAGTGTTAAAGCTCCGTATTGCTGGACATTAAAATAAGGCTTTAATTGGGTAATTTGACTTATTACTTCGTCTTGATAGCTGCGTTTGATCGTTTGTTCATTAAACCATTGTTGCCTTTCATCATCAGCCCATTTTTTCCTTAAAACACCTATCATTATTTTGAGTCCGCACGACCCATAAATTTATGCTCGCTAGTGTTAACTTTAATTTTATCACCGGTAGAAATATGCTCAGGTACTTGCACAATTAATCCCGTTGAAAGGGTTGCTGGCTTAGTGCGCGCACTGGCTGAAGCGCCTTTAATCGAAGGGTCTGTTTCGGTAATGACTAAATCAACTGAGGCAGGAAGGTCAATGGCAACAGGAACTTCATCAACAATGATCACAGACAGGCCTTGAGTCTCTTCATTGATAAATAACAATTCTTCGCTGATACTTTCTTTATTCAAGTTATATGGTGTGTAGTCTTCGTTATCCATAAAGACATACTCATCACCATCAATATATGAAAACATTGACGGGCGACGACTTAAATCGGCAAAATTAAGCATATCATCGGCCTTAAAGGTTTCATCGACTTTAGCACCAGTAACAACATCATATAAACGCATTCGGTATAAACTCCCCCCTGCTCTACCTTGAGGTACAGAACGAGTAATATCTCTAACAATTAATACTTTACCGTTATGCTCTATCGCAGCATTTTTCTTTATATCACTAGCCTTTGGCATGAATAAATTCCTTAAATTAAATTTTTATAAATGAGATAATCCAAGAAAATACCATGAACTCACGTTAATGCAAGCAATGAATGGCAGAAATGATCCGCTAGCTGTAATCATTTTTTAAAATTTTATTTTGTTTTATAAGAAATAGCCTAAAACAGCTAATATTAAAATTAGGACAAAGAAAAAGACTAATATAATTACTTACATTAGCCTTTATTGAATTTTTCAGTGATGGTAAATACATCACTCGTAAGAACGCTCTAACCATGCTATTTGTAGCTTTAACTCAGTAATTTCATTGTTGGCATCGGCCAATTGTTGCTGAGTTTTTTTATGCTCATTAGTGCATTTATCAACATTCAACTCAGTATTTTGTGACATATTACTTTTATCCTTATGCGCCATATACTCTGACAATTTTGGTTGCTTGTCTGTATTATTACACAGGGACTTACCTAAGTAATATTTTTATCTAATGATTATTGCTATTCGCATCAATAATACTGATATTACCACATCAGATCATCAGGAATTTGGTAGTCTGCATAAGGGTCATCTTTATCGACTTGTTCATCAAGCGCTTTATCGTTTTGTACTAACACCACATTATTGTCTAGCTCGCTCAACTTTTCTGCCGTTTCACGAGTAACTAAATAAGTAACGCCATCTAAACCACACAATGCTAAACGACCACTGACCAATGCTTTATGGGTGACTGCATCTAATGGTAACTTTTTGATTGTAGTATCGAAAGTGTAATTGTAATCATTATCACCGGCAACATTTTTGATCTGGTGGTGAATAAGAATTTGTTTAATACGTAACACTTGCTCTTTGTCAGCGAGCTGCTGCCGCTTCTGTTCATTTAACGTATTATCTTTTGACTGTTTATCTGTTTTAGCCTTGGCTAAGCCCTGCTGAACTTGCTCTTGTAAACTAGCACCATGCTGTACACCGCTACGCTTTTGTTTATTTTTCTTACGTTTATCTGCATTGGCTTGACGCGTTTTTTGCTTGGTCGTTAAACCCGCTTTAAGTAATTGTTCTTGAAGTGATGCCATAGTAGTTTTTCATCGAAAGTAATTGATATACTATTCTACCAATAAACAGCAATGAAACATACCTAGTTTAGCTGCTCTCTATATTATAGTAACACTATGAAAAGATTACTTAACGAGTCTGATTTGGTGCGGAGCAACAGGGTTAACCTTAAGATCTTTCGTTATTGACTGACCGTTTTGATACCTATGATAAGAACACTGTTTAAGTCCCATTTTTTGACAAAATTCATTAAAGCTATTGAAATCGCTTTTAGTAAAGCTTTGCTCATTTTTTGTCAACAGGCCATCTATATACATAGCGTCGCCGTTAATATTACAGTTTGCAATAGCCGAATAAGGTTTACCGTATTCTGAAACCTTTAATGCACGAACCATTTTTACTTCGAAAATCCATTCTCCAATTTGAACATGTTTAGACATTGACTCTGTCACTTTAAACCTCTAAAACTTTAAGCATAAACTTAAGTAATTATCATTACGTTGATTAAAAATTATAACATTTGATTAACCTGAAAATCTAAACAAATATAGATCTTTTTCTTTTATCAAATAAAAACAAATGCTTCGCTAGTTAATATTTATCAGTTACTCTTATTAATATTACTACGCAAGTTATTTCACCCATGATAAAAAAAGCAATTATTTCCCTATTATTTATCAGCTCGTTACTCATTGCCTACAGTATTACTTGGCTATATAGCAAAATAGATAACGCATTGCCCTTACTCAACGGTAAAGAAACTGTCTTTGGTTTACAAAATACCGCCGTGATCGAACGTGATAGCCAAGGTATTGCCACGATTAAAGCGCAAAATCGTGTTGATGTAGCCTTTGCTACCGGCTTTATTCATGCTCAGGAGCGATTCTTTCAAATGGACTTACTGCGACGTAAATCAGCAGGAGAGCTCGCTAGCTTGTTTGGTGCTCTAGCATTAAATTATGATAAGTCAATTCGCCGTCATCGTTTTAGAGAAAGGGCACAAACCATTATTAATAACTTACCAAACACGCAAAAAGCGTTATTAACAGCCTATACTCGCGGGGTAAATCAGGGCTTAATGTATTTAGCATCAGCACCTTTTGAATACCTACTTTTACAACAAGAGCCCACACAATGGCGTGAAGAAGACTCTATTTTAACCATTTTTAGCATGTACATAGATTTACAATACCCTGACGGCCAACGAGAACGTTCTTTGGGATTAATGAAAGCGATTCTTTCAGCTGACGTTTATGCTTTTTTAAATCCT
>SPKZ01023376.1_pt1 | contig 34063 bp, 50 predicted proteins | sample 2456571 | NCBI WGS metagenome assembly SPKZ01 (sample SAMN11192286, study PRJNA482655) | marine metagenome | biome: ENVO:00000447; feature: ENVO:00000244|ENVO:00000211|ENVO:00000569|ENVO:00002023; material: ENVO:00002151; isolation source: ocean water from marine abyssalpelagic zone ...
ACAAATTTATAACTATGTTAAAACCTAAATACCAAATACTTAACGAGATTAACGAAATTGAGGACTTAAAAAGTTTGGTTGCAATTTTGGAACTTACAATTAAAAAATAATGATATGAAAAAAGAACACCAACGGGAATTGATAGTTGCGATAGTTTTCTTTTTAATGGGTGCGTTCACTATGTTTGCACCATTAAATAAAACAAATCAATTAAATAAAATAAAGAGCGAAAGGGCTTTAGAAATAGTTTGGAAAAAATACGAATGGAAAACAAAACGATTAAGAGTTTACACGGATTTAGTTTACAATACAAAGTATAAACCTGAAAATAAATGAGTGAAAAAACTATAATCCGACCGCAACCAGGTTACCAAATGAAGGCGTTAAGTTCGGGGGCGGATATTGTTATCGGTGGGGGTGCTGCGGGTGCGGGTAAAACCTTTTGTTTGTTATTGGACCCGTTACGGTATAATCAAAACAAGGATTTCGGGGCGGTTATATTTAGAAGAACAACCCCACAAATTACGAACCCTGGTGCGTTATGGGACGAATCAAATAAAATCTACCCTTTTGTTGGTGCTACTTCAAACAAGAGTGCGTTATCGTGGTCCTTTCAAAGTGGTGCAAAGATTAAGTTTTCACACTTAGAACATGAAAAGAATGTTTACGATTGGCAAGGTTCCCAAATTGCGTACATAGGATTTGACGAATTAACGCACTTTTCAAAATTCAGTTTCTTTTATTTACTTAGTAGGAACCGTTCGACTTCAGGGGTTAAACCTTGCGTTCGTGCAACTTGTAACCCCGACCCCGATAGTTGGGTTGCTGAATTAATTTCGTGGTGGATTGGCGAAGATGGTTTTCCGATTGCTGAACGGCAAGGGGTTGTTCGATACTTTGCAAAGGATGGCGAATCGTTTATTTGGGCGGATTCAATTGAAGAATGTATCGAGTTATCGAGTTATTTTATTAATCCATTAGTTGAAAAATCAGGGCAACCCGCAGAAAATTTTATTAAATCAATTACTTTTATAGGTGGTTCGGTTTATGAGAATAAAGAATTGCTTTCTGTTGATAGTGGATATTTAGCAAATTTGGCGGCACAAGATGACGCAACAAAATTACAACTGCTCGAGGGTAATTGGAAGGTCGCAATAAATGAAGCCGATGTTTACAATTACATTTCTTTTAAAGATGTATTTACGAATACATTTGTTGAACCAGGCGAAAAGGGTATAACAGTTGATGCGGCTATGTTTGGAGACGACAAATTAATCATAAGCTATTTTGATGGGCGTAGGTTGGAAGATTTAATATTAATGAATAAATCTAGCGGAAAAGATATTATCGACAAAATACGAGGCTTACAAGCGGAATACAAAGTTCCGAATAGTAGGGTTGTTTACGATGCGAATGGGGTTGGTGCTTTTATTGGTGGTGGTAATAATGCGTTTATTCCTGGTGCAATTGCTTTTGATAATGGCGGGAAGGCTATTCAAACTACAAAGGACCTTCGTAAATTCAGGAACTTAAAAACGCAATGTTATTTTATATCGGGCGAAAAGGTTAATTCGAATGAGTACTTTATTTCGGAAAGGGTTGCGAATATGATGTATGACGATAAAATGACTATGCGGCAAAGATTCTTATTTGAAAGGAAGGCTATTAAAAAGGGTAAAAGAGTTGACGAAGAACCGTATAAACTTATTCAAAAAAAGGAAATGAGTGCGAAATACTTGCAAGGACAATCGCCCGATTTACTCGATAGTTTTATGATGAATGAGTATTTTTATTTAGTACCAAAAAGGACCGCACCAAAATCAACAATTGTTAGAAGAAAATGAAACTATTAAAAAAACTACTCAGGAAATACAACACAACTTTTAAAAATTATAGCAAAAAGGACGAAAAATATTGTCCGAATTGTAAACATACATTTTACGTTTATCATAATTTGTACGGTTCAGGTTCGGGGGCGGGTAATTGTCCATGCGGTGAAAGTTGGGCGATAATTAATTGATATGATTAAATTTAAGGCTAAAGGAATTCAGTATTCATGCCCGACTTCATGGTATGAAATAACATTTAAACAATGGAAAGAATTAAACAATACTAAAGACGAATCGGAATTATTAACAATTTTAACGGGTGTTCCTTTAAATGTAATAGAAAGGGTTTCGGAAAAAAGTTTATTTAATCTGTCTTTGGCAATTAGTTTTATTTCTAAACCTTTAAAAATAGAAAATTATAAACCACCTGAAGAATTTAATTATAAACGGAATAAAAAAATTCCATTTGTAAAGGATATTAAAGAAAAAACATACGGGCAAAAGATTTATTTGCAACATTCTTTAGTTGAAAATGAAGGAAACGAAGCAAAGATAATCGAAGAATCTGTTTTAATATATTCACAACCCTATATTGATAATTCAGATTTTAATTTAGATAGGTTAAATCAATTAAAAAATTCGTTAGACGATGTTTTTTTTGTAGATTTGTATTCGATTGCAATTGCTTACACGAATCAATTAAAAGAAGTTGTTCAAATTGAGGCGCGGGAATTAAAAACGATTCCAACGAACGAACAAAAATCTGCGGGAGTGGATATGTTTTCGAAGTTTGGAGTTATGAACACCGTAAAAGCATTGGCAAACAATGATATTTTAAATTATGAAAAGGTTCTAAAGATTGAATATAACACCGTTTTTGTTCATTTGTTAATGAATAAAACCGAGGGAATTTACCAGGATAATTATAGAAAAATTTTAGAGCAAAAACACAAAAGAAGATGATTGTTTCGATAGTTGAAACCCTGGTTAATCAATTAAATGTGAACGGAATTACTTTCGGCTTCGGTCATGGTGCGCAATATTGGGCGAACCTTTTGGAAGATGAATTCGACTTCGGGGAATTTCAAGGTTTAATATATTTGGACCAACCAATTACAACCGAATACCAATTAACTGCGGGGGGTTATATTGGGGAATTTTACCCTATTACTTTATTCTTTATGCTTAAATCCGAATTAGAGTGGTTACCAACCGAACACGATACGGAATGTATTGAACCCGCAAATAATGCTATTAGACAATTTATATCTATTTGCCAAAGTCGTAACGATTTAATAGATGAAGTTTCGGACCCGTCCGCATTAGAGTTTATCAATTTATTAGATGTAAATGTTTCGGGGAAAAGTTTAACAATCAAATTAAAACCGAGAATTAATAATTCGGTTTGTGTTCCGCCAATTCCATAACCTCAAACAATGGCGGATAAGACAAAAGATATAATTAAACAATTCGGTTTAAAACTTACTGAAGATATAAAGAAGGCTATTCCAAAAGGTACGGGAGAAACTGCGGCTTCAGTTTATATTGAGTTTACGAAAACTGGTTTTATTATTAGAGGCGGTGCACAAATTGGGGCGATAATAGACGGGAGAAAACCAACGGGACCAGGTGCAAAGAAAGGTAACCCAACGGTTCGGGAATCTGTTTTAAAATGGATTAAAGCAAAAGGAATACGACCACGTGAAAGTTCTATGAGTCAAGAAACATTAGCATTTTTAATTTCAAGGTCAATACACAAAAACGGGTATAAGGGAAAAGGAAACATATTTAAAAACGTAATTACAGCGTCAAGGATTAATTCGTTAACGGAAACTTTAATAAGAAATGAAGCCCTTGCAATTCAATCGAGTATAATAAAAGAATTTAACTTTAAATAGATGGGGCTAACTATAACGGAATATCCGCAAAGAAATGTACAGGACAACCCGTTGTTCGTTAGTAAATGGAGTGCGATAAATCATTCTATGATTTTTAAAATGATTCGGCAAGATTACCTTGCCGTTTTAAATTATGACACTTTAACTAATACGATGGTGTTTTTAGCTTATGGAAATGTTATCGATACGCCAATACCTGGTAATAAAATTTATATTGAATCCCCTTCGAATTTTGGAACTTTCACTTTGGCGGCTTTTATTTCGCCTAATATTTTCATAATGGAACCCCAAACAATTAACGGAACTTTTGGGGCTTCAGGTTTTGCAAATTTAGAATCGAGAAAAAATTATTTTATTCTAACTAATATTTATGGAGTAAATGAAGGAAACCAATACGAGTTAATAGGGCAAAGCAGAAATAAGCCCGATTCTTATGGTAGGGCTTCGGTAGATGTTAGTTCGTTTTTAAAAAATATTATAGGTTATCAGGACAATTTTAAATATGATGTATTAAACGAAAAGGACGGAACACTTGGTTCGCCTTATAATATAACTTATTCGGAAAACTGGAAGAACTACGAGGGCGATTTTTCGGGATTGTCTACAACGGTTTTAAGGTTTGGGGTTAATTCAGCAAAACAAATACAAGATTTATACGGTCAAAACATGGGCGAATATGTTCCGTTTTTTATTGACTTAGTAACTGCTATTCCAAAGGCTAAATTTTTATCGGATTTTGAAAGTCCGACTTATTTTCCAGGGTTCCCGTTTTCATTATCTTTTATTTATTCCGAAAATTTAGTTGGAATAGAAACATTTAGGGACCAAGAAAATTACGATATTAACGGAACCCCGACAATTGTAGGACCCGCAGCCCAATTAAACAACGGGGAAGCACAAGAGGTTAACAGATTATTAATAGAGGGCGGCTACCCTTCCAATGTTGTATTAACGAAAGTTTGGTTGGAAACTGATGGTGTTGCGGATTGTGTTGTTTATCAACAACCTGGTTACGTACAAATTGGTTATGTTGAAGAATTATGTTCTTTGCCTCCAATAATACCACCACCACCAATAAATTAAAATTGATTAAATGCGAGTAACTGAAAAGAAAGATATTAAAATCGACCACGAATGTAAAGATTTCCCTATTTATTTAACATGGTTAAATCGTTTAGGGGGTTATTCTTATTGGTTATTTTTTAAAGAACATACGGAAAAGACTAAAACAAAATCTGAAAACAAATACATTCTAAATATTCAGGACCTTGAAAACGCAATCGGCACGAATGATATAACGGGTAAATCAGCGGTTCACAGTATGTTAATAGGTGGTAGGATTAAGGCGGAAGATATGGACGGTATAACGGGCTTATACGAATCGCCTAAAGTTTTGCGTTTAATGAATCCTAATACTTGGGGAACTGACGGGGAAGGCGGAACACCTTTACCGAAATGGCAAAGGGTAATTATTAAACCTGGTTCAATAGTTATTTTAAAAACTGGAATAGATTTTCTTCAGGTTAAAATGACGTTAGACTTACCTTTTATTAATACGCAAAAAGAGTAGTAAATGAGTTTAGATGTTTACATAAATGAACAATTATTACAGTTAAACGAGAATAAAGGAATCGGGTTAACTTATCAAATTGGTTCAATTTTAAACCCAGGTAATAGGGCGGGTAATTTATCAAACAGTTTTAAGGTTCCAAAAACAAGAATTAACACCGAAATACTTGGTAATCTTTCGAACATTAATTCAACAACGAACACACCCTACCAAAGAAACACGGCAAAAATTATTCAAAATGGAATCGATGTTTTTCCTGGTGGTTTCGCAATTGTTAACAGTACAGTAAGGGAATATAAAATAACTGTTTATTCGGGTAATGTTTCTTTCTTTGATTTAATTAACGGGGCAAATATTGGCGATTTAGATTTATCGGATTTGTCTTTAGATTGGACGGTTACAAATGTTATTTCTAGTTTTACAAATACCGAAGGGCTTATTTTCCCTGTTGTAGATTGGGGCAACGGTATTGAATTATTAGACAACACAACCCTTCAGAATTCAAACGCATTAATTCCTGTATTGTTTATTAAAGATGTTTTAACAAGAATTGCGGATTCTGTTGGTTATCAAATAAAAGGAACTTTTCCTGATTTTGAACAATGGGACCGTTTACTTTTGGCACCTAATCAATTCGGTTATTTAGAAGATGAAGTTAAAAGGAATACGGGGTACGGTCAAGATGTTGTTATTTTACCTAGTACGGAATATGAAATTGAATCGATAGATAATTTCGGTTCGTCTGCAAATTTTTTATTCGATGTTCCTTTAGATTATCAAGAAGTTGAAGGCGATAATTTTAACCAAGTTACGGAACTTGAATTTATACCTGATAATAATTATTTTGGAAGTCTAAGGTTTCAGGCGGAAGGTAATATAATAAATTTTATTCCGCAATTGGGCGAAAATGTTATTGAAGATGATACGGCGGGACATAATGATATTTGGAGCGATGGTCAAATAAACGATGATTATATTTGTTATGTTAGAAAACAGGGAGTTGGTTTATTATTTGAGTTAGTTTTATTAGATATTAAAAAAGATATTGAAACAATAATTACCACAAGAACGGGAACAGTAAATTGGACTGTATCAATGACCGAAACAAATGGTGGCTATATTGCTTACTCGGTTAATACGGTCGGGACTTCATCGGTTGAATTATACGAAATATCTACGGCAACGACAATAACAATTTTTTCAGAATCAATAGGTGGTTTATCTAATACAATTGATTATATTAAAATTTGGAACGGTCGGGTTGCCTGGTTTAACGATGGGGGTTCGGGAACTACAAAAGGAATATGGATGTATGACATATTAACGGGGACGACAAAAAACGTAACATTATCAACAAATGTTGCTCAAAACTTAGACCACAACGGGGATTATTTAGTTTGGCAAGATTTAGCAACTGGCGATATGAGTATCTTCGATTTTGTAGCTGGTACAAATTCTATAATATTTACTTATGCAACTGGACCGATTGTAAAGAGTGTAAAAGTATTGGGCGATTATGCTACGTATTTTATGGATGTTAGTTTAGGAAAGGTAGAATCTTTTAAAATATCCACTTCAACGCTGGTTACTGTTATCGATGATAGTGGGGCATTTAATCCAGGTACGGCAAGAACGGAAACGGCTTTAGCTTTTAGCGGGCAAGACGATCAACTTTATTATTATGATCTTTTAACTGATACATTAACAACTACAATCGAAACGGATTGTAGTTCTTTTAATAATAACAACAAAATAGCTTTAAATGAAGATTATATATGTTATACGGCAAATAGTGACCAGGACGTTAGATATTACGATATAAGCGGGGCAACGATAACGACAATAAGCACAACGGCAACCGTAAAAGGAAAAGTTTTAATAGGAAAATCGAATGTTGTTTTTTACTGGAATAGTGGTAACGATGAAATAAGATATTACGATATTAACGGGGCTTCTTTTTTTACTGATATAACAAATATTTCAACTAACAATATTTTTATAAAAGCATTAAATAATGATAGGGTTTTATTCGATAACCGTAATCCCTCAAACGACCCGACAACTAGGATAGGTTATATTAATCCATTGTTTAATCCTTTAGGTATTGGCTATAAGGCAAACTTAAAAGCGAACGGGGTTACCATATTTACGCAAAATATTGTACCATCATCTTCGGGAAGTTATTTTTTTAATATTGGTTCTTATTTTATGGTGGTTAATAGTGGGTTTGTTTATACGGTTGAAATTTTTATTGAAGCAAATCGGGACCAAACAATTAACTATTGTTTTGATTTTGGATTGTCGAGAAGTTCTTTTACGTTTTCAGCTTTAAAAGACATTCCTTACGGTTCGAAATTAAGAATTGAAAACTTTTACAATTTGGACCAGGAAAAAATATTTAAGGATATAATGAACCAATATAGTTTGACAATTCAAACGGACGAAGTAACAAAGCAAATATTTTTGACACCCTTAGACATTTTAAATGACAATTTGTCTAATGCAATAAACTGGAATAATAAAATTAATTTAAGTAAGCCGCCTTCGGTAAAATATAAAATTGGGAGTTATGCACAAACAAACTATTTTAATTATAAAGAAGATGAAGATGTACCCGAAAATTTGGCAAGAGGCTTTTTTAATATAAATGATTTTCAACTACCATTAACTAAGAATATAATAACTTTAAATTCTTCAGCGATTGAATCGGGTTTAAGATTAGAAAATGAAGTTACGCCAACTATTCCTTTTATCAGCAATATTAATTCAAATTATTTCGACCAAAAGAAACCAAGAATTTTATTGTTAGATAAGATAAGTAAAAATTCAGATTGGGAAAATACTTTAAATTCTGATGTTGGAAGTGCAACGGTTTTACCTTTATGTTATTTTAAAAAGGATGGAAAGACTGATAGTTTAGATTTTCCCTCATTAATTAATGAAAACTATAATGTTTTAATGGGAATAATGGAACAGGTTAAATTTATTTCTGCGGCTTTTAAATTAAACGAAGTAGATATTGCGAATTTAGATTTCACTATTCCGATTTATTTAGATGTTCATTATTCAGAAATTAATATAAACGGATATTTTTATATAAATAAAATATCTAATTTTAAAAAAAACTCGGATACTAAAGTTGATTTAATAAGGTTATAAGATGGCGAAAAAAGAAACTATAATAATTGAACTGGATTTCGACACTTCGGACTTCACCAAAGATGCGGCAAAACTTAATAAAGAAATTTCCGAATTAAACAAGCAACAAAAACAATTAAAAAAATCAGGCGAAGAAGGTTCTATTCAGTACCAAAAAAACACGGAAGCGTTAAGGGAAAACAAAAAATCTTTAAGGGAAACGAATAAAACTATCGACCAATTAAACACGGCAAACAAAGCAACTGCGGGAAGTAATGAACAATTACGTGCGCAACTTTCAATTTTAACAAAAGAGTATAACGGACTATCTGAAGCGGAAAGAAAAAACGGGGCGAGAGGAAAAGAATTAAACACACAAATAAACCAAACAACCGCCACGTTAAAAGAGAACGAAGAAGGAATAGGGGACAATAGGCGAAGCGTTGGGGATTATGGAAAGGCTTTATCGGGAACACCTTTCGGTTCTTTTATAGGTGGTATTAAATCCATGGGGGCTGCGTTTTTGGCTAACCCAATAGGCTTAATTATTACAGCAATAGTTGCGGCACTTGCATTACTTAAAAAAGCATTTACCGCTTCTGAAGATGGCGAAAATAAACTTGGAAAAGCTACCGCGGTTTTGTCTACAATGTTTGACAGGCTTTTAGATTTACTTGGACCACTTGCCGATTTTATAGCCGATTCAGTTGGTAAGGCTTTTGATGATTTAGGAAAGGCGGTAGAATTAGTGTCGAAAGGAATAGAAAAGGCTTTATCGTTTTTGGGGTTTGAGGGTGCCGCAGAAGGTTTGAAGAATTATAGGGCTGAATCCGAAAAGGCTTTAAAAGGTGCTATTGATGTTGCGGATGCAAGGGCAAAAGCTGACATAATAGAAAGAAACTTATTAGTTGAAAGGTCAAAGGCGGAAGGGAAAATTGCAAAACTAAGATTAAAAGCAAAACAAGAAGATAGCGTTTCGGCAGCAGAAAGAAAAAAAGCATTACTTGAAGCGAGAGATTTAGAAGATGGTTTATTAGTAAAAGAACAAGAAGTTTTAAAATTAAGGTTTGAAGCACAAAAACAAGAAAATACATTTGCCAAATCAAACAAAGAGAATTTAAACAAGGCGGCAGAATTAGAGGCGGAATTAAACAGGAATATAACAGAAAGGGCAAATTCACAAAGAACAATACAAAGGGAATTAAACACGGTTAACGCACAAGTAAGAACGGCAGAAAAGAAAAGGGCTTCAGAAAAAAAAGCAGAAATTCAAAAAGAAATTGATTCGCAAAAATTAGCTTTAAATTTATTTATTGAATCGCAAGGTGTTAGAGCTAAAACATTAAATGAACAATTAAAGATTTCGGAACAAGTTGCACAAAAGAAAATTGATATTTTAAAAGGCGAATTAGATGCGAAGCTAATAAATGAAAAACAATACGAACTAGCGGTTTTACAAATTCAAAACGAACAATTATTACAACAAACCGAGGCGGTTGTTGAAAACGCACAAAGGGAACTAGATATAATAACCAAAGCAAACGAATCTAAAATTGAAGCGAACCAGTTTTTGAATGATGAACTATACGCACAAGAAATTGAAAGGCAAAACAAAACATTAGAAGCACAACTTGAATTCGAGGCGTTAAGATTAGAACAGGGTGTTGTATCGCAAGAAGAATATAATAATGCAATTAACGGAATAAATGAAGAAAACGCAATCGCATTAGAAGAATTGGCAATTGAAAAAGCGGAAGCGGATGAAGAACAAAGGATTGTTGATTTAGAGTTGAGGCGAGAAATTGCATTTTTAGAAGGCGAAGAAGATTTTGAGTTCCAAAGGGAACAGTTAGAACTTCAGAGAATTCAAGAAGTAGAAAACGCAAAAGCAACGGGCAACGATATTGAACAAGTAAATAAAAAGTTTGCTTTATTGGATGCTAAAATCGACAAAGCAAAGTTTAATAATAAATTAGATATTGCTTCGCAAACATTTGGAAACCTTGCCGCAATAGCGGGAAAAGAATCGAACGCGGGTAAAGCGATTGCGATTGCTCAAACTACAATTGACACTTATAAGGGTGCTACTGCGGCATTTGCTGCACTTGCGGGTGTTGGACCTGTTGGTCCCGTTTTGGGTGCAATCGCTGCGGCTGCGGCAATTGCTGCGGGTGTTGCCAATGTTAGAAAAATTGCTTCAACACAACCCGCAAAGGCTGCGAAGGGTGGTATATTTGGCGGAAGGCTTCATTCGGAAGGCGGAACAAAAGGCTACTTTGATGATGGAACACAAATCGAAGTTGAAAAGGGCGAGTTATTTGCGGTAGTAAATAGAAATTCAACTGGTATGTTAAATGATTTAAGCAATCTAAACCAAGCGGGGGGCGGTGTTTCTTTTGGTATGGGTGGCACTAAATCGTTCTTTCAGGATGGCGGGATAGCAATAGACAACGTTTCGGGAAGTGTAAATTCGGATTTAGATGCAACATTGCAAATCGTTGAAGCTGTTGAAAGTTTGCCCGCTCCTGTTGTGGTGGTGCAAGATATTAACGAAGTACAAGGCGAAACAATATCGGTTGAACAAAGAGCAATAATTTAAAAAATGAGTGTATTAAAACAACTTAATAAATTAAAAGAATTAAATCTTTATTCGGATTTAGTTAAAAAAGGAATCGTACCAGTTTCGGTAAATTCTTCTTTTGAAATTTACAATTATTTTAAAATAAGGTTAACAGTTAATAAAGAGTTTTCGGACTGTAAATCGAGGTCCTATACTGAAGCATCGGAAGAATTTAATTGTTCTGAAATGACGGTTCGAAGGGCGGTTAATTTTATGGAAGAGTAACAAAACTCGCAAAGGAGTCTTTCGGCTCGCAAAACTCGCTGTTAATGTTAATGTTAATGTAAAGGATAATGTTAAGGATAATGTAATATTATATTAATAGTAATCGGAATTAAAAATTCCTTCCTTCTAAAAAATTATTATATCTTTGAAATTAAATTAACTACCAATTAAACTAATTACCATTTTGAACCCTTCGGCTTTTCGCCCTTCCTGGTAGTTGGCGTTTTGTTCGGGGGGTTCTTTAATTCAACATTATGAAAATTTTAAAAAAAGAAGAAACAAAAAAAGAAGAATACATTCCGAAAATAGTAATTTGTCCGAACTATAAAAGCCTTGAATTAGTTAAGGCGGAATTCATTGCGTTGTTAGGTGCAAAAACTTTAGGATTGTGTTTAATAACTTTGAAAGAAGCAATTGAACAAAAATTACCAATTAGAAAAGCACAAGAAGATTACGCAAATAAAATACCGCACGATATATATTTAGCGAATACAGTTGATGAACTTGTTCCTTCTGAGTATTTGGACCAAGAAAAAATTATCGACTTGGAAACGGTCGTTAAATACTTCGAAGATAATCCGAGAAAACAAGAAAGAAATAAATCTTGTTTATGCGATTCAGGAAAAAAATATAAAAATTGTTGTTTGAATGTTAATTGAACATTATAAAAAACAAATATAACCAGGCAAACAAATTAAGAAGTGTTGTAAATGAAACATGAATATATAATCGAATAGCTTTTTTTGCGAACCAAACATTGTTTTTATTTTCTTCTTTTGCTTTATCATGCAATTGATTTATGAAGTAATTAAAATTATAAATACCTATAAATCCCGCAATAAAAATTATAATAAAAGGGGTTATTATTTTTCTTAATATTAACATTGTTTTAAATTCCATAATTCAAAAATAACATAAATCTGTTAAATAACTAAAATGTTAATTCGTTATTTTTGTTTAAAATAAAAACTATGTTAGACCCGAATTCAATAACTATAACTAAAGAAGATAACGGCAATGTAATTATTACAATTGTTGGTGGTCCTGAATTTTCTATATTGCCAAATTTATATATTACTAAAAATATAAATTCAGTAATTTTAAGAGAATCAAACGGTTCTGTTATTTACGAGTTATTTTATACTGAAGTTAACGAAGTTATTAGTACTGATGGCGGAACGGTTTCGGTAACTGATAACGACATTCTTTTTAATCAACTTAACGAGTTTTTTTTTTTTGAAGTAGCGGGCGGTAGTGTTCCGAGTGGGGGCGTATTATCTTTAGAGGTTACCCAAACTTTAAACAACGGAAACAACACTATTTCACACAACTTGAATAAAACAATTATTTCATTTACTGTAAAAGATGGTAACGATTTTGTTGAAACTTCAGGAAGTATAATCGATGCAAACGATTTTAATATTAATTTGGCGGGTGGTGGTCCAATAACAAACGCAACAATTTCACTAATTTATATTTAAAAGCTATGAGTAAAAAGACTTTATTTTTAACATTATTATTCTTTACTTCATTATTTAGCTTCGGGCAATTAGATGTAAAAAAGAATTATAGAAAACCTTATTTTCAAGGAAGTATTCAAGTAAAAGACACTTTAAGAGTTGACAATCTTTTTCAATTAAAAGATGGTGCGTTAATAAAATCCGAAAATGGAAGTGGTATATTAGATTTAAGAAACTTAAATAACGATGGCGATGTTTCTTTAGGGAACCTTAATTCTTCCATTCTTTTTGATAATAGTACGGGTACTTATTTAAATGATGGGATTATCGGAGTTCACGACCTTGCGAGCGTTTCACTTGTTAGGAATTCGCAAATAAGTTTTAATTTAACGGCTGCTAATTTTACCCGAATAGGTTCTTTTGCTTTAGTTGAAAATCAAACTTCCGATTATAGTATATTAAACTTTCCTAATTATTGTGGTTATTCTGCATCGCAAGGCGGAACAATAAAACAAAATGTTTTAAACTCTTGGATTGTTTCGGGAACTGGTGCAATTGCAAAAACAAACAATACGGCTTACTTAAACCAAATAGGTTTTAATACTGGATTGGCGGGAGAAATGATATTAGCCCACACCCCAAACGCGGGAAATTTTACGGCAACTTTAAAAGCGGAAAGCGGAACGATAGCTTATTTAAGTGATGTTTCAAGTATTTACAGTTTGGATGGAACATTAAGTTCGAATAGAGTTATGACGATGGCGGGTAATTCTTTGTCGTTTACTGGTGGGAATGTTCTTTTTGAAACTGGCGATGTTGTTGTCGGTTCAAGTTCGGGCGATGTTTCTGCAATTTTGGACGTTGTTAGTACTTCAAAAGGTTTTTTAATGCCAAGGTTAACAGATGCACAAATGAACGCAATTGTATCGCCTTCGGAGGGATTAGAAGTTTATAACACAACAAACAAAAGAGTTAATATTTATGACGGTTCGGGATGGAAACAAATAGCATTAATAGAAGATATTGCAGCAAGTAAAGGACACTTTATTAAAAACATAATAAGCCCAGGAACATTAAGTTCGGACGTTGATAATTGGAGCCCCGCGGGTTATGACGATGAAACCGATTTAATTAGAATAAATATTACCTCTAACAGGGATATAACGGGAATCGTAGCCCCTTCACCTGGTGTTAATAGGGTTTTAGGAGTTACTAACTTAAATAATAGTAATGACGACCTTAAATTTGAGCACAACGATAGCGGTAGTTTAGCTGCGAATAGATTTTTATTAAGAGATGCCGCAGATAAAACCATTAAACCAAACGAAACAGCATGGTTTTGGTACGACCATTTAAGTAGTAGATGGAGACCGTTTAACCGAGTAGGATAATTATAAAATAAAAAACAATGAAAAGAGCGATATTAATATTAAGTATTTTATTTTTAAGTTTAAATTCTTTTAGCCAAAAGAGTTTTTACAAAGAGTTAAACGAATCGATTCCCGCAGTAGTTTATTCGGACACGTTACCAAACGGATTCGTATTAATTACAGATATAGAAGAATTAAAATATCTTTATATGGGCTTGTACGAGGGTAGAAGTAATGACGGGTTTTCTTATTTTGAAGATTTCAGGGGCGATTTAATTATTAAACACGTTCAAGGGGTTTATACTTATGCACAAATAAACGATTTAGAAATTCATGTTAAATTAGTTCAAGATGAATTGATATTGGGTAATTGGCTAACGGCACAAAGTGTAAACCAAAACCTTTCGTTAAGTGGTATCTATAACCAAACAATGAAAGATGAAATTTCGGATTATATTAATTCGTATATATTAGAAAATTATTAATGAATTTTATTTTATTCATTATTGCATTTTTATTAGTTGCTATTTTAACCCCTTTAGGATTTTTTGCAACTTTGATTAAATCAATTTTGAAATTTAATAAATCAATTTTAAACGATTATTTCTTTTCTTTAGCATTATCACTAGACCAATTAGGAAACGTGGCTATGGCAAAGCTATTCGATTTTATACTAATTAAAAAGAATTCAAAAAACAAATTCGGAAACCCTGACGAAACAATTTCTTCAGTATTAGGAAAGAATCAAAAGGCGGAAACGTTGGCTTACTTTGGGAAAATATTAAACACACTGTTAAACTTCTTAGATAAAAACCATTCAATTAAATCAATAGAAAAATAAAAAATATTATTATGGAAAATTTATTAGAATTATTACCTTTTATGGCTTATGCAATTACTGGTTCGGTTATTCACATAATCGGAAAATTTGCAGAATTAGAAAAAACAAAAAGAACATTTCACCCGAAAAGTTGGTTTAAGAAAAATACATGGCGAACGGTTTTGGGGTTCGCTTTATCAATTGGGGGCGTTGTTATGTTAGCAGAAATTCAAGAACCAACCTTTGCGGTTTGTTTATTGATGGGATATACGGGCGATTCTTTAATGAAGAAAGGACAAAAACAATAATATAACAAAATTGTGTTATACAAAGAAGAATTAAAAACGATTATTTTTACACTATGATTATAGGAAATATTTATATTAATGGAGTTATCGGAAGTTCCGAAGGTTCAAAAGGTGTAGAATTACAAGATGTAGTTTTACAAGTTGAAGCGAATAAAGGTGCTGAATGTTTCCATATACATATTAATTCGCCAGGCGGTTCGGTTAATACTGGTCGTTTAATTGCCGAATACATTTCTAAACTAGAAAATGCGGTTACAATTGCTACGGGATTATGCGGTTCAATTGCTACGGAAATACATTTATCCGTTCCGCTTTTAAATAGAAAAATAATTGCGGGAACTAAATATTTTATTCATAACCCATTATTACAAGATGTTTCGGGCAATGCTTTAGAATTACAAAAGGCTTCGGAGTTCGTAAAGGTTTACGAAAAAGAAATGCTTCAAATGTATGTTAAAAGAACGGGAACAGATAAAGCGGCAATAGAGGGGTTAATGAATGCGGAAACAAGTTTAACAGATGAACAATGTAAAGCGTTGGGTTTTGTTTCTGAAGTATTAAATAAACAAGAATTAAAGGCGGTTGCGTTTTTAGATAAAGAAATAATTAAAACAGAAAATAAAAATAAAATTGATATGTCAAAAATAACTGAAGAAATCAAACAAGGATTCGCAAACTTAAAAGCGGAATTAGGATTAAAAAAACCTGAAGTAAAAGCGGGTATGTTGTCAACTGATAAAGGAGAATTAAACTACGAATCGGAAGGCGAACTTCCTGAAGTTGGTGAAACTGTTTATGTAGGCGATGAAATTGCACCCGAAGGAAATTATACTGATGAAGATGGTACAGTCGTAACGGTAGTTGCTGACGGTGTTGTCGAATCAGTTGTTTTAGCTGAAGAAGAAGAAACTGTTGAAGCATTAAAATTGAAATTAGATGAACAAGCGGAAGCGCATAAATTAGAATTAGAAGAATTAAAAACTTCTTTTACTGAACAAATGGATGCTTTGAAAACTGATATCGGTTCGAACTTTGTTCCAAAAGCTGAAAAGAAAGTTTTCGCTAAAAAGGTTGTTAAACCAGTTTTAACAATGAAGGAAAAAGTTGCGGCAAGAAAAGAAGAATTAAAAAAATAAGTAAAAAAAATTGTAGAATTTAAAAAATAAAGAAGATGATTATTAACCCAGCAGATTTAACCTTTAACGGTGAAGAAATAAAACAATTAAGTGAAGCGGTTTTCGAATCGGTATTCAACAAACCCGATGCAAATGTATTCCATACGTTTATGCCTGGAATAAAAGCAAAGAAACAAATTGCTTTATTAGGTAGAATCGAAGGTTTAACGGGTAAAGGTGACGGAAGTTGTAACCCTACTTCGAATGATAACACAATCGGAATGAGCGAAAAATTTTGGGACCCGTCTACGGTTTCAAATCGTTTAACTGAATGTTGGGACAACCTTAAAGAATCATTCTTTATTTATGGAACTAGATGCGGAATTGCACAAGCGGATTTAACTTCTACTGATTTTTGGATGTTCTTACAAGAAAGAATGGCGGACACTTTAATCGAAGAGGTTTACAGAATTGCGTGGTTTAGTGATACGGCTGCGGCTGTTGTTCCTGGTGGAAACTTAACTGCGGGAACTGACCCTGATTATTTCAATAAATTAGATGGATTTTGGAAACAATTATTCGCAATTGTAGCGGCTGATGCTGATAGAAGAACTTTAGGGATAGATTCAAGAAACGGACAAGCAACTTTCGCAACGCAAGAATTTGATGCAACGGACACGGCTAATAGAGTTGTAACAAACACGCTTCAAAATATGCGTTACGGTTCCGATTTTAGATTAAGAGGTAAAGAAGGCTTACAATATATCGTAACTCAATCAGTTGCCGACCAATACGAAAGAGAATTAACGGATGCGAACATTTCTTTTACTACTGAAAGGTTAGAAAACGGAATGACGATGTTAAGAAGTGGCGGAATCGAAGTAATTGGTTTCCAGTTTTGGGATAGAATTATAAGAACTTACGAATCGGATGGAACTGTTTGGTACTTGCCACATAGAGCGTTATTAACTGTCAAGACGAATACGCAGATTGGAACTTGTGAAGAAGCAAACCTTTCAGAAATGAATTCTATTTACGACCCAGTAACTAAATTAAACCATTTAGATACTCAGTACGATATTGATGCTAAAATAATCGAAGATTATTTAGTTCAATTAGCTTACTAAGTAAAGGATTAAAAGAAAATATAAGGGGATTAAAAACCCCCTTTTTTAGATACTTAAAAAATACATTATATTATGGCAACTATTTGCGGAAAAATTACACAAGGTTTCGACATTGATTGCGACAATCCATTACAAGCGGGTGCGGAAGATACTTTAATTTTAATTAATCGTGATGATTGGTTAGGCGCTGTTATTACTTACAACGTGGCAAACCCTCAAATTATTGAGGACGTTGTTTTACCAGTTCCCGCGGTTGCGTTTGCTTATGAAGGCAAAAACAATTCGATAGGACCGAAATACGAATTCATTAAACAAACTTATGCGGAAGTATATAACCACGAAATAAACTTCAAAGTTTTTAACGTGGATCCTGACGCTAAAAAAGAACTCGAAGCAATGGCGAAGGGTTCAATGGTTGCAATTGTTAACAATAGATTTAAAGGTGTTAACGGAAATGCAGCTTACGAAGTTTACGGTGCGGATGCGGGTTTAATTGTTTCTCAAAACATAAGAGATATAATTAATCAGGAGAACCAAGGGGCGTTCGATATTATATTAAAATCGGACGAACAAGCAATGGAACCACACATGCCGAAAACATTTTTCAATACTGATTTAGCAACGACAAAAGGGCTCGTTGATGGATTATTGTAAAAGACGATTAAAATAACCTAATTGAAAAAAGCATAATCGGAATTGATTATGCTTTTTTTTATTACTTTTGGGTTATGGATTTGGAAAACGAAATTAATTTATTACTTTCTTATGAAGGGAATAAAAAAAACTGGCGTAATGTTCACGATTCAAAAGAATGGATTTTAGCGAACAAAATTGCTTCGGTTGTTATGGGGGAAACTCTTAATAAAAAACCGAACTGCGGCTGTTTAAACGACCTTTTTTATATGTTAAAAAATATAAGTAAATCAAAAATTAAATTAAAACAACTACAAATGGAAAACGAATTCGAATTAAAACCAGGTATTTTATTATTCTTAAACGGAACGCATTACACTAACGCAAACATAACGGACGAAAAATCATTAGAAATTTTAACTAAATTTCCCGTGAAGATTAATGCGTTTGTTAGGTTTCCTAAAAATTGGAAAGAATTAACTAAAGGAACTAAAACGGAAGCCTTAAAAACGGAAGAATCTAAAGAGTTGGAAGGTTTGAGCGATGAAGATTTAAGAACTTTATGCGATAAACTTGCGGAACAAACTGAAGGATTAAGAAAGTTAAACCATAAAGCGGGTAAGGATAAAATGATTGACTACCTTTTGAAGAATAAAGTAAACGGTTAATCCAATGAAGGCAACAATAACGGATATTGAAAAAAGAATAGTCACCCCCGTAAATAAAACGGAAGGTATTTTGAATTATGATATTGATAATAGTTATCCGCAAAGGATTAACACGATTATTAATTCTTCAGGTACGGGAACTTTATGCACTTCTTTATTCGGGAAGTTTTTATACGGTGGTGGTTTCGTTCAGGAAGCACTAGCGAAAACAATTGTAAGCCCTTCAAAGAAAATGACGGCAAATAAATTACTTTTTAAAACTGGTAAAGCGGTTTCAAAATTTAACGGGTTTGCTATTCACGTAAATTATAACGCTCTTTATAAAAAGAGTTCTTTAAATTATGTTCCTTTTCAGGATGTAAGATTTACGACCTCGGAAAACGAAGATTATCCCGATATGATTGCGGTTTATGATGACTGGGATAAAACCAAAAGTTCTAAAATCAAAAAGGAAGAAATCGATTATATTAATTTTTATAATCCCGACCCTGAAGTAATACAATCGGAAGTGGATGCTGCGGGCGGTTGGGAAAACTACAAAGGACAAATATATTATTGGTCCGTTGATGGTATGGAATACCCTTTAGCACCTTCGGATTCAGTTTTAGAAGATGTACAAACAGATTCACACGCAAAAGTTTTTAAGTTTAGAAATATTACTACGAACTTTATGGCTTCGCATATCCTGGAAACGGGAGAATTCGAAGATGAAATCGAAAAAGAAGCGTTTTTGGATAACATAAACACTTTTCAAGGTTCGGACGATGCGAGTAAAATTTTATTATTAGAAAAATCTACGAATGAAAGTTCGTTTGTTTTAACGAAAGTCGATATTCAGGATATTGATAAACTTTATCAGTTTACGGAAGAATCAGTTCGGGACAATATTATTAGGAACTATTTAATTCCTTCGGTTTTATTATTGGCAACCCCTGGGAAATTGGGAACCGCTGACGAAATAAAAGATGCAACCGCCTTTTATAATGGAGTAACGGAAGATTATCGAACTGTAATTGAAGAAAGTTTTGCGGAACTGTTTAACGATTCGATGTTTATTGTTGAACATGAATTCGATATTATTGAAGTAGTTGCAAAAACTGTTGAACCAAAAGACACGAACGAAGGCAAAAAAGAAATCGTTGCGTTATTGGGTAATAATTTATTATCTGAAAAGCAAAAGAAAACGATTTTAGAAGTTGTCTATAATTATTCAACGGAAGAATCTTTTAAACTTATCCCTACGGCTATTACTAAAACTGAAGGGACTGATGAAACGGTCGAATCAGTAGATGAAGAAGCGAAAGCAAGGGCGGGATTGCGTGGTTCGGTTGGTGGTTCTAATTCAATTGTGGCAATACAAGAGAAAGTGAACACGGGAATAATATCGGAACAACAAGCCGTTGCGGTTCTTGAATTAATATTTGGACTTTCTGAAATACAAGCAAGACGAATGGTACAAAAAACAGATATAAACGTAAACTAATGTTCGATAATAATATTATAACGATAACGGATATTCAAGATTTTAAGCCTATTTCTAAAAATACAGATACGCAAAAGAAATTAGACCCGTTTATTCAGGAGGCACAAGAATTCGATTTACGTCCTTTTATGGGCGATGAATTTTATTTAAAACTTGTGGATGAATTTAAGAACACTTTCCCCGATACAAATTACGAAAACTTATATCAGGGTTCAACATGGACGAAAGGCGGTAAAACTTACGAAAATCCAGGTTTACGGGCGGTATTAGTTTATTATTCTTATGCAAGATATTTAAACAAGGCAAACACGAATTCTACTGCATTCGGAATGGTAGGTAAAACAAACCCCGATTCGACACCCTTAACAGATAGAACAATCGACCGTTTAGTATCTCAATCAATGAATGGGGCAAAGGCTTATTTGAATAGAGTTGAATTTTTTATTAATTGTAATTCTGAATTATTCCCCGAATATGATTGTGGAACTGATTTACAAAAGTCGGGAGCGATTAGAATTTCGGCTGCGGGTGGTAATAGTAGCAAAATGAAAAAATACGACCCAATTACAAAACGATATTATTATTAGTTATGAGTAAAGAAGATATTTTATTAAGGGAAACAATTAACGCACCTTTAACAACAAAAGGAAGTGAATTTACTTATGCGGATTTAGATGCTAACTGGATTGAAATTTATAATCAGTTTGTTTTATTGTCTCAATCTTCGCAAGTTCCCGCATATTCTGCGGCAATAGAATATTCTATTGGCGAGTATGTAAGTCATAGTTCGCAACTTTGGAAAATGGTTAACGGAACACCTCAAACTAATGTAACACCAGGAACGGACCCGTTAACATGGTTGGAAGTTTATGCTTCGGATATGGTACAAGCCCCTGTAAGTGGCGGGGCAACTATTTTAACAAAAGAAGTTTCGTTAACGAGTGTTCAACTATTAACTTTGAACGGTGTGGATTCTTTTTTAGAGTTAATACCAAATCCAGGTGCGGGAAAATATATCGATTTAATACATTCGGTTTTAAATTTAGATTTTAATTCAGCACATTACGAGGCTTTTAACTCTTTAGAAATTGGGTTTACAAATGTTTTAGGTTCGGGGGGTTCGGGACTTTGGGAAATGGACCAGGGATTACGTTCTGAAGTTTCACAAGTTAGAAGGTTTGAAAATAAATTCCCCGCATATTCTGCGAGTGATAAATATATTGTTTCTGCGGATTCATTGTCTTTGACAACGGTAGGGGGTGCGCCAATTTTGGGCGATTCGGATATTAAAATTAATTTAACATATCAAATATTAAGTTTATAATAAAATGGAATTCAATTTATTATCATTTGTTTTAGTTTCTTTAGTTGGGCTTGTTAGTTTCTTTGCGGGAAATTGGGTTACTAGCATAAATAAGAGTCGTAAAGAACAAGAAGATGCACAAAACAAACTATCTCTTTATGTTAAAGAACATGAAATGAATATGAAAAGAATTGATAGTGAGGCGAAGAATTTAAGAAATGAAAATAAAAAAATAGATATAAAGTTAAAAGAGGGAACTTTAGGGCTTCAAAAAGATTTGCGAACAATGGCGAGTTCCATAGAACAAATGTTAAAAACTACAATAACTCACGATATAGAAATTAGAGAAACCAGGGAGGACGTTAAACAACTAAAAGAAGAAAACAAATTTATTACCGAACATTACATTAGAAAAAACCAGGATAAAGGATAATTTTGAATATAAACAAGATAACCGACACAACTAAAAACGTATTATATTTAGTTATTTTAGTAGCACAAGCGACACTTGCTTACGTTCAAATATTTGCCAATAAAGATAATTTAGAAATATTTAAAAAGGAAACGGCAAGAGAACACCAATTAACAAAGGACCGAGGCGATAAGAGATATAAAAGGGCGGGAATTGTTTTAGAAGATTTTGAAAATAGACTAAGAAAATTAGAGGCGTTTATGAATCAAAAAAAGGGTGAAAGATGAAACTATCAGAAAATTTACATTTAAAAGAAGTAATTAAATCTAATACAGCAAGAAGGCGAGGAATTGATAATTCGCCAACTGAAGAACATTTATTAAAATTAAAATCAATTGCTAAAAATGTTTTCCAACCTTTACGGGATGCTTTAGGAATTATTTGTGTTTCGAGTGGTTACCGTTCTTATGAATTGAATAAAGTTATTGGCGGAAGTAGTAATTCACAACATTGTTACGGTGAAGCATTAGATTTAGATAACGACCACAGGGAAGGAAGTGTAACAAATAAAGAAATATTCGAGTACATTAAAAATAATATTGTTTTCGACCAGTTAATTTATGAGTTCGGAGACGAAAAAAACCCCGATTGGGTTCATGTTTCATATAAAAGCGATGGAAGAAATAGGGGCGAAATATTGAGAGCGATAGAAGTAAAGGGTAAAACTCGTTATTTACCTTACAAATAATGAAAAAACTATTAATCTTTTTATTGGCTTTAACTTTTGTTTCTTGTAATCCTTTTATTTCAAAAGATTTAAGGAAAAAAAAGAGATGCAATAAGAAACTCGAAAGGGTTGTTAATCGTTGCCCTGAATTATTAAACAACGACACTATTAAAGACACGGTTATTGTAGAGGTCCCGAAAGTTGAAATAGATTCGTTTATCGTTGTTAAAAAAGATACTGCGGAAATTGATTCGCTTGTTAATTTGATTAAGAATAAAAAGACTAGGGAAGTTGTACGGGAGTACATAACTAAATACGTTCCCTTTAAAGATACCGTAATTCATTTAGTTGATGGTTATAAGGTTTCTTTTTACTCAAAGGGTGGCAATATACATTATTCGATAGATAAGCCCGTAGAAGTCCTTAAAATAGAAAATGAAGTGGTTGTTCCCGTTATTAAACCAATCGAATTAACTACTATTGAAAAGATAATGAACTTCTTTTCTCGTTTTTGGTGGTGGTTTGTTATTGGTTTGGTCCTTTTTATTGTTGGTCGCACAATAAAACAATATTTCTTTTAAAATTAATCGTTTGGTTTTCAGTATTTTAAAGTAATTATATAAGAATAATAATTATTTTTATTGTTAATATAAGAATAAAGTCTATCTTTACAAAGAATTTAAAACGAAATAATATGGAAATTAATAAAATGAGAAAAGAAAATTCTTTTTTACTGGTACGAAATCTTCTTGCGGATGCTTTAATTTTAAATCTTAAATTGCAAAGGCAATACGAATTTTTAAAAATATCTTTTGAAGGTTCCGAACTTGAAAAACAATTTATAAAGTTAGAAACTAGATATAGAAATGAAACTCATTTAAAAAGAATAAGAATAAAATGAAACCTTTTAGATTTAAAATTGCGGATTGTTTTGCTGAAGAAATGAAACGCAAATTAGACGGCACACAATTCGAATATACGGCAACCCCTTTAGATTATTCGGTTACGGAATTCGAGGTAAATATTTCAACGCCTGACGATAAAGAAATGATTAAAGAACTTGAAAACGAAATTTTTTAAAAACTTAGAAATATGAAATTATTAAAAACACTATTAAGGGAAAACGGATTTACGGAACCGAATCAATATTACGATTTGATATTAGATAAATACCACAAAGGTAACCATATTAAATGCGGTGAATTATTCCAGGAACTTAAACGGGAAGAACGAGAATACTTTCTTTGTATTTACATCAATAAGAGTTATCAATCCTATCATTCGATTATGAAGTTCTTCATTAAAGAATTATTAGTTTAAAAAAAATATAAAAATAATTCGCATTTTTATCACTTTGTATTCAAATAAAGTGTATTTTTACCTAGAACTTTAAAACTAATATGATGGAATATAAAATGTACAATAACTCAATAAAATTAGATGCGGTTTACCACAATGAATGCTCTTGTTTATTTGCTCAAAACGTAGAAGATGAAAAATGTTTAAAAAGGTTTTACCACCTTTACGACTATAAAAAAAATTGTTTTGTAAAACTATTTATTTGTAATGAAACGATAAGATTAAAACTTAATCAACGAAGAATTAAATTAGACAGTGAGTATATTAGTGAGTATCAGATTGACCAGGTTTTGATTGATATATTTGAACAATACGTATTTATAAATAATGGATGGGAGAATAAAATGAATAATGACTTATTATCTAAGCCTATAAATATAACGATATGTTCAAGACCTTTTGTATGGTTCCAGTTAAATATTGTTGATGCAATTGAGAAGTATTTAGAAAATGGTTCTATTATATTGTATGATAAAATATCAAACCATATACTTTCATATATGGAATCAATTACTTATAAAAAATATAAAAGTAAATATGAATTTATAAGAAAAAAATTAAATAAAATGAAGTACATGTATGGTGATGAAAAAAGTATTTTAATGAATGAAATATTTGTTGAAATATTACAAACACAATATAAATTAAAAAAATAATTATTAACTAAAAATAAAAATTATGTTACCAGTAAATACAAAAAGTATGTTTTCAATGTTATGCGTTTATATGGAAAAACTAGATAATGATGAAATTGATGTTTCAAAAGCAGCGGCAATGAGTAAGTTAATAGGACAAGCAAACAACCTATTAACTTATGAGTTAAAAAGGGCTGCATTAATGACAAATCAAAATTTCAAAAACGAACATAGACATTTAGAATCTAAAAATTTCGATTCTTTAAAAATTGAAAACCATTAAAATAAAAATTATGCCAAAAGAAATAATTATAATAAAATCCGTAACGGATAAATCAGGTTTGACGACTGAAGCCTGGGGAAGCCTAACAAGGATATGCGAAGAATATTCTTTTTTTCAGTATCACACGATTAAAAAATATAGATTCCCTTTCGAACATAAGGGGTTTAATTTTAAGAAAGTAAAATATAATTCAAAACATAACGTAAAAAAATAAATTGAACTTTAAAACTTAGAAATTATGAGCGATAAAACACACTATCGAAAAGTATTTAAAAGCGACCATTTAGGTGCTGCGGACTTGGAAGAAATGACCGAGGACGGTAAAAAATTAATCTTTAAAATCAAAGAGGTAAAACAATATTTAATAAATCCTTTAGATAAAAATTCGGGGGTTATAGTTGCGGGTAGAAAAATTAGCGGTAATATATGTTATTTTCACGAAGATATTAAACCGTTAGTTCTTAATTCTACGAACTCGAAACAAGTATCAAAATTTGCACAATCAAAATTCGTTGAAGATTGGGCGAATTTAACTATTGAATTATTTATAGATGCTAATGTTAAATTAAAGGGCGAAATTGTTGGTGGTGTTCGAATTAGACCAAAGCAACCAATTATTAAAAAGCCTGAATTAACGCCCGAACATAAGAGGTGGGACGAAGCAAAAGAGGCGGTAAAAAATGGTAATATAGATGGCGTTATATCTCGGTTTGATTTATCGCCTGAAAACCTTTTAAAGATTCAAGAAAATGATATTTAAAGACGTAGAACAAAATTCCGAAGAATGGTTTAAACTTAGAGAAGGAAAGGCAACGACTTCAAACTTCTCAAAGTTTATGGCGAATTATGGGAAATCGTTCGGGGACCCCGCAAAAAAATACGCTTTTAAGTTAGCGAAGGAACAAGTAACGGGAAAAAAGGCGGACGAAGAAAGTTATTCGAATTCATATATGGATGCGGGACACGAATGGGAACCAGTAGCAAAAGACGAATACGAAGATAAGACTTTCAATATAGTTTCGAATGGGGGGTTTTGTATAAGTGAAAAATTCGAGGGCGTAGGCGGTTCCCCTGATGGTTTAATTTTAAAAGATAACGGCGGGATAGAAATAAAATCGGTTATTGATTGGACCCAAAGAAATACAATTAAAAGAAATTCTTTCGACCCTGGTTACAAGTGGCAAATATTCGGAAACATTTGGTTGTGCGAATTAGATTATTTGGATTTTATAAGTTACGGATATAACTACACGCCAGGAAAAAAATTATTTATACATCGTGTCGAACGTAATGATTATAAAACCGAAATTGATATGATTGAACCAAGATTAAAAGATTTTTTAAAATTAGTTGAAGATGAAAAAGCGTATTTATAATGATTAAGAAAGTACAAATAAAATCCAAAGTCGTTGACGGGAATTTAACCAGGAATCGTAAGTTCCTGGTTAATTGTTTAAAAGAACATGAAGGAAAAGAAATCGTTATTACTATTGAAAGGCAAAGAAAAAAACATTCGGATATGCAAAGGGGTTATTATTTCGGTGTAATTGTTTCTTTGATAAGGGAAGCAATATTTAACGAATGGGGCGAAAGGATGGATTCTAACGAGGTCCACGAATTACTCAAAACGAATTGTAATTGGAAGGAAAAGACGAATAAAAATACTGGCGAAATAATAAAGGTTGCGGGAAGCATTAAACAACACACAACAAGCGAACAAGAAGATTTTCACGAAGATTGTAGAAGGTGGGCGTTGGAATGGTTTAATATAGTAATTCCGCTTCCTAATGAACAAATCGAAATAAAAGTTTAAAAAAAGTTTGTCAGTATAAGAATATTTATTATTTTTACCTCGAACTTTAAAATTTATAATATGGCTTTAAGAACTTTAAAACAAGAAATTATTAACGAAATAGATATTAATAATTTACTTATAAAATTTACACCTTCGCAAATTGCTTTTACTTTTAACATAACTGAAGATTATGTTTATAAAACAGCAAAATGTCAAAGAATAAAAAAGGAAGAAAAATTTAAAAAATCTTCAAAAGGGGCTTGGAAAAATTCAGTAGGTCGTAAATTTTTAGAATTAAATTTTTTATTAGAATCACAAAACAAAGAAATATGAAGGGCAAAAAATCGGTTTTACTTCATTGCGATATCATTCATACTATTGAAAAGTTGGATGATGAAAACGCGGGGTTGTTATTCAAACACTATTTAAGATATGTTAACGACCAGGAACCCGAAGCCCCGAACCTTTTAGTTGAAATCGCTTTTGAAGGTATTAAACAAACTTTAAAAAGGGATTTAAAGAGTTGGGAAAAGACAACGGAATCGAGAAGTAAGGCGGGACAAATTGGAAACTTAAAACGCTATAATCCTGATGTTTATAGTAATTTTATAAATAATAAAATTACTTTTGAAGAAGCTATTAATCTCGCAAAGGATAGCAAAGGTTCGCAAAAGGTCGCAAATCTCGCTGTAAAGGATAAGGATAAGGATAAGGATAATGTAAAGGTTAAGGATAAAGTAAATAATAATAATACTTTAGAACATAGAGAAACGGAATTTAAAAATTCCTTACTCCCTTATATTGAAAAGTATGGAAAAGAAATGTTAAATAAATTCTTTCTTTATTGGACTGAGAAAAAACCAAAGGGAAGAAAAATGCGTTTTGAAATGGAAAAGGTTTTCGATATTGAACGAAGGCTTATTACATGGGAAAGTAGAAATAAAAATTTTAATAATTATAATAATAATTCGCAAAATGGAAAACCCACTCGAAAAAGTAGAATTGAAAAATTTGTTGGAAAGTAAAATAGAACAAAAAAAAGGATTCGAAAATTATTCTTTTGAAGAAAGAAACCTATTTTCTGAAGTTTGGAACTCTATTGCGTTTCAATTAGGAATTCGAGAATCGTTAGTTTCTGAAGAATTAAAAATAATTTTTGAATTTATGCAAAAACATTTTAAAAGATTTTCTTTAAATGATTTGCGGGAAGCGTTTAGTTATTATTCGGCACAAAAATTAGATTTTAAAGATTCTCATTTTCAAAGTTTAGACAATGTTTTTATCGGTAAGGTTTTAACATCATATAAAGAATTTATTGCAAATGAGTTACGAAGAAAACCGCAGAAAATAGAAAATAAAAAAGTAAAGGAATTAACTTTTGACGAAATTAAATTCGAGGCGGAACAATCTTTAAAGGATTTTAAAGAAAATAAAAATATTGAAAATTATAATTGGATATTTATTTATAATTATTATAAGTCGGAAGGAAAAATAAGGTTTGAAGGAAACGAGGCAAAGAAATTTCAAGAGAAAATTAAAAAAGAAATAATTAACGAAGTTGAAACCCAAAGAAAAGAAGGGAAGAAAGGAACGGCAACACTTTTATTATTGCAAATAAAAACTTTATTTCATGGAGAATGTAAAAAAAGAGCCGTATTAAAATATTATGAATCTTTAATATAATGCACAAAACTATGTTTTGAAGCGTAGCAAAATATAAATAGTAGTACAAACCAAACACCGCTTTAAAATATAAGGTGATGTTATAAACATGTTGAATATGCAAGAAATTACAACTAAATTTTTAAATCAAAAAATAACATTTTCATTAAACGAAGATAAGTTTAATATTTTTTTTGGAGAAAACGCAAGAGGTGGTTCGGTTATTTTTGAAGAAAAAGAAATAAGCGAAAACCTATTATTAAGAAAGTTATGTATGGATAATAATGTACCTGACTTTGTAGGCTATTTAGCTGATAAATATACTTTGGAAACAAAACTATATGAATTAAAAAAAATAAGCAACGAAGATAATTATGATAAAATATACGAGATAACCAAGTTAATAAATGTTGGATTGCTTAATATTTTATAACACGAAGCTATGTTGCTTTAGCGAAGCGGTGCAATATAGCGACTGTTATCAAACGTATGACGGAATGGAGTGCAACGGAATGAGTAATATGTTAAGCGAAAAATTATGAGTATTAAACCAAAGGAAAAGAAATGTAAAGGAACTGGAAAGGCTTCGGGTTATGGTTGTGGCAAAATGAAACTAAACAGACGTTACGGATTGGGTTTAAATTGTTGTTATGGCGATTGGCTGTATAATTCAAAGGAAGGAAAAGAGAAGGTCGAAAAGGCAACATTAAAAGCAACCGAATCACGAAGGAGTTTAGAAAGGACCGAAAAACAATTAAGGAATAAAACAGAAACGACCAGGGCTTTAGAAAATACTAAAAAGGTTGTTCACTCATATATTAATAAAAGGGACCGTTATAAGCCTTGTATTTCGTGCGGTTGTCAATGGGATGAAACTTTCGAGGCGGGACACCTTTTTTCGGCTAATAATTATAGGAGTATTAAATTTAATTTATACAACATAAACGGTCAATGTTATTTTTGTAACCATAAGAAAAGCGGAAATGAAGCTGCGTATTTAATTAACTTACCTGAAAGGATAGGGAAGGAAGCAACGGAAGAATTAAAGGAACTGGCGAGACTTGACAAGCAACTTAATAAGCATTGGACCAAAGAAGAACTAAAAGAAATAAGAAACCACGTAAAAAAATTAACTAAAGAACTATAAAAAATAGTATATTTGCTGTTCACTCCTTGCGTTTTCATATTTCGCCAGTTTTGAAGTTCAACAAAAGCCCCTTTAATTAGGGGCTTTTGTGTTTTATAAAATAAAAAATAAAAAAAAAATAAAAAAAACTTGCAGATATAAAAATAATATATATCTTTACATCGAACTTTAAAACTAAAACGATGAAATTATTAAACTTTAAAACGCAAAACTTACAACAATCTAAAACTTCTTATTCTTTTGAAGATGTACAAGTCGAAGTTTTTGAAACATTAACCGCAACAATTAATGGAAACATCGAAATAGAATTCGATTCGGAACAAGGTTTTGTTAATCCTGATGGCTTAGATTATTTTATTGATTCTTCAAATGTTACAATCGAAAAGATGTATGACGAACAGGACGAAGAAATTGGTTTATCGGATTCTTTAATGATTGAGTTAAAACAAGAAATCGAAAATGCTTTACAATCTTTAACAGTTGAAAACCATTAATTAAAACGGGGGTGTAAAAACCCCCTTTAAAACTTAGGACATGAAAAAAAGAAACAAAAAAAAGCAAAGCCCGAATAAAAACTTAGTAGAATTAAAACAGTTTTGGGGAAACTTTAACACGAAACTATATTATAATTATTTATTATCTATTCAATAAACTTTTTAAAACAAAAAAATATGAGCAAAGCAAGTCGATTAAATTATTTAGAGCAACTTTATAGCGGAAACTTAGAACAAAATGCGGTTGCGATTTTAGATTATATTAAAAAAAATGGTCCGTTAAGTACTTTAGAATTAAGAAACGAATTAATATACCCGCACCAAACACTAACAAGCCGCTTAACGGTGTTAATGGACTTCGGATTAATAAAGGTAGTTAATACTATTAAGTACGAAATAGAAGGAAGGAAAAGAAGTTATTCGGTTTATGGTTTTGTTTACAATGAAATCGAACAAATCACTTTACAAGACGAAAGGGAAACAGAAAAGGCAAACCAATGGTTAAAAGGTTACGAAAAATATAAAGATGTTTTAAAAATTAGTTTAATTAAATATTAATGTTATGACGAATTTTTGCACAATGGTTAAGAAACAAGAGGAAATCGAGAGCCTAAAAAAAGAAAACAAAGAATTAAACCAGGCTTTAAACGAAATTTTAAGCGAGTTAAAAGAAAGGGGCGGCTTCGATATTTTCATTAAAGGAATTGAAAAAACACTAAATAAATAAATTTAAACTATGAAAAAAATATTAACAACCGCAGCGGCTTTATTGATTACAATAAGTTCTTTTGCTCAATTAACAATTAAAGAGAAAACGGACGAAATGACCGAACAAACATACTACAATGTTTCGGAAGGTTTAATTTGCACAAATAAAGAAAGTACGAAAGGTTTTAGAATAGATGCTAATGTAACAACTAAAACCGATAAAAAGGTTATTGATAATCTTATTGTTAAATTTGTAGGGCTTGAAAAGTGCAACGAAAAAAACAGTTTAATTATTCTTTTTGATAATGGAGAAAAAATAACGCTTACATCTTGGAACAAATTTAATTGTAAGGCGAAGGGTTATTTCTCTTTAAATCCTAAAACTATTGAGGCTTTAAAACATAATGAAATTTCAAAGATTAGGGTAATGAATGGGCGTAGTTTTAAAAGCTATACAAATGAATTAGAATATAAAAATTATTTTATAGAACTTTTCGAAGCATTAGATAAAATAAATAATTAAAATCAAATCGTTAACTTTACTGAATGAAAACAAACGAAAAAATTTCCAGGGATTTAAAGTTTAAGGGGAACCCCCGCAAAATATCCGACAAACAAAGAGAGTTATTAAAAGAACATATTCAAGAATTGGGCGACCTTTCGGGAGTTGTTTATTGCCACAACCAAAAAGCATACGTAGGCGGAAATCAAAGAACGGATATATTTGACGGTTCAGCGATTGAAATTGTAGAAACATACAAGAAGCCTAACGAAGTCGGAACGGTTGCATATGGCTTTATAAACCACAATAACGAAAGGTTTGCGTATCGTGAAGTAAACTTTAACGAGGACCAATTTAAAAAGGCTTGTATTGTAGCAAACAATGACGGGGGCGAACACGATTTAGATATATTGAAAACATGGAATCGTGAAAACCTCGAAGAGTGGGGTTTCGATACAAGTGGTTTTGCGGATGAAATTGAGGACGAAGAAAGTAATTATACTAACAAAATCGAATCACCTAATTATGAACCAAGCGAAGATAAACCTAATTTATCCGAATTGTTTAATGATGAAAAAACAAACGAATTAATAGAAAAAATTGATTCGAGTTCGTTAGATAAAAAAGAAAAAGATTTTTTGAAGTTGGCCGCCTTTCGCCATACGGTTTTCAACTATCAAAGCATAGCGGATTTTTATGCCAATTCAAACGAAGAAACACAACGATTAATGGAGCAATCTGCGTTAATAATAATTGACTTTGATAAAGCAATCGAAAACGGATATGTTAAATTGAGCGATGAAGTTGCGGAATCTTTTAAATTAGATTATGAAGAATAAAGATTTTTGCGTATTCATATTAACACACGGAAGGCCGAAAAGTGTTCACACTTATAAAACCCTTAAAAAATTGGGTTATACTGGTAAAATTTACATAGTAATAGATAATGAAGATAAAACAGAAAACGAATATAAAAAAACATTCGGGGACCAAGTTATCGTTTTCGATAAAAAAGCAATTGCAGAAACTACCGACCAGGGGGATAATTTTAACGATAGAAGGACAACGACACACGTTAGGAATGCGTTGTTTAATATTGCAAAGGATTTAGGGATAAAATACTTCATGCAGTTAGACGATGATTATACGGCTTTCAATTATAAGTACGATGATAAATTTAATTACATTGAAAAGAAAGTTAAAAACCTGGATAATGTTTTCGATATATTATTAGATTTTTATAAAACAATAGATGCGAAATCGATTGCGATGGCTCAGGGTGGTGATTTTATTGGGGGTAAAAATTCAGCATTGGCAAAGAAACCAAAGTTAAAACGCAAGTGCATGAATTCATTTATTTGCTCAACTGATATACCTTTTAAATTTATTAGTAGATTGAACGAGGATGTTAATACGTACATGACTTTAGGGACAAAGGGCGATTTATTCTTTACGGTGCCGAACCTGGAATTGAAACAAAAGGCGACCCAATCGAATTCGGGGGGTATGACGGAAACCTATTTAGATAATGGAACCTACGTAAAAAGTTTTTATACTGTTATGTATTGCCCTTCGTTCGCAAAGGTTACGGAAATGGGGGCAAAACAAAAAAGATTACACCATAAAATTAACTGGAAAAATGCCGTACCAGTTATATTAAACGAGAAGTTTAGAAAGGTTTAATAAACAATGAGAAAACAAAGAAGAAAATGGCGAACGAAGAAAATTTAAAGAAGTGGAAAAAAGGACAAAGCGGAAACCCTAACGGAAGACCCCGTAAATCATTTGCAAGTATAAATGCGGAACTAAAAGCAAAGGGAATAGATAAACTAAGTAAATCGGATTTACTAGACGCATACGCCTTAATTTTCAATTCTACTGAAGATGATTTGGTTAACATAGCAAAGGATAAAAATACGCCTTACGCTTTGAAGATTATAATAATGGAACTAAATGATAAAAGGACCAGGGCGAAGGCGATGCAAGATTATAGGGATTATACTTTTGGAAGGGCAACCGAGAACATCGAGGTTAATAAAAATGTTATGATATTCGAATTACCCGCAAATGGTAGGGAATCAAAGGACGAACAACAAAACGAAAAATAATATGGAATTACTTTACATTCAATTAACGGTTATGAATATCTTCTTTTTTGTTGCGGGTTCAATAGTTGGCGGATTCGTGTTTCTTCATTCTCAAAAGGAAAAGGATTAAATAGTTTGTTTTACCCGTGGGTGAAGCTGACTAACTTGCTGAAAATCAGTACTAAAAAAATAATTAAATTTTTTTTGTTTACATCAAAATAGTTTGTATCTTTACATCGAACTTTAAAACTTAATACAATGGAAATAAATGAAGCGTTAATAATAATCGGTAATAAATATCCTACTTTAAAAGCGGCTACAATCAAAGCAGCAACAAATCAAAATGATTTAATATGCGTTTTGGAATATTTATTAAAACAATATAACGAAACCTTATCGATTAGAAATAGGATGCACGATATATTGGGCGATGATGTAATTAAGTGTATAAAAGATAAAGCAAAAGAAATTAATTATTATGCTGAAATTAAACTAGCAAATTTACAAGCCTTAGAAGGTGGGCTTAATATGAATTAATTGTTAATCTGTATTTCGCAGCTTCATATAAAGAAAATTGAATAAACTTTACATGAAAAAAATACGAGTAAAGAAAAACGATAAAACTAATGCACAAAGCTATGTTTAGTGGCTTTAGAAACGAGTTGCCAACGTAGGGAAAACGATA
>SPKZ01008854.1_pt1 | contig 33963 bp, 39 predicted proteins | sample 2456571 | NCBI WGS metagenome assembly SPKZ01 (sample SAMN11192286, study PRJNA482655) | marine metagenome | biome: ENVO:00000447; feature: ENVO:00000244|ENVO:00000211|ENVO:00000569|ENVO:00002023; material: ENVO:00002151; isolation source: ocean water from marine abyssalpelagic zone ...
AAATTAATAATAGCCTCAAGCCATGTCTCTTCATCGATACCTAGCTCTTTTAATACATCAGGCTCTTTGGCGTCAAGATAACCTGCTTTATTAGCATCAACATGGCGTCCACTCCATTGTATTAATGCTAAATAATCTGACAGACTAAACGAGATGGCATCCGTATTATCTATTCCAGCAAAGAGCAAGGTATCTAAATGGACATCTTTAGATAGAAAAAATTACAGGATAGGCTCAAGTGATTGTAAAAATTCATACCCTTGCATGGTTGAAGTATTTAAATTCAATCATAAAAATGAAGTGCCATTGGACAGAATGATAATTTCATATCAAGAAGAACACAAGTCAGTATTCTTGTCACAAGGAAGTAACACGGTTGTAATTACTGATATAAATGGAAATCAGATTACAAAAACCATTGTAAATAATTAGACCTCTTTACCCACATTTTAGTGCAGTATAACCAATACATTACTAATGGCGACGACGGCGATGACGCGGGTAATTCATTTTAATCGCCACTGCCGTTTTTCCGTCATGATAAAACACCGTATCGCTTGGTGTTGGGTAGCCTAATAACAAATTAGGGTTGTCACTAAAACCTACCGCTTCCCGTGGAATGCCACCGGTGCCAAAATCGATTTGGCCATTGGCATTGGTGTCTTGATAAACCCTGACACAATAATGCTGATTGACTGTCGCCGCCAAGTTCACAAATTGCTGCTCTCCGATTACCGTTACTTTAGCATTCAGCAATGGAGTTAAGTCTGACCATAAATCCGTTGTCCCCTTCGCACAACTAAATAACTGATAATAAAGTTCGCCCTGAGTTGGCTTAATCGAGTTAATCGACAGTTTAAGAATGGGTTCTTGCGGATGGCCGACTGCCAATGTTGAAAATGATAGGGCGGCCAAAAATAAAATCGGCTTAAAACTATTCATTAGTTTATTCCATTTGTTATATACTGTTTGCAATAATAAGTATGCCATAAAGGATTTATGCAGTGCGTAATGTTTTAGTAATTCATTATTCTCAAACCGGTCAGTTAACTCGAATCAGCGAGTCGGTGATTAAACCATTACAGGATGATCCTCAGATTAATGTTGATCTGCTCGAACTGAAACCCGAGCAAGCGTTCCCATTCCCTTGGCCCTTTTTAAGTTTTTTTCATGTCTTTCCCGAAAGTGTCAAAATGCAACCAATCCCGATGCAACACACTTGCCCGCCACGCCTTGATTACGATTTAATAATTTTGTGTTATCAAGTGTGGTTTTTATCCCCCTCATTACCAACCTCGTCATTTTTACAAAGCGAGCTTGCGGCCAGTTTATTTAAAAACACGCCAGTGGTCACGGTGATTGGCTGTCGTGGCATGTGGTTAAGCGCACAAGAAAAAGTCAAATGTTTACTCGAAAATTTGCAAGCAACCTTAGTAGATAACGTGGTATTAACGGATCAATGTGGGGCCGGATTTAGCTTTTTAGCCACGCCATTGTGGATGTTTACCGGTCGTAAAAAATCCTATTCTTGGGTGCCAAAAGCTGGTGTCTCAGATCAAGAGATAGCTCAGTGTGACCGCTTTGGCGAGGCAATAGCAACACGTCTCAACAAAGACCCTAGCAAAATAGAGCAACCAATGCTCAAAGGTTTAGCAGCGGTGACGATTAATGAAAAATTTATTGCAAGCGAGCGCGTTGGTCAACATAGCTTTCGAATATGGAGTAAAATCATCAGTGCATTTGGTCCGATGTATTCATTACGCCGCAGTTGTGGGCTTATGCTCTATGTGATATTTTTAGTGACATTAATTTTGACAGTTGTGCCTATCTCGGCCTTGATTAAAAGACTAATAGCTCCACTTACAAAAAAACGGATAGCGACACAAAAGGCCTATTTTTCAGAGCCTTCAGGGGAATAAAAGTAACGATGAGCAATAATGTCTATATAACTAACCTTAGTGCGGTTTTACCTAATCAACCGGTCTCAAATCAACAAATGGAACAGGTACTCGGCCAAGTAGGCGAACACCGCTCACGGGCCAAGTCATTAATTTTACGTAGCAACAAAATTAAGAGCCGCCATTATGCGATTGATCCTCTCACTGGTCTCTATAATTACACCAATGCGTCACTCGCAGCTGCAGCCGTTAAAGGATTATTTAGCGATAATGATGTTAGTAATATTGATACCCTAGTCGCGGCAACCTCCATTGCCGATCAGCTGATGCCGGGTCATGGCGTGATGGTACACGGTGAATTAAAAAATCCCCCCTGCGAGGTAGTTACCACTGCGGGTGTCTGCTTATGTGGTGTAACAGCATTAAAATATGGTTATTTAGCGGTCAAGTCTGGTGATAGTAGCCAAAGTGCAGTAGTCGCCAGTGAGCTAGCCTCAAATACCATGCACGCTCGTAATTTTAGCGCCGAATGCCAACATAAGGTCGCAACACTCGATAGTAAACCAGAGATAGCCTTTGAAAAAGATTTTCTACGGTGGATGTTATCCGATGGCGCGGGCGCAGCATTATTAAGTAACCAGCCAAATCAGCAAGGTATTTCCCTCAAAATCGATTGGATTGATATATTATCCTTTGCCGATACCCTTGATACCTGTATGTATGCCGGTGGTGATATGGTTGATGGTCAATTAAAAGGTTGGGCCCGTTATACCAGTGAAGAACGTAATCAACAATCGGTATTGTCGGTCAAACAAGATGTTAAATTACTCAATGAAAACATTGTTAAAGTCACCGTCGAGCAAGCGCTGCTAAAAATAATAGCGAAACGCCAAATCAGCCCGAATGACTATGATTTTTTCTTGCCGCACTACTCATCGGGTTATTTCCGTGAACGTTTATTTGACGGCTTGCAACGGATAGATTTTGCCATTCCTTATGAAAAATGGTTTACCAATTTAACCACTAAAGGTAATACCGGATCTGCTTCAATTTTTATTATCCTTGAAGAGTTATTTGTTAGCGGAAATTTATCGCCAGGCCAAAAAATATTATGTTACGTGCCTGAAAGTGGTCGTTTTTCCAGTGCCTTTATTCAATTGACAGTAGTGTAACGATGAAAAAAGATGATGTCCCTCAAGATGACTCAGCAACGTACCAAGGGCAACGAAAGCTACTATATGCCGTAGATAACGAAGGTAACTACCAAGGTGTGACTTCAACCGGTTGGGAAGTCGAAAGCTTTGCCACTCAGATGGCGGTGGATGACTTAGCCCAACAAACCGATCAAGCGTTAGCCCAAGCTAAAGCTGGCGAGGTATCAGCGCTCTATTATCATATGTTAAACCTGCGATTTGATATTTGCTCACTGGCGCAAACCACCGGCTTTTTTCAATGGCAAATCAAACGTCATTTTAAACCAACGATATTTGCCAAATTAAGTGACAAAAAACTCACCAGCTACGGTGAAGTCATGAAACTAACCATCCACCAATTAAAAGAGTTACCGACCAGCAATGACTGAGATTAAATTAACGATTGAGCATCAACAATCATCCCATTGTGAAACGGGCGTACTATCTACTTTACTTCGAGCTAAAGGCCTAGCACTCTCAGAGCCAATGATTTTTGGCCTATCGTCGGCGCTAACCTTTGTCTATTTACCGATGGTTAAGATTGGTGGCATGCCGCTAGTCGCTTACCGAATGCCGCCAAAGACCATTATTAAAAGTGTCTGTAAAAAATTAAAGATTAAACTACACAGCCAAAAGTTTTCCAATCCTGAACAAGGGATGCAAGCCCTCGACGATGAATTAGCTAAGGGCAATTTAGTCGGACTACAAAGCTCGGTCTATTGGCTGCCTTATTTCCCTGAGGATATGCGATTTCACTTTAATGCTCACAATTTAGTAGTCTATGGAAAAACAGCCGAAGGTAATTATTTAATTAGTGATCCAGTGTTTGAAGAATTAGTCGAATGTCCCAGTGAAGACTTAAAGCGCGCCCGTTTCGCCAAAGGAGTATTGGCCCCGAAAGGCTTAATGTATGTGGTTCGAGAGGTACCGGACAATATCGACTTAACCCCGCATATCTATAGCTCAATCGCCAAAACCGCGAAAATGATGCGTGGCTTAATTCTGCCATTTTTTGGGATTAAAGGGATTAATTTTCTCAGTAAAAAAATCCGTAACTTAGCCAGCGCAAAGCCTAAATATACCAAGTTGTTTTTAGCTAATATCGTGCGGATGCAGGAAGAAATTGGTACCGGCGGCGCAGGTTTTCGCTTTATGTTTGCTAGCTTTATGGCGGAAGCAGCTCAGCTGACCGACAACCAAGAATTAAAAGCGGCGGCCGAAGAAGCCACTGCTGTTGGCGATAACTGGCGTGATTTTGCGATGGACTCGGTATTATTTTGCAAAAAACGCAAAGATGTTACCTTAGAGGATGTCGCTAACAAATTAAGCCAATGCGGCGAACAAGAAACTGCATTACGCCAAACCTTATTAGCGATTAAAGCTCACTGATATTGCTTAAAAAACGACTCAAGTTCGTTATTATATTGTCGTACTTGTTTACTGACAATATCCAATGATAACTCAGGCACAGCAGGTGAATTCTCAATCACCTGTGCTGTGAATATCGATTTACGCTCAGGCACTTTATACCAAGGAACCACTTTAGTTAATGCCGACGGCGTAAAATCAATCAACACCGTACTAACTTTAGCCTGACAGCGCACCGCAATATTAGCAGCACCCCGTTGAAATTTAAGTGAAACTCCAGGCGTCGTTCGAGTACCCTCAGGAAAAATAATTAAATTATTACCCGCCGCTAATGAAGCGTGGCAATCATTGAGCAATCCTTCAGGATCGGCATTACTGATATAACCGGTATTTTTAACCACACCGCGAATAAATGGATTTTTGAATAAATGGGCTTTAACTACACAATCAACATTGGGAATGATTGAAATCAGCACTACAACATCAATCAGCGAGGGATGATTGGCGAGGATCAAATGACCTCTTTTATCCTGTAAGATCCTCGCTTGCGCAAGGTTAAAACTGTAAATACCACTAAGGGCCATCAAACCAATGAAGAACTTAAACGTCAGGTGAACAGTTTTTCTGGCCAATTTTTTTTGTTTTTTAACATCTCTGACCACGAGTTTCTGAATCGGAAAAACCAATAACGATAACAGTAAACCACCAAAGCCAAAAAATGCAAAACAACCACCGGTCGCAAAAATACGCCAATAATGGTTGAAATTTTTACTCATTTTGTTTCCAATCTTAGAGATTATAATTGTCAAATGCTAAAGAGTTTGGCTTAAAAAATCAAATCAGTCTCATTAGAATAGTCATTTTCTTCGCTATTTTAAACATTGCGTTTTTACTGTACAGTAATTCGATAATCAAGCTAATGTTAGGAAGACAGTGATCGATGTTCAATTTTGATAAAAATAAAAAAATGACCGCGCTCGAAGCTCGTGCTCAAGCGCAATATATTGCATTCTCCCCTTTTATCTTTCAAGCGACCTCTGCACTACGGGAACTGAATATTTTAAGTAGCATCGATAGTGCCGGAAAAACAGGGATTAGTGCTAGCGACATTACCGAGCAATGCCAAGTATCATCTTATGGCGTGCAAGTGTTACTCGATTTCGCCAGCAGTATTGGCATATTGATAGACACCGACGGTCTCTATCAATTGACTAAGACCGGATATTTCTTGCAGAATGATGAGATGACTCGGGTTAACTTTGAATTTAATCAACATTTTTGCTACGAAGGCTTAAGCGAACTGGCCCAAGCGATTAAAACAGGTAAACCAGCAGGCTTGAAAGTGTTTGGCGATTGGGACACCGTTTATCCAGCATTAACGTCCTTACCCGAAAAGACCAGTAAAAGCTGGTTTGAATTTGACCATTTTTATTCTGATCACGCTTTTGACCAAGCACTAGACATCGTGTTTAAAGACTCCCCTAAAGTTATCTTAGATATTGGCGGTAATACCGGACGTTGGTCGTTAAAATGCCTCAATCATGATGATCAAGTTAAATTGGTTATTATGGACTTGCCACAACAACTTGCGGTCGCTAGTGAAAATATGGAACGGGATGGTAAAACAGATCGTTTTACGCCGTACCCTTGTAATATGCTCGATCCCGAACAGCAGCTTTATCAAGGTGCAGACACTTTATGGATGAGCCAGTTTCTAGATTGTTTCTCTCCCGAAGAGATTATCAGTATTTTACAACGTACAGCATCAATGATGAAACCTGGCAGCAAACTCTACATCATGGAAACCTTCATTGATCGCCAAAAATTCGAAGCTGCCAGTTTTAGCCTCAATGCCACCTCACTCTACTTTACCTGTTTTGCCAATGGCAACAGCCGGATGTATTCCTCACGCGAATTGATTGGTTTAATCCAAAAAGCCGGGTTAGTAATCACCCAAGATATCTGCCCCGTAGGGCTAGGCCACACCCTACTCGTGTGTGAACCAATAAAGTAGGGTCAGGTTAAACTTTAGCTTTTTAGGATGATCTGAGCGATAGTTTGGATCCCTAATCCAGTGGCACCGGCAGACCAACTGGCATTACCGCTATTTTGGAATACGGCGGCTAAGTCAAAGTGAAGCCAGCCTTTGCCATCATTCGGGACAAAGCGTGATAAGAATCCTGCGGCATTACTCGCACCAGCTACCCCGCCTTTGCCCGTAGTGGTATTTGCCGTGTCAGCATAAGGTGATGGGCATTCGAATTGATGAAAACGCGCGAGTGGTAACTGCCAGTTCATTTCATTTACTTGATCGCCACAATCTAACGCGAACTGAGCCAACTCGTTATCTAACGCTAGAATGGCATTGTAATGAGTACCCACAGCGGTTAACGCGGCTCCCGTTAGTGTCGCCGCATCAATGATTAGTTTAGCGCCAGTGTTGCCTGCCATCATTAAACCATCGGCCAATACTAAGCGTCCTTCTGCATCGGTATTTAAAATCTCAACCGTGGTACCATTTTTATACGTAATGATATCGCCAAGTTTATAGGCTTCACCATTGACAAGATTTTCCGCACAACACAGAATTAATTTTACGCGTTTTTTGAGCCCTTGACTGATTGCTAATGATAAGGCCGCAGTCACCGTAGCCGCACCTCCCATGTCACACTTCATGCTCACCATGCCCGGACCACTCTTTAGGGTGTAACCACCACTGTCAAAGGTAATTCCTTTGCCCACAAGTGCCACATCAACTGGCGCGTTAACATCGCCAGTCGGGTTGTAATCAAGCTCAAGAATTAACGGTGGGCGGACGCTAGCACGACCTACGGTATGAACCCCCATCCAACCTTGCTTAATTAATTCATCACCTTTAATTATTTGATAACTAACATCACTTGACGCTACTCGGGTAATTTCTTCGATGGCCGCAGCGGCTAATGTTTCAGGATAAATATCTTCAGGCGTGCCATTAATCATCTTAACCGCCCAATCACGGGAAGCCACGCGAGCATCTAGTAAAATGATTTCGTTTGATTGTTGAGTCGCCCAAGTTAATTGTATCATGCCGCGAGCCACACTAAACCCCTTAGCAAAAGCCCACTCAAGCTCGACGTTCCAATGATCACCACTTAAAGCAACTTGGCTAAGCCCTTGGCCTTGAAGGCGTCTTGCTGCGCGTTGTACTGCGATAAGCTTGTCGTCATTATTCACTGGTAGGTGAATTAACATCGCATTACCATCGCTGCTTATTAATGCCTTTTCACCCCATTGTTGAGCCGCTGGTTGCGTTGACAACATCACATTCATCACACTAGTCATGACTTACTTTCCTTATTTCTAATTAATTAGCCAAATAATACCTCAATAAGATACTATCTCATTCATAATTTGATAAATAAAAAAACAAAATGACTACAACATCCCCAGAGTTTAGTAATAAACAATTAGACAGCGCCCAACTGCTCGATATTCCTCAATTTTCTCAGCAACAATTCCAGCCATTAGAGCCGGTTTATTGGCGAGTAAACCTCTTATTGAGAGTACTAATTAGCCTAGTCATTATTGCGGCGCTGGTGATTGTTAAATATCAAACATTCTCACCATTAGAATCCTTCCCTGCCGCCAACATTCATTGGTTAATTTTAGCCATTTCATTATTGCTGATCAGCCGTATTGGTTTTGGTTATTTGAGTGACTGTGCCAAAGGGTATGCGATCAGAGAATTAGATATTAGTTATCAGTCTGGGGTTATTTTTAAAAAAATTGTCACTCAGCCATTTTTACGGTTACAGCATATTGAGCTTAAAAGAGGGCCGTTCGAGCGTAAAGTTAACCTAGCAACCTTGCAAGTTTTTAGTGCCGGTGGGGCAGTTCATACTTTTGAGCTGCCCGGATTATCACTTGAACAAGCACAACAACTACGCCAATTCATGTTAGATCATAAGGATGTTACTCAGCATGGATAAATGGCGCCGCGTATCACCCATTGCATTATTGTATTTCTTTTTTTCAAACCTAAAATTTATCGTTAATAATATCATTTATTTAGTGCCAATTATTTTTACCAGTTATGACAAAATCATCAATAATCCATGGTGGGTGTTTTTGGCTATATTTGCGGCATTAAGCTTGTTAATCATTAGCGCATTCTTACAGTTTTATTTCTTTAAATATCGACTGAATGAGCAAAGCATTGAGATAAATTCAGGGGTAATATTTAAGAAAAACCTTCACCTACCTTACACTAGAATACAGAATGTGAAGCTAATTTCCCCCTTATATTTTAGACCCTTTGGTTTTACTTGTGTTGAATTAGATACCGCAGGATCTAATAAAAATGAGGCTAAGATAGTCGCCTTAGAGGTCGCGCAAGCGAACAATTTAAAGCAAGAAATACTAACCAATACCCAACCTGAAGAACACAACGAACCATCCACAACACCAACGAACAATGAAGAAATACTAAACCAGCGTGCACTCAAAGATTTAATTATTCATGGCGTCACTAATAACAGAATTTGGATTTTTGTCGCGGCGCTGGCCCCGATGGCTGATAATATTGTTGAATATATGTCGGAATTTACATTATCAATCGGGTTAGATTTTACCGATCTGTTCTCGCCACAGATTCATGCTTGGTGGCAAATTGCCAGCTACGCACTGCTCGCGTTAATCATCAGCTACGGAATTGTAATGCTGCTGTCGGTGTTTGGCTCTATTATAGCTTTTTATGGCTATACCCTCAGCAAGCATGGCGAAACCTATATCAGGCGCAGTGGATTACTCACTCATCATGAAGTGGTGATGAAATTGCCTCGCCTTCAGCTTGTCATCTGGCAACAAGATTGGCTCGATGTGCTAATTAAACGCGTTAATCTTAAATTCGAACAAAGTAATGCCAATCTGAAAAATCCGCCGGGCATGGATATCCGTAACAAAATCATGGTGCCATCGATCGAACCAACTCAATTCAATCAGCTTATTGACGATGTTTGGCCAACCAACCAACTCGCTAGCATCGCGTTTAGTCCGATCAGTAAACGGTTTATTTACCGTCATATTTTCGTTGTCATACTACCGCTCCACTTAATGATTGGCGCCTTTATTTTGCTGAATAATCACTGGCAAAACCTAGCAACTTTAATCCCGACTTTCGTTATCAGTAGTCTATTAATCATTGCTCGTTGGTATCGATGGGGCTTTGCAATCGACCATGAGTTTATCTACCTGCGTAAAGGGTTGTTAGGCGTTAATTACTACACCTTCCCTGTTCATAAGATACAACAAACTAAATTTAAGCAAAGTTGGTTTATGGAGCGTAGAGGCTTATCAACCATGGTATTAGTGTTGGCGTCTGGTGCGCAAAAAATTCCTTTCATTTCGACCGTTCAAGCCAACAAAATCATTGATTTTTGTTTGTACCAAGTCGAATCATCAAAACAAAACTGGATGTAATATGCAATATTCACCACCGTTAATCAAAGCGATTTTAATTAAGCGTTACAAACGATTTTTAGCCGATGTAATTCTTGAAGATGGTAGCGAAACAACCATTCATGTCGCCAATACAGGTGCAATGACCGGATGTGCAGAGCCAGACGATATTCTATGGCTATTAAGTAACGACAACCCTAAACGCAAATATAAATTAAGTTGGGAACTCACTCAAACTCCAGACAATCATTTAATTTGTGTAAACACCGCGCGTGCTAATCAATTAACTAAAATAGCCTTAGCCAATCATATAATATCTGAACTACAGGGCTATAAAACCATTAGCCCCGAAGTTAAATATGGCGATGAAAATAGCCGAATTGACTTTTTATTAACCGCACCCAATCGCCCAGATTGCTACCTCGAAGTTAAAAGTTGTACGTTATTACAAGATGGCCAAGGCTTTTTCCCTGACACCGTCACCACGCGAGGGCAAAAGCATTTACGAGAGCTCATGGAGATGAAACGATTAGGCCATCGAGCCGTGTTGCTCTTTGCGGTATTACATGACGGCATCAACAATGTTAAAGCAGCTGGCCATCTTGACCCTCTCTATGAAAAATTAATGCAACAAGCTATCAATTGTGGAGTTGAAGTATTAGCATATCGCGCAACAATATCAGTCAATGGTATCGAATTAAGTCAGAATTTGAGTATTAATGATTAACGGTTTAGCTTTTATTCAGGTTAAACCCATTAAATTGTTGCTTTTTTTTACCTAAAAGAGCTACCTTTATAATGAGTAATGAATGAAACGGCATTTTAGTACATTTATTATACGAATCAATAATAAAAATAGCTAATATCGAAAATATACCTTGGCTTGGGGTTGAAATAAAATTATTGACCCCCATTAATTAGCCATTATTTTTATGATTAAATTGCCAACATTACAAATTTTTGCTATACATAGCGCCCTTAAAATTTCGTAATTTAAAAATTCGCAAATGTTGGCGAGTACAGGAGAAGCAAAATGCCTAAAGCAAACGCTAAAAAACTTGGAGTTATGGCTATTGCCAACGTTGAACCTTATCAGATGAAGTCTGGTGAGGAGTATATGAATGAAGATCAACTTGGACACTTTAAGAAAATACTAGAAGCTTGGCGTAATCAGTTACGCGAAGAAGTAGACCGTACCTTAAATCACATGCAAGACGAAGCCGCTAATTTTCCAGATCCAGTGGATCGTGCAGCCCAAGAAGAAGAATTCGCATTAGAACTTCGAACACGAGATCGTGAACGTAAACTGATCAAAAAGATTGAAAAGACCTTAGTGATCATCGAAGAAGACGATTTTGGTTTTTGTAATACCTGCGGTATTGAAATAGGTATTCGTCGCTTGGAAGCACGCCCAACTGCCGATCAATGTATTGATTGTAAAACGCTTGCTGAAATTAGAGAGCGCCAAATGGCATAACTCTTTTATTGAGCCATCATTCTTAACGATGGCTCAATCAATGACAGCAACAATGAAAAATATCCCTCACTATCGTGGCCGCTTTGCACCCTCTCCTTCCGGTGCGCTTCATTTCGGCTCTCTCATTGCTGCTTTAGGTAGCTTTCTTGATGCCAGACATCATCAAGGTCAATGGTTAGTTCGAATTGAAGATATTGATCCCCCACGTGAAGTTTCCGGTGCCAGCGTTGCTATTTTAAAAACCCTTGAGCAATTTGGTCTCTATTGGGATGAAAACATTAGCTACCAAAGTCAACGCCATGAATTCTACCAGCATCACCTCGATCTCATTATCAACAAAAACGACGCTTATCACTGCGATTGCACCCGAAAAATGATCATGCAAGGTGGTGGACTCTATCAGGGGCATTGCGCCAACCAAAAATCGCTTATATCCGCCCCTTATTCCACTCGGTTAAAAAACACTCTAGGGATTAACCACTTTGATGACCGACTTCAAGGATTAGTCTCAGTATCAAGTGATTTTGCCAACGAAGATTTTATTCTCAAACGTAAAGATGGCCTATTTGCTTATCAACTGGTGGTGGTACTTGATGATATAGATCAACAAATAACCGATATTGTCCGTGGGTGTGATTTACTTGAAGTGACTACGCGCCAAATGACTTTATATCAGTATTTAAATATCAATTTTGTGCGTTATTTACATTTACCATTAGCCGTCACGGCCAACGGCTTAAAACTCAGTAAACAAAATCATGCGCAAGCGCTAGCGCCCGAAAATACCAAGCAATTATTAATCGCTGCTTTAAAATTTTTAGGTCAAAAATTCAGCCTGCAATATCAAGACTTTACGATTGAAGAGCTATTAAAAAGCGCAATCAACAACTGGCAAATAAATAAAATATCTCAGCAGCCAAACCTTGCTGAAAAATTCATTCACAATTGATGCCATTTTAGGGTTATCTTTTTGGTCAGCCTGAGTTATTATTGCCTCCAAATTTTCACTTACTGCATTTTTACGCCGTAAGATAGAGACCAAACAATACAACCAAGGGGTGGATTATTTTTTCCAAAGTTATCGGGCTTTATCGTAAAGTCATCGGCGGTTCAAAACAAAAAGAATCTCAAGTGATTAACAAACGGTTAGCCGTTGAAGTTTTATCACGGGATCAGCATAACATTTCACGTTCTAACATGAGCGTTAATGCGGTTAAGGTCTTGCATCGCTTAAATCGTGCTGGCTACCAAGCTTATTTAGTCGGTGGCGGTGTCCGTGATTTATTATTAGATCAAGAACCTAAAGATTTTGATATTGCGACCGATGCCACCCCAGAACAAATTAAAGATTTGTTTCGTAACTGTCGTCTTATTGGCCGCCGTTTTCGTTTAGCACACATTCTATTTGGTCGTGAAGTCATTGAAGTGGCAACGCTACGTGGTCATCATCAAGAAACTGACACCGAAAAGTTAGCCAAGCAAAGCGATGGCGGCATGTTACTGCGTGACAACGTATACGGTACCATTGATGAAGATGCCGAACGACGTGACTTCACCGTTAATGCGCTTTATTACAATGTCGCTGACTATTCAATTATTGCCTATGGTGGCGGAATTGATGATCTAGAAGCGGGGATTTTACGGATGATTGGCGATCCTGAAACTCGCTACAAAGAAGATCCAGTACGGATGTTACGGGCGATTCGTTTTGCGACGAAATTAGACATGATCATGTCTCCGGAAACAGAAAAACCGATAAAAACCATGGCACCGTTATTAAGCTCGATTCCAGCACCCCGATTGTTTGAAGAATATCAAAAATTATTTTTATCGGGCAAAGCACTAGCTAACTACCACATGCTTAACGAGTATAATTTATTTCAACAGCTATTCCCGGTGTGTGCTGATTTACTTGAAAACAACATGCAAGGTAAAGAATCGGCGTTATATCAATTAGTTTGTAAAAACACCGACCTCCGACTCGCTAATGATCAACGAGTCACACCGGCCTTTATTATTGCAGCGTTCCTATGGAATCCAATTGAAGCCCGCGCTCAAGCAGTGATGGTAGAAGCTGAACTTTCTTATTACGACGCCATGATGGTGGCAATGAATGATATTTGTGATCAGCAATGTCGTTCAATCGCGATCCCGAAACGCTTCACCAGCATGGCTCGTGATGTTTGGCATTTGCAGTTACGTTTGCCTCGTCGCTCTGGTGCTAAAGCCTTCAAATTATTGACTCACCCTAAATTTCGTGCTGGTTATGATTTATTGTTACTCCGTGGCGAAATTGAAGGTGGCGAAGTAGAGGAGTTGGCACAATGGTGGACTACATTCCAACATACCACCGAAACTATCCAGCGTGATATGGTCAGAAAATTAGGCGCGCCGAAAAAACGACGACGTGCTCCGAAAAAGAAACCAAGAACACCTGAGTAAATTAATGACGATTTGTTACATTGGGATCGGCAGCAACCTTGGTGATCCGGCTAAAAAAGCACAATTAGCCATCAAAGCGCTTCAACAACTGCCACAATCTCAATGGGTGGCAGTATCTGCGTTATATTGTAGTAAGCCAATGGGCCCTAGCGATCAACCTGACTACATCAATGCCGTCGCGGCGATTGAAACAACTCTGACACCGCTAGCGTTACTAGACCAGCTGCAACGCATCGAACAAGAAAAAGGCAGGGTACGCAAGGCTGAGCGCTGGGGTCCCCGAACCCTAGATCTCGATTTAATCCTTTTTGGCGATCAAACTATCGTTAATGAACGTTTGACCGTGCCTCATTACGGCATGAAGCAGCGTGAGTTTGTGCTATATCCCCTATTTGAGATTGCACCACAGTTAACTCTACCCGATGGTCAATCATTAGCAAATTTAGTAAACAATTGTCCTTTAAACGATTTACAAGTATATTGTGACAATTAAGAATAAACCAATTCATTGAACTCATGGATCGAGCTCTGTATAAAATGTATAGGCATAGAGTAAGCAATAATTATGAAAAAAAACATCACAGGTTCCAAGCTAGCGCAATTGAAGCAGCAAGGACAAAAAATATCAGCCATCACTGCTTATGATGCCAGTTTCTCTGAAGTATTCGCCACCCAAGGGGTCGATATCCAATTAGTGGGTGACTCTTTAGGCATGGTATTACAAGGTAATGACTCCACGATTCCCGTTACTGTCGATGAAATTGCTTACCATGTAAAATGCGTACAAGCGGGTAACAAAGGGTCATTGCTGATTGCCGATATGCCTTTTATGAGCTACGCGACACCAGAACAAACATGGACTAATGCCGCCACCTTAATGCGTGCTGGCGCTAACATGGTTAAACTTGAAGGCGGTTCGTGGCTACTTGAGTCTATTGAAGGCTTAACTATCCGTGGTATTCCTGTCTGTGCTCACCTAGGATTAACCCCACAATCAGTTAATGTGTTTGGTGGTTATAAAGTGCAGGGACGTGAAGAGGATCAAGCCCAACTAATGATCGACGATGCCATTGCCCTGCAAAATGCAGGCGCACAGCTATTAGTGGTTGAGTGCGTACCAAGTAGTTTAGGTAAACGGTTAAGTGAAGCGCTAACTATTCCCGTGATCGGGATTGGTGCTGGCCCTCATTGTGATGGCCAAATTTTGGTGATGCACGATATGCTAGGTATTTCTACTGGCTATATCCCTAAGTTCTCAAAGAATTTTATCAAGCAAACCGGTGACATTCATTTGGCGATTGCCGCTTATGTCGACGAAGTATCTAGTGGTGCTTTTCCTGGCCCTGAGCACTGTTTCGAGTAAGGCAATACCATGATCACAACAGAAAACACAGCACAACTGCGCGCGCAAATTAAAGCGTGGCGCTTGGCCGGCGAAACTATCGCTTTTGTTCCAACCATGGGTAACTTGCATTTAGGTCATTTGACCTTAGTGGCTGAAGCAAAAAAACGTGCGACTAAAATTGTCGCCAGTATCTTTGTTAATCCGATGCAATTTGATAATCCTAACGATTTGACAAACTACCCTCGTACACTCGAGCAAGACAGTGAACAATTGATCGCCCAAGGCGTTGATTTATTATTTACGCCAACCCCTGAGATAATGTATCCCAAAGGACTCGATGCCCAAACCTTCGTTGAAGTACCGGGTATTAGCGACATATTATGTGGTGCTAGTCGTCCTGGGCACTTTCGTGGTGTGGCAACCATAGTCACTAAACTCTTTAATTTAGTGACCCCTGATATTGCCTGCTTTGGTACTAAAGATTATCAACAGCTGCAAGTCATCCGTGCCATGGTCGAAGACTTATCAATTGACACTGAAATTATCGGCGTTGAAACAGTCCGCGAAAGCTCAGGGTTAGCCAAAAGCTCACGTAATGGCTATTTGACAGCTGATGAGTTAACCGTTGCTCCATTGCTTTATCAAGTGATGCAGCAACTAGCAAAAGCCGTTAAACAAGGTGAATCGATTACTGAACAAATCAGTTTAGCGATAGCACGACTGGATGTCAGTGATTTTACCACCGACTATGTCAAAGTTCGCTACGCCGATGATTTAACTAACGCAACGACAGCTGATCGGCAACTGGTTATTTTAGCCGCCGCTTTCCTTGGCAAAGCACGATTGATCGATAATTTAGTATTTGAGCCCAGCGCTTGATTGAGTAATAACTCGCTATTAGGAATGAGAGCAACGCAGGATAAATGGGTTTCATCACGCACAAGTGAGCACTTAATTAATGCGATTGGTATAACTATTATTAACCCAACTGCCATTGCTGTTGGGTTTTAGAAACTTGATAATAAAATCCACACATCTTATAATTGATTAAAAATGACACTGGGGAATAGTAATGACATTAGACATTATTAAACGAGCAGCTAATGCTATCATGAATAAAAAAGAACTCTCTTCGTATGATTTACCTGCGGGTATAAAATACCAGATAGCCAGCCGAACTTATTCCTCATCAGAAATAAATAAAGCGTATAAAGAATCTAACACCCAAAGGTAATGAGCATGTGGCAACATAATATCTTCGAAAGCATAATAGAAGATGATAATGATTTTGTCGGGAAAGTTGCCTATTCAATATATAAACAAGAAAAAGTCGCTTGGGTTAAGCATTTTGAGTTAACAAACAAAACCTACCCCAGCAGCGAAGAAATAGAGAAATATTTTCATACTCCCATCGCTCGCCCAGAGTCTATCAAACGCTTTAGAAATGAAGCTGAGTTTGTTGTTAATCGCTTTATTAATGTCACCCTGTCAGAGGAACTCGCCTTATATAAAGCAAGTTTAAAAGATGATGCCGTTCTGCTTCAAATAAAAAAACCATTTAAAGTATCAGTGTTAGAAAGTTTAACCGCCGCCATGCTTGCGTCAGTCATCACCGCCTCTTTCTCAACTGCGTATTGGTTGTATAGCGAAATGCAAGACTCAAAAAGACTTGAAGAACTGATCAAACAAGCCCCTATCAGTGATGAAATAAAAAATAAAATACTGAATAAATAACCAAAGGATTGTTCTATAAATGTTGAAATATATTTTTGTTGCACTTTGGGCGATTTATTCTGCGTTATGCCATAGTGTAGTACGTCGACATGATATTGCAGACCATTACTATAAAACAGACAGACCAGCGTATTTAATCGATATGCCACATGAAGGTCATGGGGTATTAATCGCCCCTCAATGGGTTGTCACGGTCGCCCACGTCATTTTTTATGATTATCGAGGAAAATACCTAACGATTGGCGGCAAGGATTACCAAATAGAAAAAATGATCATCCATCCCGACTATAAACCCCCAACAAAGTCACTACTGAATGGTGATGCAGCACCTTTAATGGCGTTTTTAAAACAACGTAGTGATATGCATTGATAAAATTATCAACGCCAGTATTTAGTCACATTACAGCCATTGAAATTTATCCGAGCAATGATGAAGTAGGTCAAACCGTAACCGTGTTCGGTCGTGGCGCGACTGGAAACGGTCAATCCGGCGAAATGATAGCAACCAAGAAAACACCAATCATGCGCTCATTTAACAACATTATTGAGCAATCAAATAAACAATGGTTAAGCTATCGCTTTAATTCAGCCCCTAACGCACTAGTGCTAGAAGGTATACATGGTTCAGGAGATAGCGGTGGTGCTGCAATAGTTTATCAATACAAACGCCCTTTGCTAATAGGATTATCGAGTTGGCAATTTTATCAAGGTGATCTTAGCCAATTCAAAGCCGGACTATATGGCACAACAGCTTATCAAGTGAGATTATCTCATTATCGGACTTGGATTTTTAAGATAATTAATTCTACTGATTAAACCGCTAAGTTAAATATACTTGTCCAGTTTTCGGTTGTCCTCGCTTTCTATTTACCCGTAGAATATTATCCATAATGATAATTTAAAGGTAAATTATGTTAATCACCGATCAGCAACAAATCATCACATACTACGATGCACTGGTTAACAAAGATCCCAGTTATGTCGGGATTTTTTTTGTGGGGGTTAAAACCACATCAATATTCTGTATTGCAACTTGCCGAGCTCGTAAGCCAAAGTTTGAGAATGTTGAGTTTTTTAGCAATTTTAAAGATCCGCTCGATGTCGGATATCGTCCCTGTAAAATTTGTAAGCCGACCGAAAATGCTAATCAAGCACCTCCACCAGTGAATAAAGCCATTGAGTTAGTCAAAAACAATCTCAAACAAAAAATCACCGACTATCAACTCCAACAACAAGGCATTAGCCCTGAATTAGTCCGGCGTTGGTTTAATAAGAACTATGGCATGACCTTTCAAGCCTTCCAGCGAATGTATCGGATCAATAATGCGTTTATCGAGTTAAAATTAGGAAAAAACACCACAGAGGCAGCATTCGATTCAGGTTATGATTCCCTCAGTGGCTTTGGTTACACCTTCAAAAAATTGCTTGGCCAAGCACCCAGCCATCACAAACATGACTCGCTCATTTTAATTAGTCGCTTAACGACACCTTTAGGCCCGATGTTTGTGTGTGCGACAGATAGTGGCGTTTGTTTATTGGAATTTGTCGACCGCCGGATGCTCGAAACTGAATTTAAAGATTTACAAAAACGGTTAAACAGTAAAATTGTAGTCGGTGAAAACCAACATATTGAGCAAGCTAAGCAAGAAATAGCACAATATTTTTCCGGTCAGCGCAGCCAGTTTGAAGTTAAATTAGACACCCCAGGTACCGAGTTTCAAAACACAGTATGGCAAGCACTTCACAAAATCCCTTACGGTGAAACCGTTAGTTATCAACAACAGGCGATTAATGTCAATAATCCCAAAGCCGTTCGAGCGGTCGCCAGTGCCAATGGCCACAATCGAATTGCGATTATCATTCCTTGCCATCGAGTGATTGGTAAAAATGGTAAGTTAACCGGTTATGGCGGTGGTTTAGCAAGAAAACAGTGGCTAATTGAGCATGAACTGCGTCATAAACTATTAATGAAAGAAATAAAGTTAACATCACCAATAACCTCAGTTGCCACCATTGCTCCTGCAAAGTAGACACAAAATGCATTGGTTGATCCAACGTATTTTGGCCTACGTCTAACCCCACTCTCGTTAGGACACACGGCTCCCTTATCCCAGCCGTTAATTTGACTGCAAGACTCACTTTATATTGCCTTATTCCAATACAACACCATTGTATTGCGGCAATTCATTAGTTTATTTTCTTCTTCTCCCAGAGAATATCTAACGTATATTCACCACCATTTAAACTGTATTGACGCTGTTCAACAAATCCAACGCCCACTGACGGATCAACAAAACCAGGGGCTACGCAGCGATTCACCAAACACTGTTGGGTGTTCGGACAAACGCCAGGGTTACACTGAACCTCTAATGGCTCGCCGTGATAAGCCTGCCGATCGTCGACAAACGGATGCACTAGTCGAGTGCTAACTTCCCCTTCTATTGGTGCGTTTGTCAAATTGGGAAGTCCGCCGAATCGTTGCGGTACTACGGTTAGGAAATCTGCGGCGTGATTAGATCCTATCCGCTCGTCAAAATTAAGCGACGTAGCGCTAATCCCCGAACTACCCAATAAATCAGACTTAGCGTGCTCGGTCATGTAGAAGCCTAAAGCTACTGCCAGAACACCTCCTCCCACAGCCGCGCCAGCAGTTAGAGCAGTGGTAGTCGCCAGATAAGCGAGAAAACCAGATAGCCCCGCAATAACGGCGCCGCCCCCAATAAAGCCGGGCCAGAAACTGTCATCTTCTGCCACAATGAGAAAGTAGGACACTTCATCATTAAACGCTAACCCATCTAAGGTATTGATGACCTGGCCGACTTCCTTGCGATCATTGGAATCAAAATCACTTCCGCTCCATACCTGGACACTATTATCTATATCCTCAAGAAACTGCGTATCGACATTCTCTGGGAGTCGATCATTCACTATGCCCGCCAACATCACCATAGGTTCATCTGAGCCTGTCCAATCCCAGCCGGTTTCTTCCAAACAATCGACTGCTTGAAGGGTGGCGGTCACGGTATACTCAGGCTCTTGCTGCTCATCGGTGACATAGACTATTGCTGCATCACTTGCATTGATACCGTCGGACCGTGATGTGAGCCGCTCAGACGCGAACCATCGAGGGGTTTCAAGGCAAGAGGCCGGATCGCCCAAATTGTGTGAACAATCCTCCAACTCCCGAGGGGGTGTATTCCACGTCTCAACGCAGGTTGCACCATCGGCGACACAACTCGCTTGTGGCGCAGTACAATCTCTTACAGTGTCAGGTGGCAAACCGGCATCACCTAACGAAAGCGGATAACACACGTGTATCACCCGCGACTCAAGGTGATCAGAGACGTCACTTTGCGTATAGAAATTTCCATTTTCATTGTACATGCGTAACGTATAGAACGCACCTGCGTTAGCACCCACGTTAAAAAAGGCGCGATTATGGGACGCGTTAACCGGACTTGGTACAGCGCACGCCAAGGCGTCATCAAGGGGCTCGTTACTATCAACACCATCAATAGGTAGGATTGTTTGATTTCCCTGCCCCGATACTAATGGGGTTAACACTAATTTTGCATTGAGGGTGTCCCAGAAATTATAGCCACGAACCACCATGATTTTCTCTTTTTGCACGACTGGATAAGCTATGCAGCGCGCAGGACCATTGAATTCAAGGCCACAAATAAGCCCTAGATTAGCGTCACAAGCCGAGTTATTACTAGAAGAGCAAGGAATATTCGTCTTCGCGCCATAGGGCGAAATACCCTCCGTTGGTTCAGAAAGTTCCAAATCAGGATGCCTTGCCGACACGAATTCGCCTTCCACCCCTATAATCACAGGGCTGCCCGCCGGTGCGACCTCACCCACATCACCACTATCAATATCAACCCTTATAACTTTTGAGCCCACCGTAATAGCCCGAGTGGCAGCGGTTCCATTGGCATAAATAAAGTTGCCCGCACAATAGTTGGTACGAAGTCTTGGGTTTGGCAAGTGGTTGAACCTGACTTCGTTCTTGAGGCCTGCCCAATCTGGCGCATTGGCGCATGGTCCTGGATCATACATATTTAGTCCACCGAGTAATTGCATCCGTGTTGCAGTAGGGATAGCCTCTAGGACTGAGCCAAGCTGTTTGATTCTCGCTTTGACTTGCGATGGCCTCGACATAAAAAACGTTGACATCGCCGTTTCAATTTCACCATCGGCTTGCCCTGACACGAGCCGACTTAGGGAGCAAAGAGAGCTCAAAGCGAAGGCGGTGCTCATTTCACGAACATTAGGGTCAACTATTCCTTTGAGGTGATCAATCAAGCGCTCAGCACGTTCATGGGCACTGGAACCTGGATTAAAATAACTACAAGAAGAAGTAAAAATAAAGGAACACAATACGGTCATTGTTGTCCAATATCGGAGGCGTGTAAGTCGCCCCATATGATGCATGACATACATCTTTTTTCGATTGTTATTTAACATATCCAACTCTCCTTTGCCTACGTTTTGATAATATATATTCCTTTTTCGCTACAAACTTATTAGTGATATATAGTCGTTCCTTCCTTCACCAGTAACACTAGAATTTTCACAATAGAACCCTATGCGAAAATCATATCTTTCAGTGGTTGTCCCTGATGTTTTACCAGAGCTTAGTCTAAAAAAACACAGTGTTCAAAAAAAACACTTAGGTGAATCTGCTAGGCACAGTATTAGAGGTGATGTTGTATTTGACGATAAGGGAAGTTCGGCGACACAGCTTACAAATTGTGTATTTGTTTAATGAAATTAACCACGCCACTTTCTTCAACAAAAATTGTGTTGACCACTTTGCTGATCATTAGTTTACTTTGAAGCGTCTTATACTCGGATTGAATTTGGCTTCTTGTTGGGTTGATCAGAGACACGAATCAGCACCCCTGCTGAATGGGCGATAGTGCATCTACTATCGAATAAAATTAATTTTCAAGTGCCACATCGATATGTACACTGGCAAGCCGTCGGCCTTAATTAAACTGGATGAGAGATATTTTAATAGAAACATTATTTAGCCAGCTCAGACCTATTGTAGTGTCATGACATTCACTCCTATTCACGAACGTTACTAATATTCATTACAAAGTGATGAATGGGACAAGTTAGCATTCATCATCTTTATTGGAATGACCTATAAAATCTACTATCTGGGGTTGAAAAACGCGGTCAACGTTTATCTGTTACCTGTTTTGGTAAACAATTTTCTAAGGTATTGGGGCACGCCATAGGATTTATTGTACCAATGTTGATTTTTGGATTAGGTTTTGTATGGCACATGATCAACTTGAGCTAGAATTTTCACTATTCCTTAACGAATTAAAAAATGACTTTCAATAGTAAATATACTAACTACTAATTTGAATAGTAAAGCACCACTATTTATGTAAAAATCCCCATTACAAACCTCTAAATGGAAGTTCACTATGAATAGAAATATTATTTTAACCCTTTCCTTTATTACCTTATTGGCTGGTTGTGCAACTCAAAGCCACAGAACAGTTGCTGTTGAACCTATGGTTTTAAATACAGTTTCATATTCTGGTCCCAAAACAACAATTGTCGTTGGTGACTTCTCAAATAAGTCTGATTACATGCAGGGACTATTTTCTTCAAATACAGACAAATTAGGTAGCCAAGCAAAAGTTATTTTAAAAACTTTGTTACAACAATCTAATCGTTTTAAGGTTGTTGATCGCCAAAATATGGCGCAAATAGCCGTCGAAGCAAAATTACGTGGAATTAAACAAAACATTAAAGGTGCTCGATATACCATTACAGGTGCTGTCACTGAATTTGGTAGAAAAACTATTGGTGATAAACAGCTGTTTGGGATTTTAGGCGCTGGCAAAAGTCAAATCGCCTATTCGAAAATATCGCTAAATATCGTTGATGTTTTGACATCCGAAGTTATTTATTCAACACAAGGTGCAGGAGAATATGAATTAAACTCTCGTCAAGTCATTGGTTTTGGCTCTAGTGCTGGTTATGACTCTACGCTTAATGGCAAAGTGCTCGATTTTTCCATTAAGCAAACAGTCAATAATATGATTCGAGATTTAGAAAACGGCACATTAAAAGTAGAATTATAATCATCAAGGAAGATACATGAATAACACTATGACAAAGTATTTGCTAATAATAACCGTTTTTTTCATTGCTGGTTGCGCAAGTAACGACAAACAAATATATGCATGGGGTCAATACGAAGATTTAGTTTATGAGTTTCACAATAGCGAAAGCACCGTTGAACCTCAAAAGCAGATTGAATTGTTAACTCAAAGTATCTCAGGTGCAAAGGTTAAGAATAAAAAGGTAGCTCCAGGTATTTATGCACATCTTGGTATGCTCTATTCATCCGTTGGTGAAGCAGATAAAGCAATAGCAGCACTAGAAGAAGAGCGAAATTTATTTCCTGAAGCAGCAACATTTATCAACGGAATGTTAAAGCGCTATCAATCAATTAAATAAGGATTATTGTTGTGTTTAGAAATAAGATGTTAAATTTTTTACCAGCTATTTTTTTGATTCTATCGGGTTGTGCAACTGTTAAACCTTATGATTATAGCGCGTTACGTGAAGCAGCCCCGCGCTCAATTTTGGTTATACCGCCACTAAATAATAGTGTTGAAGTGAACGCTTCATATTCGTATTTATCGACGATTTCGGTACCATTAGCTGAAAAAGGTTATTATGTATTTCCTGTTTCTGTGATCGATACGTTTTTAAAACAAAATGGCTTACCAACCCCAGCAGAAATGAATGCAATCCCGCTAGATAAAATCAGAGAACACATTGGCGCCGATGCCGTTTTATATGTGACATTAGATGATTGGGGACAAAAATTTTCAGTATTATCATCGAGTACTGTCGTTCGAGGCTCGGTTAAACTCGTGTCAACTAAAACGGGGAATACATTATGGGACGCACCTATTAATGGAGTATTAAACTCCAATAATAGCGGCGGTGGTTTACTTGGTGCCTTAGTTAATGCCGTTGTAACGCAAATCATCGGTTCTGTTAACGACCAAACGCCAATTGCTGCTCGTATTGCTAATAATCGAGCATTTAATTCTAAGAAGCGCGGTTTATTACCCGGACCTTATTATTTTCCTAACAAAAAATAAGTCATTAATTTTAAAATTCCGCCCATTTTTTGGACGGAATTTTTTAGACTAGCAATTACTCAAGGGCGTAATTCGCAGTTTCCTGCCATATAAAAAAGCCTTATGGGAAAGTATTAAAACCATCATCTTGTGCTTTATCAGCATTGAAAATTAACATCTTTTACTATCCCACGTAATTAGCCCGTAACTGACCACCAATAAACTGGAAACTCAATAAATGATCAATTATTGAGCCTTAGTCGATAAATCAAAGAATAAACCAGATTGTAAATGCATTAGAAAAAGTACGTCGAACTTAATAGATATAAACAATCTTTGAAACTCTGCCTATCTCTCTTTGGCTGACATCATAGATCATGATAACTGTCGAAATTTCATTATTCCTAAGCATCAGCCATCAAACTATTCTTGTTGATAAGAAGTGAGGGGGTACCCAATTCTCTCGTAATGAAATATCGATTGATATCATTTATCAATTTTTCCCATAAATAGTGTCATAATCAACCAATCTAATGTTCTCACCGTAGCGAGTAATGATAATGAACGTGCATGAAAAATTAAATTATGTCGAATATCCAGCTAACGATTTAAGTAAAACGAAAGTCTTTTTTAGTGCCGCTTTTAATTGGAGTTTTGTTGATTATGGCCCTGATTATGCGGCATTTACCGGCGAAGGTCTTGATGGCGGATTTTTTAAATCAGAGCAAGCCTCAGTCACCAGCAACGGCGCGGCACTATTGGTTTTTTATAGTCAAGATATCGAAGCGACACAGAAAAAAGTCATTACTGCTGGCGGCACTATCGCCCAAGCTATTTTTACATTTCCCGGTGGTCGACGCTTTCATTTTATCGAACCAAGCGGTAATGAATTTGCGGTATGGACAGATAAATAGTGATTACTAAGTTGATAATTTGCCAAGTAACGTCCGAACAACGGGATAATTTCTCGTTGGCTCAACAAGCTTGGCAAGCAACTAGCCAATGTCTCGGGTTCGCTGGTCAAATCGGTGGCTGGGAAGTAAACAGCGGTAACGCGGTAATTATTGCACAATGGCAGTCTCAGGCTGCCGTAACAAATTTTATGAGAACCTGCCATGACCAAATAGCGGCGGCGAACAATCAAGCGGTAACTTACTCGGCTTGCCAAGTACAATATTTTGATTTAATCCAAGCCATAGACGTTAGCTTAATAAGCGCTGGTCAAACATATTATTTGACCATATCAAATAACCAACAACCGGATACTCCATTAACTACGAGCTTAAGCTGCACTAGGCCTGCCAATATTAATAACGCTAATTTACTGGTGCAACTCGAGTCGAACTGGTTGATCGCACCGTAGATAGGTAAAAACTATGCACTCGGCTGTAATAAACAATTTAAACTATTAACAAACTTAATTCATACTGGTTTCATCTCAACGGCTTTTGCCAAATCAAGGAAACTATGATGAATAATTTACACATTAAAGATCACATGAACCACCAGCCATTAACTGTTGCGCCAACGGATCTCATCACGCAAGTCATTGCAGCACTCCAAACTAATCAGCAAGAGCAAGCTGTGGTCGTTGACGATAATAAGGTGATCGGAATTTTAAATAAAATAGACTGTTTAAAAAACTTGCTCGCCAGTAGTTACTATTGTGACGGTGCTCCACAAGCGAAAGAGTTTATGAATACCGATTTCGTCCATATCACCGCAGAAGATAGTGTTTTCGATTTAGCACAACGTGTTACTCAGAGTGATACCCACTTAAATCATCAAATAGACTTTCCCGTTATCAAAGATAATCAGCTCATCGGTTCCATTGGGGTTAATGAATTAATGACCGCTTTAAATCAACACTTCATCAGCTGTAAGGCTTATTAAATAAATAAAAACAGTTCCTAATTATTATTTTCGAAGATGTACATTTTTGCCATGATAGCTCATGGCTCCTAACGCTATAACTCTCTTCAATATTATTAGACCACGCTAAAGGACAGTGTATGCAATTAAAACAATTATTTGGTGGTCTGCTACTGCTTATATCGCTAACGGCGGTTGCGAAACCCACCAAATTAATTATAGAAAATATGATAAAACGCCAATCATCCGACTCAAGGATTAATTCAGTTCATCGAGAAATCCCCCACTATTCGACAAATTTAGCAGCGATAAAATATGAAATTTTAGAGGGTATGATAACAACAAGAGGTTACAAATGGGTTTTAGAGGGCGAAGGTGACGGTTTTGTCCTTGCTCGATTCGATTATCGCGGTGATACCACCATTATAAAAATTGAATATGACACCGCATTAGTGCAATTAAAATATCATGATGCCTGGGGCGACTATGTTTGTAAGAAAGTTAGCGCAGGAATTTGTTATAAAAATGCGCGAGGTTATTACAATTACACTAAAAATTTAAGAAAAAGCATCGAACAACGATTAGGTATGCTTTAGGAGCTGATAATGAGAAAACGATTAATACTGGCTATTTTGTTATGCTTTTCGATCAATTCATTGGCTTATGAGCTAGATGCTTATGCCAAACCTGTCCCTTACTATCACTACGTTTCTGATCTTAGCGTGTTATTAAAAAAGTCGGCGGAGCGTAATCACTGGGATTTTAGTAAAGACAATCAAGGTAATTATTTTTCCCGCCTGCTGTATAAAAGCTATGACATCAACACACAGCTAATGATTAATAATAATACCGTCACGATCAAGCTATTATCAGCCAATCGAGTCAATTGCTCTCGTCGCTGTAGCGTAGATCAAGATGTTGTACAAGGTTGGCTCTTAAATTTCAGACGAGCCATTGCATTTGATGTCACGTTAGCAGTAAAAAAATCGGCGCTCATAGAATCTCTTCAGTTAAAGAGTGATTGAATAACAACATGACTAAAATCAATTAACCAAACAAACACCTCAGTTAAGATAAGGACAATTATCATTACCAAGAAGGTTAATCTTATGAGTTCATGTTGTGGTGCTTGTGGCGGTCAAAATACTGATAAAGCTAAAAAAGAAGAAGAGCAAAAGAAACAAGACGAGAAAAAGTCTGACTAATCAAATCAAAAACCAACAAAACCTTTGTTGGTTTTTATCTTTATACCGTTATTACAAGCTAGCTGTTAGCTTAAACAGCGCTTGCCCGCTAGCCTGATATTTACGTTCAAAAGGCGTAATACAGGGTTCTGGAACAAACTCTTTGACTAAAGATGGCTTGTCAGCAATGGCTAAGGCCGCCGCAAATTCCTCAAGATAGATCCGCCAATTACTGCGTAACTCTAATTCACCACCTAATGCCACGATGGTTGGAAACACCGCTGCACCATGCCAACGACGTTTAACATGTTTCGATTTCGGCCACGGGTTTGGGTACAAAATAAAATGTTTTTCGGGCAACATCTTCGCCTCTAGCGCCAAGCGCCAAAAGTCATTGAGATCGGTTCTAATCAACATGAAATTATCGATGCCATGTTGCTCATAGGCTTCATTCTTGTTAAGTCGATGACCAGACTTATCCATCCCAATCACAAAGTGATTAGGGTGAGCTTTAGCGAGATTAATGGTGCTGTCACCAACACCGCAACAAGAATCAAAAATCAGCGGTTTGCCTATTTTTTTGACTTGGCTTTCTACTAACTTAAAGCCGTCAATAGTGTGCTGTTGATAGGGTTTTTGAAAAGAATGCGTTAAATGTTTTTCGACAATAGCTTGCAGCTTATCGTGCACACCCGCTTGATTACTAATAATTTGATGTGAATTTGCAAATGACATAACTAAAACCTTAAGAACGTAAACCAATACCGCGCGAAATCATCCAATGCGCCAGACTATATAACACCACCACAAATCCCAAAATCATTCCAAACGAATAGACTAATGGAATATCTGTCACCCCTAAGAATCCATAGCGAAAGGTATTAATCATATAAACAATCGGATTAGCTTTCGAGACCGTCTGCCAAAAATCAGGTAACAGGGTTAAGGAGTAAAAAACACCACCAAGATAAGTCAATGGCGTTAAGACAAAGTTAGGAATAATACTAATGTCATCATAGGTCTTCGCCAAAATAGCATTGATTAAACCGCCCAGTGAGAACAGCACCGATGTACACAACACACTGGCCACTAATACCGCTAAGTTAAAGACTTGTAACTTGACAAAAAACATCGACAAACAAGTGACTATCATTCCAACGAGTAAGCCGCGTGTTACACCACCGCCAACATAGCCGGCAATAATGACCCAAGTGGGTACTGGTGCAACCAACAATTCTTCTACATTGCCCTGAAACTTTGAGCTAAAAAATGAAGAAGCAACATTAGAATAAGAGTTGGTGATCACCGACATCATAATTAAGCCAGGAACAATGAATTCCATGTAGCTAAAACCGGACATGGTACCGATACGTTGACCAATTAAGCTGCCAAAAATCACAAAGTATAAACTCATGGTGATGGCTGGCGGTACGAGCGTTTGTAACCAAATGCGGGTAAAACGATTAATTTCTTTGGTTAATAAGCTTTTAAACGCAATAAAATATAGAGATGACATAATTACCCTTGACCCTTTTGATTAACTAAACGTAAAAACAACTCTTCAAGACGGTTAGCTTTATTACGTAAACTCAGCACATCAATTCCTTGTTCGGTCAATTGCGCAAAAATTGTATTAAGCACTGTGCCCCGCTCCACATCGACTTCTAAGGTATGATTATCCACAATGCGATACTCAACGCCTGTCAGCTGATAATCGAGCTCGGTTACCGCCAAGTCAAAAATAAAAGTCTCAACATTTAATTGTGATAACAATGATTTCATCGAACAGTCTTTGACGATGACACCATTATCAATAATACCGATATTACGGCATAACAACTCAGCTTCTTCAAGATAGTGAGTGGTTAAAATAATGGTGACACCGTCGTTGTTCAGCTGTTGCAAAAATGCCCACATTGAACGACGAAGCTCAATATCGACCCCAGCAGTTGGCTCATCAAGGATCAAAAGTTTAGGTTGATGCATTAAGGCACGCGCGATCATTAATCGACGTTTCATCCCACCGGATAATGTCCGGGAGCGCTCGTTGCGCTTATCCCACAATTCAAGTTGAGTTAAATGCTTTTGGGCTTGGATTAGTGCTTCTTTTCGTGTCACGCCATAATAACCCGCTTGATTAACCACGACCTGCAACACCGTTTCAAATTGATTAAAGTTAAACTCTTGCGGCACTAAACCAATCAATAATTTGGCTTGCTCTAGCTCCTTATCAAGATCATGACCAAACACCTTGACCTGACCTTGTGTTTTATTAACAAGGGAGGAAATAATACCAATGGTGGTCGATTTACCAGCGCCATTAGGGCCGAGTAACGCATAAAAATCACCCTGTTCGACACTTAAATCAATGCCTTTGAGTGCTTCAACACCACCACGATAGGTTTTAGTTAACCCTGTTATCTCTAATGCTTTCATTACACTCCACTGAAGTTGTAAACTAATGGCACGCATTATACCTTTTAGACTATTGCTGACTACTAATTACGATAATATTCACCTAATATCGGGGCTGCCATTCTTATTGAGTATTGTTATGTTGCTTGAGCGTCTGTTTATTACTATTTTTCCGATTGCCTTTATTGTGCTGATCGGCTTTCTCTACACCAAAAAATTTAAACCGGATTTAGCATTCTCTAACATTATTAATATGGATCTGTTTATTCCAGCATTAATATTTTCGGTGTTATCAGCCAAGTCACTCGATCTGATCAATTACCAAGGGCTAGCCCTCGGGGCTGCAATGGTTATTATTGGTTCGGGTATTATCCTGCTGCCATTGCACTGGTGTGGCATTAACTTAAAAATCTTTTTGCCACCGATGATGTTTAATAACTCAGGAAATATGGGGATCCCGTTAATTGTGTTGGCCTTTGGTCAAGATGCCCTGCCCGGCGCGGTGATCATTTTTATCATTGGCATGACTTTGCATTTCACCATCGGTATTTACATGCTAGATCATAAAACCAAGCTCCATAAGTTATTAACCATGCCGATAATTTTAGCGACCATCGCCGGTTTAATTGTCAGTGTGAGTGACTTCACTGTTCCGAGTGGCATTGCGATATCGATTGAAATGATTGGCCAAATTGCGATCCCATTAATGCTATTTACCTTAGGCGCTCGGCTAACGGATGTTGACTTTTCTGATTGGAAAATCGGATTACTTGGCGCGGTATTATGCCCTTTATCAGGTTTGCTGATGGCTGTATTAGCTCAACAATTATTGGCACTGCCACCGCAACAATATGCTATCTTGTTGGTTTTTGGTGCCATGCCTCCGGCGGTACTTAATTATATTTTAGCGGACAAATACCAACAGCAACCAGCCAAAGTCGCTGCCATTGTTCTGATTGGTAATATTTTCAGTTTGGTCAGTCTTTCTCTGACCTTAGCTTGGGTGTTGTAACTTGAAACCATTTGATTTAAAAAAAGTAGGATTAACGGGCTTAAAATTTCTGACCAGCGCGGGTATTATTTTAGCGTTTCTTTATTTAGGTAAAGCGATTCAATGGCTAACATCGCTGCCAATCCCCGGCAGTATCTTTGGCTTGTTACTACTCTTTAGCGCGCTCAATTTACGCTTAATTAGCACTGAACAGTTACTGCCAAGTAGCAATTTATTACTCAATTATATCACGCTGTTTTTTGTTCCCGTTGGGGTTGGGCTGTTGCAATACTCTGACTTACTGAGCCAATATTGGCTCGCTATTATGGTCAGCAGTGTCATTAGCACCGTCGCGGTATTATTGAGTGTTGGCTATTGCTATCAAAGACTAAGCAAATGATTTATTTATATCTAGTCGCGACCATTGTGGCATTTTTGAGCGCAAAAAAAATCTTAGCGCGTTTTAGTCATCCTTTAGCTAACCCTTTACTCGTTAGCATTCTGTTTTTTATGGCCCTATTTAGTTTAACCCCATTAAGTTTTAATGATTACGCCCACGCTAACCAAGGCTTTGTTTGGTTACTTGAACCTGCCGTTGTCGCATTAGCCTTGCCGCTATTCAACCAAGTGATTGAGATCAGAGCACAACTAAAAGCGATTTTAATCAGCTGCACACTGGGAGTCGTGATTGGCATCACCAGTTGTTTAAGCATCATTTTATACTTTACTGATGATCGGGCGCTATTAATTTCCCTATTGCCTAAATCGGTTACTAGTCCCATCGCGATGGCTATTGCCAATCAAAGTGGTGGTTTACCCGCTTTAGCCGCGGCGGTAGTGATTGCTGTTGGTCTATTGGGCGCGATCGGCGGTTTTAGTCTATTAAATTATTGTAAAATCACCAATAAACAAGCACAAGGACTCGCGATGGGTTGCAGTGCGCACGCCATTGGCACCGCGCAAGCGATAGCACAAGGTCGCGAACAAGGTGCATTTAGTTCATTAGCGTTAGTGATTAGTGGTATTTTAACCGCATTGTTGGCTCCTCTTTTTGTGTCGGCGCTCGACTATTATTTACGTTAAATCAACGAAACATTTACTTACAATAGTCACTTGGTAATACATTGAGTGGCGTTTTAAAATTCAATCATCAAATAAAAATCTAGAATAAGGTATTGAGAGATGAAACAAAAAATTATTGCACTTAGTATTGCCATGACATTAAGTGGCTCATTATTAGTCGGTTGTCAGAGTCCACAACAGACTGTTACTCCGGTTCAAGCAACGGCTACCCAATCTGCATTATTTGAGCAGTTTTCCACTCAGTTTATTGATGCATTATGGCAACAATATCCAACATGGGCACTTTACAGTGGCAATCACATTAATGATGGTAAATTGGTGATCCCCAATGCTAAAAACCGCCAACAGCAACTACAATTTGCTGACAGCCAATTAGCATTGCTAGCACAGTTTGATCAAAGCCAATTGAGTCCCTCGCAAAAAATCGATGCTAAATTGATTGAAAATCTATTAACCTCAGGTAAATGGCAAATAGAAACCTTTAAATCTTGGCAGTGGCAGCCATCACAATATAATGTCGCTAGCGGATTCGCGCAAATCATCAACGGCAGTTACGCATCATTAGAAGAACGTTTAACCGCTGTGCTTGAGCGCCTAACGTCGGTGGCAAAATACTACCAAGCGGCTCGCCAAAACATTGAAAACCCAACCCTTGAACACACCCAACTTGCACTAATGCAAAACCAAGGTGCGTTAAGTGTTTTTTCTGACCAATTAATCAGTAAAGCCCAAGACTCTAATCTAAACGATCAGCAAAAAGTTCTATTCGCCAGCCTAGTATTAGAAGCCCGTCAAGCGGTGATGAGTCATGTTGATTGGTTAACTAAACTCGAAGCAAAACTAACCCAAGACGGCGGTCGTAGTTTCCGCATTGGCAGTGAATTATACGAGCAAAAATTCACCTTCGATATTCAGTCAGATTTATCAGCAAAAGAACTTTATCACAAAGCCCTAGCTGAGAAACAACAAGTCCTCAGCGAAATGGCTAAATTAGCCGATACTCTGTGGCCGAAATATTTTGCCGGACAAGACAAGCCAACTAACCAACAACAATTAATTGCAACGGTAATTAACAAATTGTCGGCTAAACATGTAAAGCGTGAAGATTTTGTCACTCATATTCGTGCTCAAATTCCAGAGCTAGAAGCCTTTGTTAATGACAACAAATTGATTAGCCTCGATAAAGACAAGCCTTTAATCGTTCGTGAAACCCCTAAATATATGCAGGGATTTGCTGGCGCTTCAATTAGCGCTCCGGGTCCTTACGACAAAAAAGCCAACACCTATTACAATGTTACACCACTCGATAACATGAGTGATGAGCAAGCAGAAAGCTACCTGCGCGAATATAACCACTGGGTATTACAGGTGCTTAATATCCATGAAGCGGTACCGGGACATTACACTCAATTAGTCTATTCAAACATGGCTCCAAGTCTGATCAAAAGTCTATTTGGTAATGGCGCAATGGTCGAAGGCTGGGCAGTATACAGCGAACGAATGATGCTAGAAGAAGGCTACGGTGATTTTGAACCTGAATTGTGGTTAATGTATTACAAGTGGAACTTGCGCGTGATCACCAATACTATTTTGGACTATTCGATTCACGTCAACAACCTCAGCAAAGCACAAGGACTATCATTAATGATGGACGGCGCATTCCAACAAAAAGCAGAAGCAGAAGGTAAATGGCGCCGCGCAACCTTATCGCAAGTACAATTAACCAGTTACTACTCGGGTTTCCGCGATATTTACGACTTTAGAACCGAATATAAAGCCACCCAAGGTGATGACTACAGTGTAAGAGAATTTCACGACAAATTCTTAAGCTACGGCAGCGCACCCGTTAAGTACATCCGAGAGTTAATGCTCAACAAGTAATCCTCGAACTATCCCCTTAAAACCGAGTCAGTTGACTCGGTTTTTTTATATCGGTATTGTTATTTAATCAGGATGATTTTTCTAGGTATTTAATTTGTAAAAATTTTAGCTTATGATTTTATTAAACTAGAATCAGCGTTAATTAAATGTCTGCGTTGCGGGATTATCCCATCTAGATAATATGCGTTAAAAGTTGATTAAACTTTGGTTAGTGTCGATAAAAGGATTACTTTAATGAAAAAGTTTTTTTTGATAGTTACATTACTACTCTCTAACTCATTGTTAGCGAAACAAGGAATAGCGCCATCATTTATAGAGGTATTTAATCAGGGCTCTCGCCTTGAAGTGATAGATTACCTTTCAAATAATATGTCAAAAAGTAGAATAGAAAGATATGGCATTGACAATCATGTTGGTGTCTTTTTAAATAGTCAAAATACTTTTGGAAATCTTGAAGTAATTAAATTCTTACCTCCAAGTAATGGCAATGAACGTGTTGAGGTTCTCTCGAAAA
>SPKZ01002751.1_pt1 | contig 33926 bp, 34 predicted proteins | sample 2456571 | NCBI WGS metagenome assembly SPKZ01 (sample SAMN11192286, study PRJNA482655) | marine metagenome | biome: ENVO:00000447; feature: ENVO:00000244|ENVO:00000211|ENVO:00000569|ENVO:00002023; material: ENVO:00002151; isolation source: ocean water from marine abyssalpelagic zone ...
AGTTTACAAGTTTCGTTCTTCATTTCTGCTTTTGTAACTCCCTCAAATTCCTAATGTAATCAGTATTTTAGCACTTTTAGACTTGTAAACTTTACAAGTGCTAATGCCTTACTCCAAATATTTCTTTCTAAAAAAGTTACGCTACAGGAACTTAACTGAAAGGATTGGCTACTCTCTTTCAGTTTTCCACCATTTCCCCGCAACATCTACTCGATTAGTTGATCATTCAGAGGCCTAAAATTGAGATTTACTAGTTTCCGCCATCGCATTTGTCTATAGGAGTAAAAAATGAATGCGTAGATATAGATCGGTAATGTGAAAAGACCAGCATCGATAGAAACCTCATCTGTATATCGAGTTCCGCCTCCCTCCGATTCTAAAAAAATTAGATGATCCCAAGTTTTTGCTATAGAACCACTTCCATTATCTCTGAGAACCCAATGATCGGATTTTTGTGGAAATTCTATACCTATAATTTGTTTTCCGATGGGTAAAAAATGAAATGCGAACATTTTTACAGAGAACTTCCCCTCAACCCATTTTGACGGAAAGAAATTTGGTTCGATAGGATGGAATTTCATTAAACCAGCCACCACATAATTGAGTAGCGCTGGCGTCATTAAATAACTCTTAACCGTCTCTAAATCTGCTGCTAAATAGGTGCTGATTTTTAGCGTACGCATCATTACTCCCACTCAATCGTCGCAGGCGGCTTACCACTAATATCGTAGGTGACGCGGGAGACACCCGATATCTCGTTAATGATGCGATTGGAGACTTTTTCCAGCAGCTCGTGAGGCAGATGCGCCCAACGGGCCGTCATAAAATCTACCGTTTGGACCGCACGGATAGCAATCACATACTCGTACCGGCGACCGTCACCCACAACGCCCACTGACTTCACAGGCAGGAAAACGGCAAAGGCCTGACTGGTCTTGTGGTACCAATCCGCAGCGTGGAGTTCCTCGATGAAGATGGAATCTGCCTGCCTGAGCAGTTCTGCGTATTCCTTTTTAACCTCGCCAAGAATGCGCACGCCCAGACCGGGTCCCGGGAACGGATGGCGGTAGACCATATCGTAGGGTAAGCCCAATTCCAGACCGATCTGCCGCACCTCGTCTTTAAAGAGTTCACGCAGGGGTTCAACCAACTCGAAACTCATGTCCTCTGGCAGGCCACCCACATTGTGGTGTGACTTGATCACGTGGGCTTTGCCAGTTTTGGCGCCAGCAGATTCAATGACGTCGGGGTAGATAGTACCCTGCGCCAACCACTTTACATCCTGAAGCTTGGCCGCTTCCTGATCGAACACCTCAATGAAGGTGTTGCCAATGATCTTGCGCTTCTGCTCAGGCTCGTCAACGCCACCGAGGCGCCCAAGGAATAAATCCTCCGCATCGGCGCGTATCACTTTCACACCCATGTGCGAGGCGAACATATCCATCACCTGGTCGCCCTCATTGAGACGCAGCAGGCCATTGTCGACAAAGACGCAGGTCAGTTGATCGCCTATGGCGCGGTGCAACAGCGCCGCAACCACCGACGAATCCACGCCACCGGACAAACCCAAAAGCACCTTATCGCCGCCCACAGTCTCTTTCACTCGGGCAATGGCATCTTCAACAATGTTCGCCGGCGTCCACAACGGCTGGCAGCCGCAGATTTCCAGAACAAAGTGCTCGAAGATTCGCTTGCCCTGCAGGGTGTGAGTGACTTCCGGGTGAAACTGAATGCCGTACAGCGGTCGCGTCTTGTGGGCCATCGCAGCAATAGGACAGCTGTCGGTTTCAGCGGCCAGCTCGAAGTCCGGTGGCAGCGTGACCACCTTGTCGCCGTGGCTCATCCACACATCCAGCAACTTCTCACCGCCCTCGCCCACGTGATCACAGATATCATGCAGCAGGCCGCCATTACCCAGCGTACGGATTTGGGCGTAACCGAATTCGCTGGTGTCCGAGGGCATGACTTCACCCCCGAACTGCTGAGCCATCGTCTGCATGCCGTAGCAAATACCCAGTACCGGCAGGTTCATATCGAACACGCAGTCAGGGGCACGGGGAGAATTCTCTGCCGCAACAGATTCAGGGCCGCCCGAGAGGATGATGCCCGTGGGATTGAAGTCGCGAACGTCAGCCTCGTCGATATCCCAGGAGCGAATCTCGCTATAAACACCCACTTCGCGCACACGCCTGGCAATCAACTGCGTGTACTGTGAGCCAAAATCGAGAATAAGAATCTTATGGGCGTGAATATCTGCGCTCATGCTGGTCCCTGATGATCATGTGTGAACGCCGCAAGACAAAGCGGCGCCGTTGTTTGCTTTGGCTCAGGCGGAGGTCCAGAGGACTCCGCTAGGGCCGGTTAGCGCACCGGGTAGTTGGGCGCTTCCTTGGTAATTGACACGTCGTGCACGTGTGACTCGGACATGCCTGCCGCGGTCACGCGAACGAACTCCGGCCTTGTGCGCATGGTTTCCAGCATCTGGCTGCCGGTATACCCCATGGCTGAGCGCAAGCCACCCATCAGTTGATGAATAATCGCCGACACTGGTCCTTTGTACGGTACGCGACCCTCGATACCCTCAGGCACGAGCTTCTCCATGCCCTTGCTGGCATCCTGAAAATAACGATCCGAAGAGCCCTGCGTCTGGGCCATGGCGCCCAGAGACCCCATGCCGCGGTAGGCTTTGTAGGTACGGCCCTGGTACAGCTCGACTTCGCCGGGTGCCTCCTCGGTGCCCGCAAACATACTGCCCATCATGACTGAGTGCGCCCCGGCAACAATGGCCTTGGAGATATCGCCGGAAAAGCGAATACCGCCGTCGGCAATAACCGGCACGTCGGTATTGGCCAGCGCCTCAACAACATTGGCAATAGCACTGATCTGCGGCACACCAATGCCGGTCACAATGCGGGTGGTACAAATGGAACCGGGGCCTATGCCGACTTTGACACCATCGGCGCCTGCTTCGGCCAGTGCCATCGCGGCGGCAGCGGTAGCAATATTGCCGCCGATAACATCGATAGAGGGATATTCGCCTTTAATCTTGCGCACGCGATCAAGCACATTGCGGGAGTGTCCGTGAGCTGTATCGACCACCAAGACATCGACGCCGGCATTCACTAGGGCGGCGACACGCTCATCCGTATCCGGGCTGGTGCCCACAGAGGCGCCTACGCGCAGCTGACCGTAGGAATCCTTACTGGCATTGGGAAAGCTTTCTGCCTTGTCAAAATCCTTGACGGTAATCATGCCGCGCAGATCAAAGTCGTCATTAACCACCAGTATCTTTTCAATACGGTGCTGATGCAGCAGGCGCTGCACCTCTTCGGTGCTGGCACCCTCTTTAACCGTGACCAGCTGATCTCGGGCTGTCATCACCTCGGACACCAGCTTGGCGGGGTTGGATTCAAAACGCAGATCGCGGCGGGTGACAATGCCCACCAGGTCTTCGCCGTTGAGTACCGGCAGGCCGGAGATACCGTTGGCGGCAGTGATCTCCATCAGCTCGCCGATGGTGGCATTCTGCTGGATGGTGATGGGGTCTTTAACAACACCGCTCTCGAACTTCTTTACACGGCGAACATGCTCTGCCTGTTCTTCTAGGGTCATGCTCTTGTGAATGATCCCGATGCCACCTTCCTGGGCCAGTGCAATCGCCAGTCTGGACTCCGTGACGGTATCCATTGCGGCGGAGATCAGCGGGATGTTCAGGTCAATATTGCGGGTCAGACGCGTGCGCAGGCTGACATCGGTTGCCACCACTTCAGAATACCCGGGCAGCAGTAACACATCGTCAAAAGTGAGGGCTTCCTGGGCAATACGCAGCATGTGCAAACTCCGGCTGGCGGCTGTAAGGTAAACGTGCAATTATAAATCCTTGGCCTAGCTCCAGTAAACAAAGCCCAGCGTTACATTATCGTGTCAAATCCCTTCGCTGATACCCCTCCCAGCCAGGTTTACTCTGTCGCCCAGCTCAATCGCCAGGTTCGGCAGCTGCTGGAAAGCCACTTTGACTACGTGTGGGTGGAGGGTGAAGTCTCCAATTTTGCAGCCCCCTCCTCCGGGCACTGGTACTTCTCACTCAAGGATGGCTCAGCGCAGGTTCGCTGCGCCATGTTTCGCAATCGTAATCAGCGCCTTCGCTTCACCCCCGCTAATGGCGACGAATTACGCCTGCGCTGCCGCGTATCGCTGTACGAAGGCAGGGGTGAGTTTCAGCTGATCGTTGAGCACGCCGAACTTGGCGGCGAAGGCGCCTTACAGCTTGCCTTTGAACGATTAAAACAGCGCCTGTTGGCCGAGGGCCTATTCGCGCCGGAAAAGAAAAAGCCCCTGCCAGACTCCATTACCCGGCTGGGCGTGATTACCAGCCCAACGGGCGCCGCTATTCATGACATCCTCACCGTACTGCAACGACGCTGCCCGGCCATTGAAGTTTACGTGTTGCCAGTCGCCGTGCAGGGCGAGGCTGCTGCTAGCGAGATTTGCCAGGCCATCGCGCGAGCCAATGCACTGGCAGCAAATGGGAAAGTTCCCCTCGATGCCCTGATCGTGGGTCGCGGGGGCGGCTCGCTGGAGGACCTTTGGGCCTTTAACGAGGAACAGGTCGCACGCGCGATTGCTGCCAGCGATCTGCCCATCGTCAGCGCTGTGGGACACGAAGTGGACTTTAGTATCGCCGATCTGGTTGCGGACATACGGGCAGCAACCCCCTCCGCGGCGGCCGAATTGGTCAGTCCAGATCAACGGGAGTGGGTGCAGCGCCTAAAACACCTGGAGGATGCGCTAAGCCGCCAGATGCAGCGTAAGCTGGCTCTGGTGCGCACTGAGCTTGAGCATCTCGGTAAACGCCTTAAGCACCCGGGGGCATTACTGCGGGAACAATCCCAGCGCCTCGATGACCTGGAGCAACGCCTGCATCTGGCACAACGCAATAGCCTGCAACGTAAGCGTAGCCAACTGGGTTTGCTGGAAGCACGCCTGCAGGCCCGCTCGCCGAACGTCAGGCTGCAGCAACTGCAATCACAGCTGACCAATCAACAGGAGCAACTCAAGCATGCGATGCAGCATCGGCTCATCCTGTCGCGCCACCGGCTGGAACAGCTGTCGGCACGCCTGGAGCCCCTGAATCCGCTGGCGACCCTGCAACGCGGCTACGCCATCATCACGGACGACACCGGGACAGTGGTGACTCAATCTGAAGCGCTGAGCGCTGGCGATTCAGTCACGGCAAGACTGGCGGATGGCAGTGCCGAACTCCGCGTCTCTGAGACACACCCCGATAACGAGTCATAAACCCTTGGGGAAGTCAGATACCTTGACTGCCTGATCAGATAAATTCGGCTTATCTGGATACGCACGCACAGATCACGTCTATGCCGGCTCGAAAAGTGCTTTATTGTGGGTAATTGCGGGTGACGATAAGCACCGACACCCGGCAATGGATGGCTGGCCTCAGTACTTGGCGGGCAGCCTGGTATTGATAATGATATGGCGACCCTCGAAGCGGATGTACTCACCGATGGTAAGGTCCTTGAGAATTCTGGCCACCATCTCGCGGGACGCACCCACACGATCGGCGATGTCCTGCTGAGTCAGCTTCTCCGGGATGTACAAGGTGCCATCGCCACGCTCTTCCGACAGATCCATAAGCACGTTGGCTACACGACCGTAGACATCCTGCAGGGCGAGACTTTTCACATCGGCGGTGAGCTTGCGCACACGCTGCGACAGGTTGCCGATCAGCTTTCGCGTAATATTGGGGTGCTCATCCAACACACGATTGAAATCGTCTTTGTAGATGATGCAGAAGCTGGACTTCTCAACGGTGCGCACGGATGCCGAACGCGTGGAATCGTCTAGAAGCGCCAGTTCACCGAAGTAATCTCCGACGCCCTGGGTGTTCATGATGAACTCTTTGCCATTCTTGTCGCTGCAGTACACCTTGACTTTGCCACTCTCAATGACAAACAGCGAATCAGCGGGGTCGTTTTCGTGGATAACCACAGTGTTCTTGGGGAAGGAGCGACTGGTACTGCTTGCAGCCAGTGCTTCCAGCTCTTCCTGCGACAGACCCTGAAAAATTTCTACTTGTTGCAACATAAACAACGATGTCCTGTTTCAAGCCTAATCCCTAAAGCTTGGCGCTATAGTACCGTAAACAATCGGCACTGCGTACCACCGAGACGAAAAAGCGCAGCCTCCACCCATGAAACGAACAAGTCTTACGTTTCCACACCTCGTACCGCCTCGCTTATACTGCAGGCATCTTTACTACCCCGGTAGCTGGTGTGTCCCACACTCCAACAAAACATCAAGGTGCCGCGCTGTGGAGCGATGTCATTCGCCGTGTCATCGTTGAGTTGCGCGGGCTGTTTTCCGACATCCGGTCTCGTCTGGATGAGGCCGCCATCGATGACATGGAGCATCTTCTGGACGCCGCCCAACGGCTGGAATCCATGCTGGGTGTCAGCCAGGATTCAGATGCTGCACATGACATGATGAACGTGCTGGCAGCAATGCGCGGTTACGCCGAGATGCTGCTGGAAGATCTGGGGCCGGCGCACCAGCCCATTGCCGATGCATTAAAGCGTCTGCTGAGCGCCATAGAGACGGCGCACACTGAAGAGACCGGTATTGAGCCAGGCGCAGACCAGCGTACGATTGCCACCGACCCAGGATTCATTCTAGCGGTTGACGATCTGCAGGAAAATCGCGAGCTGGTTGCCCGCTATCTATCGCGCAGCGGGCACTTTGTGGTCACCGCCGCCAACGGCGAAGAGGCGCTATCTACTCTGGGCGAGTCAGACGTTGATGTGGTACTGCTAGACCTGGTCATGCCCGGAATGGACGGCCGGGAGGTGCTTCGCCGCATCAAGGAACACCCGGAATATCGGGCAACACCGGTCATCGTGATCTCCGGGCGTCAGGACATGGACGGCATTATCGAGTGTATTGAAGCCGGGGCAGATGACTACCTCTTTAAACCCTTCAACCCGGTACTGCTGCAGGCGCGCATCAAAGCGGGCATTGAACGCAAACGCTGGCACGATCGTGAAGAGCAATACCGCCAGCAGTTAGAGCGCAACGAAAAGTTCATTCGCGCCACCTTTGGCCGTTACCTGTCCGACGAGATCGTGACGGACATCCTGGAGCGACCTGAGGGTTTGGAGCTGGGCGGCGATTTACGCGAAGTGACCATTATGATGTCGGACATCCGCGGCTTTACCACTCTGAGTGAACGTCTGTCACCGGCTCAAGTGGTGACCATGCTCAATCGTTACCTGGGCAAGATGACCGATATCATTCTGGCCCATCAGGGCACTATCGATGAATTCATCGGTGATGCGATCCTGGCCGTCTTTGGCGCACCGCAAAAACGAGACGACGATGCAGACCGCGCCGTTAAATGCGCGCTGGAAATGCAGGCTGCCATGGAAGAGATCAACGCAGAAAATGTGGCCGACGGGCTGCCCGCAGTAGCCACAGGTATCGCCTTAAATACGGGAAAGGTCATCGCCGGCAACATTGGCTCGGAACGCCGCAGCAAGTACGGCTTTGTCGGTCACCCCATGAACGTAACCTCGCGTATCGAAGACCTGAGTGCGGGTGGCGAAATACTCTTGTCGGACAGCACTTTCCGCAAGCTATCGCACCGCTACCCGGTGTGCGACACCCGCGAGTTGAAGGTCAAAGGTATCGACGAACTGGTTACCGTCCACCGAATCGAGGCCGCTACCGATGGATGATCTGCAGCCGATACTGTTGGTGGAAGATAACGAACTCAATCGGGAAATGCTGGTGCGGCGCTTAAGCCGCGCAGGCATGGAGGTCATCATTGCAGCCGATGGCCGCGAGGCGCTGGAGAAGATGATTGAGGAGCAGCCCACGCTCGTGCTGATGGACATGAATCTCCCGGTACTCGATGGCTGGAGTGCCTGCAGGGAGGCGCGCAAGGATGAACGTATCAAGCACATTCCCATCATCGCTCTGACCGCCCACGCCATGGAAGCTGACAGGCTGAACGCGCTGGAGGCCGGCTGCGACGACTACGCCACGAAGCCCGTGGACTTCCCCGGCTTGTTGATCAAGATCGAGAAGCTGACGCAATCATGAGCCTGAGACGTCGACTGGTACTGTCGCTGTTCACCATCCTGGTGTTATTCGCCGTCAACGTGGGCACACACTTTTGGGGCAGCTACGCGCGTAGCGAAAGTATGGTGGCCTATCGCGATGCAGTTACCGCCGCGCAAATGTCCACAGAAGTGGAGCAGGAATTGGCGGACCAACGCCAACGAATTCGCGTGCTGGCAACATTGCGCGACACCACGGACGACCAGTTGGATGCCGACGCACAACAGGCCTCCCTGGCCAACATTGGTGATATCCGCAGCAGCATAGCCCGACTGGGAGACCTCAGCCCCGACGTTACCGAGCTGCAGTATCAGCGTTTGTGGGAGTCTTCGGGCGAGCTACTCGATGGCTGGACTGCCTTTTACGAAAACTACAACGACCCCGACTTCGAGAGCGACGTTGAGGACCCGCTGTACTACGTAACCGCTCTACAGCGGCTGAAGGAATTGGAAGAGCGCCAGGCGTTTATTGCAGTGCAGCGCGCGAATATTATCGATCGCACTATCGCGCTCACGGATAGAATCACTGTTATCGGTTTCTTTGCCTCTATCTTCCTCACTGCCATGTTGGGTTTCTTTCTGGTGCGATACACCAATGGCGCCCTGAAACGCCTCAAGCGCGGCACTGAACGTTTCGGCAGTGGCGACTTGAGTTACCGTATCGACAGTATTAATGAAGATGGCGAGCTGGGAGACCTAGCGCGCGCCTTCAACACCATGTCGGATAAATTGCGCAATGCGATTTACGACGTACAGCAGGCTAAAGACAGCGCTGACGAAGCCAACGCCGCCAAGAGCATCTTCCTGGCCAACGTGAGCCATGAACTTCGCACGCCTCTGAACGCCATCATCGGCTACAGCGAAATGCTGCACGATGAACTAGACGACAGCGAAGCGGTGGACCGCCCACAGTTTCGACGCGACCTGGACAAGATCATCCAGTCCGGTCGGCAGCTGCTGAACCTGATCAATGACATCTTGGATCTTTCCAAAATTGAAACCGGCAAGATGTCGCTGCACTGTGAGACCTTCGCGCCACAGGACGTGATCCAGCAGGTCTGTGACTCGCTCACGCCATTGATGCGTGAACGCAAGAACACGCTACAGGTCTCTGGCACAGACGATCTACCCACCATGTACTCCGATGCCACAAAGTTCCGACAGATATTCCTCAACCTGCTCAGCAACGCCTGCAAGTTCACCGACGGGGGGTATATCAGCGTCGAGGTGCAGCCAAAAAAGGGAAAGGTCGACTGGCTGGAGTTTGCGGTGCACGACACTGGGATCGGCATGACCGAAGAGCAGCAGGACAAAGTCTTCGATGCCTTCGTTCAGGCAGACAGCTCTACCAGCGCCACTTATGGTGGCACCGGTCTTGGGCTAGCTATCTGTCGCGATTACAGTGAAATGATGGGCGGCACCATCAGCGTAGAGAGCCGACCCGGCGAGGGCGCAACCTTTACAGTTACTCTTCCGCTTGACCCAGAGTTAGCTCGCGCAGCCGCTTGAGGGCTTCTTCACGCTTCTCCAGATCTTCTGACAACATGCTGTTGTCATCTTCCAGATCCTTCACGCGGCGATCCAAGAGCGAAAAACCGGCCAGTGCATCGTTCATCAGGCGCGCCTTGTCGTGCACCTGCATGTCGGGTGTGAGCTGTTTATTCAGTTCGCGCCAGGCCTTGCGTGCCTCTTCTGCATTGAAGAAGGGGCTATTTGGCAGCATGCTGACAAACGCGATACCGATATCGGCTTCCCAGCGTGCCTCGGGGGTTTTCTCAAGGCGGCGATAGCGCTGGAAATACGCCACCGCATCCTCGTACTCGTTCAGGGTAAGTGCGCTATAGCCGCGCTCCAGAAACGTAAAGTCGCGCGACGGTGCTTCATTACATTCACAGTCACGTGCCTCAGGCAGATTGAGCGTCAATTCAGGAACGGAGTTGGGGTCGCGCGGCTCCTCGGGAGCCACCGTCGCTGGAGTATTACAGCCGGTCATGACCAGCGCGCAAAAAAAGACGGTGGCAGGCGTGAGTCGGTTTGGCACAGATTCTCCAGAGCGCGTCCGCGTCGCGGCGTTGCCGGAGTTTAGCACTCGCAGGGGTACCAGGGGCAAGCCCCTACTCCGGCCGCATATGGGGGAACAACAGCACGTCCCTGATGGAGGGTGAGTCAGTGAGCAGCATCACCAGTCTATCGATACCGATACCCTCGCCCACAGTAGGGGGCATGCCATACTCCAACGCGCGCACATAGTCGTGGTCAAAGTGCATGGCCTCTTCGTCGCCCGCGTCTTTCTCCGCCACCTGCGCCTGGAACCGCTCTGCCTGGTCCTCTGCATCATTGAGTTCTGAGAAGCCATTAGCCAGCTCGCGTCCACCCACAAAGAACTCAAAGCGGTCCGTGATGAAGGGATCATCATCGTTGCGACGCGACAGTGGAGACACTTCTGTCGGATAGGCAGTAATAAAGGTTGGCTGGTCCAGATTCTCCTCGACCGTCGCTTCGAAGATCTCCAGTTGCACCTTGCCAAGACCCCAGCCTGGCTGGGCCTCTACACCAAGACCGCGCAGCACCTCTCTTGCCTGCGTGTCGTCAGAGATCTGGTGCGCAGTCAGCTCCGGATTGAAGTGCAGAATGCTGTCGAACACGGTCATACGACGGAATGGCTGCGCAAAGTCGTAGTCCTGACCCTGGTAGGTCACCGTGGTTGTGCCCAACACCTCCTGAGTCAACTTGCGCATCAGATCTTCCGTGAGATCCATTGCATCCTCGAAATCCGCATACGCCCAGTAATACTCGAGCATGGTGAACTCGGGATTATGCCGCGTGGATAACCCCTCGTTGCGGAAGCTGCGGTTGATTTCGAACACCCGCTCAAAGCCACCCACTGTGAGTCGTTTCAGGTACAACTCGGGTGCGATGCGCAGGTACATATCGAGATCCAGCGCATTATGATGAGTCACAAAGGGCTTGGCCGTCGCACCGCCAGGGATAGGGTGCATCATCGGCGTCTCAACTTCCATGAAGTCGCGTCCGGCCATGTAATTGCGAATAAACGCAATGATGCGTGAGCGGAGACGGAACACCTCACGCGACGATTCGTTGACGATCAGATCAACATAGCGCTGGCGATAGCGCTGTTCCTGGTCGGCCAGTCCGTGGTATTTGTTAGGCAGCGGACGCAGGGCTTTAGTGAGCAGGCGAGCTGTACTCATATTGATGTACAAATCGCCCTTGCCCGACTTATGCAGCACGCCTTCTGCGGCAACGATATCGCCCAGGTCCCAGGACTTGATGGCCGCCAGCGTATCTTCGTCCAGCCCCTTGCGGTCGATGTACAACTGAATGCTGCCGGACACATCCTGAATCAGCAGAAAAGCACCGCGGTTGCGAACCAGGCGACCGGCGACGGCGAAAGACTGACCGGCGGCTTCAAGGCTTTCCTTATCTTGGTCACCGTAATCACGCTGTAGGTCGCCCGCCAGCGCGCTGCGCCGGAAGTCGTTGGGGAAGGCCGGCCCCGCCTCGCGCAGGCTGTCGAGTTTGCTGCGCCGCTCGGCGATCAGCTTGTTCTCATCCTGGGGCGCGGGTGCCTGTGTGTCAGTACTCATGCGGGTAGTATCCAATCAATAGTGGTTTACGAGCCTAGAGGCCGCTCTTCAATGAGGCTTCGATAAAGCGATCAATACTGCCGTCCAGCACGGCTTGCGTGTTACTGGTTTCAACGCCAGTGCGCAGATCCTTAATACGAGAGTCATCAAGCACATAGGAACGAATCTGGCTGCCCCAGCCGATATCAGCTTTGCTATCTTCTGCGGCCTGGGCTGCCTCCTGGCGCTTCATCACTTCCTGCTCGTATAACTTCGCACGAAGCATCTTCCAGGCCTTGTCGCGGTTCTGATGCTGCGAGCGCTCGCTCTGACACTGCGCAACAATACCGCTGGGCTCATGCGTCAGGCGCACCGCTGAATCGGTTTTGTTCACGTGCTGACCGCCGGCGCCCGATGCCCGGTAGGTGTCAGTGCGCACATCGGAGGGATCAATCTCGATATCGATGTTGTCGTCGATCTCTGGCGATACGAACACGGCAGAAAACGACGTGTGGCGGCGATTGCCGGAATCGAAGGGCGATTTACGCACCAGGCGATGTACACCGATTTCCGTACGCAGCCAGCCGAAGGCGTACTCGCCTTCAATGAAGATGGTGGCGCTCTTGATGCCCGCCACCTCGCCGGCGCTACACTCCACCAGCTCAGCCTTGAATCCCTTGGCCTCTGCCCAGCGCAGATACATGCGAAGCATCATCTCTGCCCAATCCTGGGCTTCGGTGCCACCGGACCCTGCCTGAATATCTAGGAAGGCATTGTTGGCGTCCATTTCGCCGCTGAACATGCGACGGAACTCAAGCTTTTCCAGAATGCCGATCAGACCATCAATTTCCTCGCGGATCTCTTCCGCGGCATCTTCGTCATCCTCAGCAGAGGCCATCTCGAGCAGGTCGGCGGCATCAGCCGCGCCCGAAGTGAGGTTTTCAATGGTGTGAACAATACTTTCGAGAGAGGCACGCTCTCGCCCCAAAGCCTGCGCCCGATCAGGGTCTTCCCAGACTGAGGGCTCAGCGAGTTCCAGCTCTACTTCGGCCAGCCGATCTTTGCGTTCAGCAAAGTCAAAGATACCCCCTAAGCACGTCGGTACGCGCCTCGATGTCTTTCAGGGCTTGCAGTAGCGGGTTGATCTCCAGCATGGGTCAACGATTCCTCGAAAAAGGCGCGCATTTTAGCGCAGCCAGTGCGCAGGGGGAATGCGCCAGACGACCGCCGTCTGGCCTTAGACGGGCTCGAGGTGGTCAATCATCAGCTGCAGGCTGTTGCGGCCGCGATACTGATTTACATCCAGCCGATAGGCTGCTCGCACCTGCGACAGTTCAGGCTGCGGCCAGCTCGCCGTATCCACATTAAACTGGATAGCATCCATCACTGTTGATTCGCCCGGCAACGACAGCACCATCTTTAGATGGTTGCTCCCCACCAAGCGTTGATCAACGACATTGAAGACACCATCGAAAACAGGCTCGGGGAAGTGCTGCCCCCAAGGGCCTGCAAACCGCAGTGCCTCAGCAAGTTGCAGATCAAACTCGGCCGCGCTCAAGGCGCCATCGGATTCGATCACTGCATCCAGCTCTACGTCTTCAGCATGTCTAGCGACTTCTGCAATAAATGCCTCGCGAAAAGCATCCAGAGACTCGGCGGGCAGGCTAAGTCCGGCTGCCATGGCATGCCCGCCAAACTTGGACACCAGACCGGGGTTTCGCGTGGCAACAGCATCGAGCACGTCACGGATGTGTATGCCCTTGATGGATCGGGCAGAACCTTTTAACTCACCGCCGGCACTGTCGGCGAACGCGATAGTGGGACGATGAACACGGTCTTTGATCCGCGATGCCAGTATGCCAACCACGCCCTCATGCCACCCGGCATCGTAGAGGCAGTACGCAACCGGCGGCTGCTCGGCATCATCGAATACCATCGCATCGAGTTGGGCTTGCGCATCTCTCTGCATGCCCAGCTCTATCGCCCTACGGTCACGATTCAGGCCATCCAGGTCGGCGGCCAGTGCACGCGCACGGTGAGCATCGGGGGCCAGCAGGCATTCGATCCCTACCGAGATGTCGTCCAGTCGACCCGCCGCATTCAATCGCGGCCCGGCAGCGAAGCCCAGGTCAGATGCCACTACCCTACCCTGCTGCCGATTGGCCACCTCTAGAAGAGCAGCAATACCGTGACAGGCACGACCGGCGCGAATGCGTTTCAAACCAGCGTCTACGAGGATGCGATTGTTCCGGTCCAAAGGCACGACATCTGCCACAGTGCCCAGCGCCACCAAATCCAGATAATCAGCCAGGTTAGGCTCCGGCCTTGCGTCACTGAACCAACCCCGCTGGCGCAACTCGGCACGCAGTGCCAGCAGGCAGTAAAACATCACCCCCACACCGGCGAGGCTTTTGCTGGCAAAGTTACAGCCGGGCTGATTGGGGTTCACGATAACGTCGGCATCCGGCAATTGCCGACCGGCCAGGTGGTGGTCGGTCACCAGAGTCGCTATCCCTGCTGCTCGTGCAGCCGCAACACCTTCAAGGCTGGAGATACCATTGTCTACCGTGACGATGATATCCGGTCCGAGTGGCTTGGCGAGTTCGACAATCGCGGGAGTCAGACCGTAACCGTACTCGAACCGGTTGGGCACCAAATAACTGACGTTAGCTGCACCCATGGCACGGAGTACTGTCAGGGCAAGTGCGGTACTGGTGGCACCGTCCGCATCGTAGTCACCCACCACCAGGATATGCTGCTCGTCGGCCAGCGCATCGGCCAACATCCGGCCTGCGGCCTCACTGCTTTTCAGGGTAGAGGGCGGTAATAAGTGCGCCAGCGTAAGCTCAAGTTCATTGGCGCTCGCGATTCCACGCGCTGCGTAGACACGAGCCAGCAGAGGCGGCAGCCCCGGCGCATCAAACACCTGCTCGGGCGCAGCCCGGCGCTGAACACGCGCGTTCAAAGCGCTAATCAGGCATTACTGTTCTCGGCAATAAAGCGTTGAACAGTATCCAGTTCATTGGGCAGCACCGTGAAACGCTCTTCCCGTTGGAACAGGTCAGCCAGATGCTGCGGCAGAGGCGGCTCAACGTCGACACCGGCTTGCTTCACCGCTGCAGGAAATTTCGCAGGATGCGCAGTAGCCAGCGTCACCATCGCCACATCACCTTCAGGCTGAGCACTCAGGGCGGCTTCTACGCCAATCGCAGTATGAGGATCCAGAAGGTACTCACTGCTGCGCCAGGTTTCCAGAATACGCGCGCAGGTCTCTTCATCCGAGACGCGGGCGCTACTGAACAAGGTTCTCGCCGTTGCCATCGCCGCATCATCAATATCCACCGCACCGACATCAAAGCGTTTCATCAGGTCTGCGATTGCTGCGCCGTCACGGTTATACAGATCGAAGAGTAGCCTCTCGAAATTGCTGGACACGGTGATATCCATGCTGGGCGACAACGACTGCTCCAACTGCTGGCGGCCATAGGTGGCGGTGGTCATGATCCGATGCAGCACATCGTTACGATTGGTGGCGATCACCAACTGCTCGATGGGCAGGCCCATCTCACGCGCCAGGTAACCCGCGAAAATATCGCCGAAGTTACCGGTGGGCACAGAAAATGCGAGCTTGCGCGACGGCGCTCCCAGCGACAGTCCTGCATGAAAGTAATAAACAATCTGGGCCATGATGCGCGCCCAGTTGATGGAATTAACGGCAACAAGGCTACGGCCATCAGGCAGGAACTGCTGCGCATTGAAGCTGGCCTTCACCATGGCCTGGCAGTCATCGAAATTACCCTTAACTGCCAGGTTATGAATATTGTCGCCAACAACGGTGGTCATCTGTCGGCGCTGCACCTCGGATACACGTTCATGAGGGTGCAGGATAAAAATGTCGATGTTCTTGCAGCGCCTGCAGCCCTCAATGGCCGCCGATCCGGTGTCACCCGATGTAGCACCCATGATGACGACTTTGCGCTGCTCGCGCTCCAGCACGTAGTCCAGCAGTCGCCCCAGCAGTTGCAGGGCAAAGTCCTTGAATGCCAGTGTGGGTCCGTGGAATAACTCCATTACCCACTGGTTAGGCGCCAATTGGATGAGAGGCGCGACGGCGCCGTGACGAAACTCGGCGTAGGTGTCCTGCAGGATTTGGGCGAGATCGTCTTCAGGAATGCAGTCAGCCACGAAGGGGCGAATGATTTCCAGCGCCAACTCGGGATAGGCCATGCCCCGCATAGCTTCGATCTGCTCGACCGAGAATTTTGGCAATGTCTCGGGTACGTATAGGCCGCCATCCGAAGCGAGCCCGGTGAGCAACACCTGTTCAAAGTTCAACGCGGGCGCCTGACCCCGTGTACTGATGTACTTCATGAGTAGTCCTAACCGTCCAGCGATTCAACGCGGATACGCGCTATTGTACCGGTAATGGTGGGCAGCGCCTCGATGGCGGCCACCGCTGTTTCCAGATCGCCCTGACGCGCCGCGTTGGTGATCACGATCACAGGTACCCGGGTCTGCCCGGTACCGGGGGCCTTCTGTATCAAGGCCTCAATGCTGATGCCCTGCTCGCCCAGCAAGCTGGTGACCTCCGACATTACCCCGGGACGATCTTCCGCTTCCAGGCGCAAATACCAGGGCGTCACCACGTCGGACATAGATACGAACGAGGGGGACTTCAACGCCTCGGGAGCAACACCCAGCGAAGGCACTGGGCACAACTGCCCCGCTGCCAGCTCTCTCGCCAGGTCGACAATATCTGCCACCACGGCTGATGCGGTTGGCTGAGCCCCCGCCCCTGCGCCGTAATACAGCGTTGGACCCACTGCATCGCCCTCGACCAGTACCGCATTTTTTACGCCGTTAACATTAGCCAATAAACGACTCTCGGGAATCAGCGTGGGGTGCACCCGCAGCTCAATACCCTCACTACTCTGCTTGGCCACACCCAGATGCTTAACGCGGTAACCCAGCTCTTCCGCGTAGCCGAGATCTTCAGGCGTGAGCTTGGTAATACCCTCCGCGAAGACAGCGTCAACAGACATCGGTATACCAAAGGCCAGTGACGCCAGGATCACCAACTTGTGGGCGGCATCGATACCCTCTACGTCGAAGGTGGGGTCTGCCTCGGCATAACCCAGTGCCTGAGCCTCTTTGAGTACCTCGTCAAAGGCGCGGCCTTTGTCGCGCATCTCCGTGAGAATGAAGTTGCCCGTGCCATTGATAATGCCGGCCAGCCAATGAATCTCGTTACCCGCCAGCCCTTCACGCAGCGCTTTGATGATCGGAATACCGCCAGCCACTGCTGCCTCGTAACGCAGGGCAACGCCGTGCTGCGCCGCCAGCGCAAATAGCTCGTTGCCCGCCTCGGCTATTAAAGCCTTATTCGCAGTCACCACATGCTTTCCAGCGCGCAAGGCGGCTTCCACAAGCTCTCGTGCCACCGTGGTCCCACCAATCAATTCGACCAGCACATGCACATCCGGGTCGCGCGCCACATCAAAGATGTCACGGCTCACGGGCGTATCACCGGTAGGGCACTCGGGATTGTCGCGGCGTGCGCCCACGTGTTTCACCTTGACGGACGTGCCGGCGCGAGCAGCCAAGAGCTCTTCGTGGTTCTGCAGCAAGCTGAAAGTGCCACCGCCCACAGTGCCCAGCCCACAAATGCCTATATTTACTGCGCGTAATTCGTTACTCATACTTTTCTCTATCGGGAAAACGTCAGGCGCTGACTGCGCCGTCCTGTTTCATCATGCGCCGGATGTTACGCACGGCCTGCCGGGTTCTATGCTCGTTTTCAATCAGGCCGAAGCGCACATAACCCTCGCCATACTCACCGAAGCCCACGCCGGGAGACACGGCAACCTTGGCATCGCTCAGTAACTTCTTACTGAACTCCAGTGAGCCCATCGCTGCATAATGATCGGGAATCTTCGCCCACACGAACATAGTCGCTTTGGGCGGTGTGACAGGCCAGCCTGCATCGTTCAGACCTCTGCACAGCGTGTCACGCCGGTCACGGTACATAGCATTGATCTCGGTGACACAGGTTTGATCACCTTCCAGCGCGGCGATGGCCGCCACCTGGATCGGTGTAAACATGCCGTAATCCAAATACGATTTCATGCGCGCAAGCGCACCCACCAATTGACTGTTACCGCAGCAAAATCCTACACGCCAACCCGGCATATTGTAGCTTTTGGACATGGAGTAAAACTCCACAGCCACGTCTTTCGCGCCATTCACCTGCAGGATCGAGGGAGCCTCATAGCCATCGAAGCACAGATCAGCGTAGGCGAGGTCCTGCACCACCCAGATACCGTGCTCCCTGGCGACCGCAATTACTCGTTCAAAGAACGCCAGCTCCACACAGTGGGTTGTCGGATTACTGGGGAAGTTGAGCACCAGCATCTTGGGTTTGGGCCAGCTGTTGCGGATGGCATTTTCCAGTTCATGGAAGAAGGCGTCCTCATCCGCCATAGGCACGTGGCGAATGTCGGCGCCCGAAATGACAAACCCATAGGGATGAATCGGGTACGACGGGTTGGGCACCAAAATAGCATCGCCCGGGCCTGTGGTTGCCAGCGCCAAGTGCGCAAGGCCCTCTTTGGATCCCAGGGTAACGATCGCCTCGGACTCAGGGTCCAGTTCTACGGAATAGCGCCTCGCGTACCAGTCACAGATTGCCTTGCGCAGTCGCGGTATTCCCCGGGACTGGCTATAGCGGTGTGTGTCACCACGCTGCGCCGTTTCCACTAACTTGTCGACAATATGTGACGGCGTGGGCTGATCGGGATTACCCATACCGAAATCGATGATGTCCTCGCCCGCGGCTCGCGCCTGCTGCTTGAGTTCACCAATGATATTGAAAACGTAAGGGGGGAGGCGCTGAATGCGCTGAAACTGGTCTTCCACGCTTAGATAACTCGGGTGGGGCTCCCGACAGGAGCTCAATGGCTAAGAAAGGTGGGAAACAGTAATGAAGCTGCCCCACGCTGTCAACGCGGGGCGGCCGTGAGGCCCGGCTGGGCCCGTGAGGGCTAGTTGAGCCCCAGAGAGACCATCATGTCGTCGGCAGACTGATAGCCGGGGATCATACGACCCGTCTCGGTAATGATGGCAGGCGTACCACGCACACCCACTTTCTGGCCCAGCTCAAACTGGCTCGAAATGGGGTTTCCGGGGCACACGTTATCGGCCACAGACTCACGATTCTTAAGCTTGGTCAGCGTATCCTGCGGATTCTCGGAGCACCAGGCGGTTGCCAACTGACGGTAGCCATCTGAGCCCACACCAGCACGTGGATAAGCGAGGTACCGCACTTCCACGCCGCGCTTGTTCAATTCGGGCACTTCCTGATGCAGCTTCTGGCAGTAAAAACAGGTGGCGTCTGTGAACACCGTGATGTGCGAGCGGGTCTCACCGTCTGCCGGGAAAACAATCATGTCGTCGCTGCTGATCTCGGCGAGTTCGGCTACACGTTCTTTATCGCGACGCTGCTCGGCCAGGTTAACGAACTGATCACCCTGCACCGCGAACAAGTCGCCGACCAGGAAGAAGCCACCGTCAGGGGTTGCGTACACCATTGGACCATTCTCAAACTGCACTTCCAACATGCCTGGCAGCTGGCTTTCGCTCACAGTACCTACCTTGAGTCCTACCGCAGGGTTATCGAGCTTGGCACGCAGCGCTTGCTCGACATCAGGGTCTACCTCTGCTGCGACCCATGCGCTGGCAAGACCCAGCAGGGCTGCCATCAGGCCGGTGATAAAACGTGTAACTTTCATGGTGGTCCTCAAAAAACGGTGTGAACGCGAAACGCGGCGATTATGACACGCTTGGAACGCCGTCGCCGCAATAAGTTCCGGTAGAACCTGCCGTGCCCCGTCAACAGTTGGACAGCTAAACCGGACCGACGCGACCGCCCCAGTGATTACCCCCGGGGATGATGCTGGGCGTGGAGTTCCTGCATGCGCTGTCGCGCGACATGGGTGTAAATCTGCGTCGTGGTCAGGTCGCTATGCCCCAGCAGCATCTGCACCACCCGCAAGTCCGCCCCGTGGTTCAGCAAGTGCGTGGCGAAGGCATGGCGAAGGGTGTGCGGCGACAGCGGTGAGCGAATATCCGCGCGCTGCGCATACAGTTTAATGCGGTACCAGAAGGTTTGGCGCGTCATCTCCCGGCCGCGTTTACTGGGAAACACCACATCGCTGGGAATACCCTTCAGGAGCTCAGATCGTGGACCCGAAAAATAGCGCTGCAACCAGGCCAGCGCCTCTTCGCCCATAGGCACCAGCCGTTCTTTAGAGCCTTTGCCAAATACCCGCACCACGCCCTGGTTCAAGCTGATCTGGGAGATCTGCAAACTGGTGAGTTCAGTCACGCGCAAGCCACAGGCGTACAGAAGCTCCAGCATCGTGCGATCACGAAACTCAAGCGCCTCGTCGAGATCCGGCGCCTCCAGCAGGCGATCGACATCCTGTTCTGATAGGGATTTTGGCAGAGGTCTGCCCAGTTTGGGGCTATCCACGTCCAGCGTTGGATCGACGGTGATACGCCCTTCCCTGAGGAGAAAACGGTAAAAGCCCCGCGCGCAGCTCATAAAACGGGCAGTGGAGCGCTGCGATTGGCCTTGCTCCAACCGAGAGCCCAGGTAGGCCTGCAACTGTGCTCTGTCGGCCGACGTTACGCTGGAACTGCGCTGGGCAACCAGCCAATCGTTAAACTGCCTGAGATCACGCCGATAGCTCGATAAGGTATTGTCGCTCAGCCCTTTTTCCATCCACATGGCATCGATATAACGCTCGATGTCGGGGTGCATGTCATGGGCTGTGCTCATACTCAGAGGCTATCACAGTGGTGCGCTTTGCTGAAAAGACTGCAGCCGTGACCGACCACAGTCCTTCACCCGCTCTATGGGCCTTACTTTGCTCTTAAGCCGCCGGCTATTGTGCTCCGACGGTGGTGGGTGCAAATGAAGTTACCATCGTGACTGCACCGATTCGGGTAGAGACGTCAAAATTCGAGGTGCACTCGACGGATAGGCTCACGTTACCGGCCTCTACCGGAATCGGCACGCTGCCACTTAAAGGGAAGATAAACAGGCCGTCTTGCGTCCCGTCCGCGAACATCTCACCGGCTATCGCAACAAACTCCCGGTTAAGGTCTACCAGGCAGCCCAGACTCACTCCTCCCCCCTGGGAAATGACCGTGGACCTGAAATGCAGGGTCACAATACCCGCGGAGGGGACTGTGAGATCAAGGGACGCAACCTCAGTCGGTTGAGTCGCCGGTAAATTTATGGAGTTCCCCGCGGAGAAGCTTGCGACACCTATAAATGGCTCGTAGTAATAACCCAGTACATCCACGACAACATGACGATCGTTGCGACGCGATAAAATATTGAAGTCACCGACGCAGCTATCCGGCGTGCACAGCGTGATATTGGTGGAGTTACCGACTGCATTGCTCTCAGTAACGTTCACCGTGGAACCTGTGCCTGAGGCGGGCGTGGGCTGGTCTGAAGGATAGGCCACCAATACGCCATTACCCTCAGAGCCGGGCGTGGGTACTGCCAGCACATAGGCCGCTATCGCGGAGGGCTTCACACCTTCACGAGGGGGAGGACAATCCTAACCGCCCTGATTAAACAGGGTGTCACTGCTACCGGAGGCAAGGAATCCCGAGGGTACGCCGCTGGCCAGTGGGGTTCCTACACCTTGCCGTGTATCCACAATACGGCAGGGCTCCACGGCCACGAACTCAAGCCCGTTCTGGGCGTGCGAGGCGGAGGAAAAAGTCAGCGACAGAGAAGCGACGAGTGCTGCAGAAGCGCAGTGTTTCAGGTACGAGAACATACAAAATCCTTTTCTGAATGAGTTTCGTGTTCACCTTAATGCCCGGAGCTGCAAACCCAACTTGTCGGGGCACCGCACCAGGATGGCCCGATGCAACACTGACGTGTGCATCAAGCAGCCGTGAGTATGCATAGCGCTCTCCTACCAAAGATGCAGTCTCTGGACTTATCTCACTGGCAGTGGGTACGGACTATTTTCTTGAACCCACAAAAAAGCGGCCCGGAGGCCGCTTTCGAAATCAGGTGCTCGCCCGCAGTGTGCGGAGAGCGATGACGGCTTAGCTTAATTAGCCAGCTTTTCCTTGATGCGCGCTGCCTTACCGGACAGTTCACGCAAGTAGTAGAGCTTGGCCTGGCGCACGTCGCCGCGACGCTTCACCTGGATGCTGTCAACCAGCGGAGAGTAAGTCTGGAACGTACGCTCAACACCCACACCGTGGGAAATCTTTCGAACGGTGAACGCAGAGTTCAGGCCGCGGTTACGCTTGGCCAGAACAACGCCTTCAAACGCCTGCAGACGCTCGCGGTTGCCTTCCTTTACTTTCACCTGAACAACAACGGTGTCGCCGGGGCCGAATTCCGGCAGGTCTTTTTCCATCTGCTCAGCGTCAAGCTGAGAAATAATCTTGTTGGTGCTCATGATGCGCTCCTGTGTGGTCACTCATAGCCTCACGGCTAGTACTCGGTTGAAATACCTTGCTCCTGACAATATTGCGCCAGCAGCTCCTGTTCTTCGGGTGACATCACCCTGTCCTTAAGCAAGTCGGGCCTACGCTCCAGCGTTCTTCCCAAGGCCTGCTTCAGGCGCCAGCGACGGATCTTCTCATGATCGCCGCTGAGTAATACTTCCGGCACTTCGCGCCCTTCGAACACCTCGGGCCGCGTGTAGTGCGGGCAATCCAGCAATCCGTCGGCGTAGGAATCTTCCTGTGCCGACAGTTCGTGCCCCAATACTCCAGGCAACTGGCGTGTAATCGCGTCGATCAACACCATGGCGGGTAATTCACCGCCGCTTAATACATAGTCGCCAATGGAAATCTCTTCATCCACTGCCGACTGAATCAGGCGCTCATCCACGCCTTCATACCGTCCCGCCACCAATACCAGGCTATCCAACGCTGCCAACTCGACCGTCTTGCTGTGATCGAGCTGTCTGCCCTGTGGCGACAGGTATACAACTTTGGGCTCACCGTTCAGTGAGGCCCTCGCTGCAGATATTGCCTGCTGCAGCGGATCAATCTTCATTAACATGCCCGGGCCACCGCCATAAGGCCTGTCGTCGACCGTGCGGTGACGGTCGGTGGTGAAGCTTCGCGGGTTTATGTGGTTTAACGCCACCTTGCCCTGGTCAACGGCTCTGCCAGTGACACCGTGCTCACTCACCGCGCTGAACATTTCCGGAAACAGGCTGACAATCGCAATCTGCATACCGCCAGTTCCCTCTGTGGGCTCCCCTACTCTTCCGGGAACCAGTCCACCGCTATTACACCGCGCTCCAAGTCCACCTCGGTGACCACATCCCCCTCCAAATAGGGGATCAAACGCTCGCGTTCATCAATACTGCCCTCGCAGGCCTTCAGCACCATCACATCGTTGGCGCCGGTGTCGATCATGTAATCGACTGCCCCCAACAAGACCGGGGGCTCACCTTCTGTATGACACCACACCTGCAGACCTTGCAGCTGGTGCCAGTAATACTCGCCTTGCTCCAGCGGCGGCAGTACATCGGCCTTTACCAGTACTTCCAGCCCCTTGAAGGCTTCTGCCGCGTCGCGGTCATCGACGCCCGCAATATGGGCAACCAGACCTTTGCCGTGGCGCTTGCCGGCGTCGAAGACAATGGGGCGCGTGGCGCCGCGCTGCTTCAACATCCAGCCACCGAAGCCGAGGAAATTATCGACGGGATCGGTGTAGGCGTGAATCCGGACCCAACCTTTGATGCCGTAGCAGCCGGTAATTTTTCCGGCCACCAGGTATCCATCGGTCACGGGCTCACTCCCCGATGCGGTGCCTATCAGGCTGCCGCAGAGTCCTTGAGCAACTTGGCTACACGCTCGGACAGCTGGGCGCCCTGGCCCTGCCAGTATTCGATGCGATCGCGATCAATGCGCAGACGCTCTTCCTGGCCACGCGCTACCGGGTTAAAGAAACCCACACGCTCAATGAAACGACCGTCGCGCGCACGGCGGCTGTCAGTCACTGTCAGGTGGTAGAAGGGGCGCTTCTTGGCACCGCCACGAGAAAGACGAATTGTCACCATTTTCTGTAAATTCCTAAAATTTTGTAGGCATCTGCGACGATCTTGCTCGCATTCCCACGACAAAAACCGACCTGCGGGCCGGAAAGGTGGCGTATCATACGGAAATTGCGCTGGAAATAAAACCCCAAGATCGGAAAAATTTTAGGGATTTCCGTACCTTAGGAGCGGGAGAGCGAAAGGCCCGCCTCGATGGCAAGCCTGCAGCGCCAGTGCGCTAGCGGAACGGGGGCATTCCGCCCGGACCACCCATACCACCGCCGCCGGGCGGCATCATGCCACCAAGGCCGCGCATCATTTTCTGCATGCCGCCGCCCTTCATCTTTTTCATCATTTTCTGCATCTGCTTGTGCTGCTTCAGCAGACGGTTCAGGTCCTGCACCTGGGTGCCTGAACCCTGGGTGATACGACGCTTGCGCGAGCCCTGAATCAGCTCGGGGTTACGGCGTTCTTTGGGTGTCATGGAGTTAATCATCGCCTCCATACGCGCAAACATCTTCACATCGATGTTCTGCTGCGCCACCTGGGAGAGATTACCCATACCCGGGAGCTTATCCAGCATGCTGGTGATGCCCCCCATATTGTTCATCTGTTGTAGCTGATCGCGGAAGTCCTCCAGGTCAAACTTCTGCCCCTTCTTGACCTTGCGTGCCAGTCTCTCAGCTTTCTTCTTATCGACCTTCTGCTCGGCTTCTTCGATCAGCGACATCACGTCGCCCATACCAAGAATGCGCGAAGCTAGACGGTCGGGGTGGAATGGGTCCAGCGCGGCCGTCTTCTCACCCACGCCGAGGAACTTGATGGGCTTGCCGGTGATGGAGCGCACCGACAGAGCCGCACCGCCACGCGTATCTGCATCGACCTTGGTAAGAATGACGCCTGTGAGTGGCAGTGCCTCACCGAAGGCCTTGGCGGTATTTGCCGCGTCCTGGCCTGTCATCGCGTCAACCACAAACAGGGTTTCGATGGGCTTGATGGCACTGTGCAGTTGGGCGATCTCGTCCATCATGTCCTGATCGACGGCCAGACGGCCCGCGGTATCTACAATCAGCACATCACTGAATTTGATTCGCGCGTGGTCTAGCGCTGCGTTCACAATATCAACGGGTTTCTGGCTGACATCACTAGGGAAAAAGTCGGCGCCTACCTCTCCGGCAAGCGTTTCCAACTGCTTGATCGCAGCCGGGCGGTAAACGTCGGCACTCACTACAGTGACTGACTTCTTGTCCCTTTCCTTCAGCAACTTTGCCAGCTTGGCTGCGGAGGTGGTTTTACCCGCACCCTGCAAACCTGCCATCAGGATCACTGCCGGGGGCTGCGTCGCAAGATTCAGTGCCTCATTGGCACTGCCCATCACCGACTCCAGCTCAGCCTGAACGATCTTGAGAAATGCCTGACCCGGACTCAGGCTGGACATCACTTCCTGACCCAATGCCCGCAGTTTCACCGAATCGACAAATTGCTTAACGACAGGCAGCGCAACGTCGGCCTCCAGCAGCGCCATGCGCACCTCACGCAGGGTGTCCTGAATATTGTCTTCAGTCAGCTTCGACTTGCCGCTGATAGTGCGCAGGCTGGCCGACAGGCGATCACTTAAGCTTTGAAACATCGGATAACTCGTTGAGCGCCGCTGGCGCTATTGATTCCACGGGGTCAAATCGGTACAAAGGGGCGAAGTATACGTCACCCGGACGCCGCTCCCCAACCTATGTCTTCTGCCTCTCTCGCAGTCGCTGCAGCACTGCTTTACTTTGCTGCCAGCAGCATTCAATTGCTGCACCTTCGGCAGAAACGCCCCAGCGTCTCGCGCTCGGTCGTCGGTGCTGGCATTGTCGCCCTGCTCTGCCACGCCGTGGTGGTCTGGGATACTGTGTTCACTCACCCCGGGCTGAGCCTCGGGGTTTACAAAGTGCCTGCGCTGATTTTCCTGATCATGAACGTGGCCTGCTTTACGGCACTGGTGAGCCGGCCCCTGCAGAACCTGCTGATCGCGCTATTCCCGCTCTCCGGTCTTGCCCTTTTGGTTGCCAGCTTCAGCCCTGACACTGGCAGTACAGAGACAGCGATGAGCGGCGGCCTGTATGTACACATCGGGAGCTCGCTGCTGGCATACGCAGTATTGACCCTGGCCGCAGCGCAGGCGGCTATTGTGGCGGTGCAAGACTACCAGCTGCGACACCACCGCACCCGCGGCATTGTCAGCATGCTACCGCCACTACAGTCGATGGAGAGCGCGCTGTTTGAGTTGCTATGGGTGGGCGTCATAATGCTGACCCTGGCCATTGCCAGCGGCATGGTCTATATGAACGACATGTTCGCGCAGCACCTAGTACACAAAACCGTGCTCACCATCGTTGCCTGGTTCCTGTTCTCCACGCTGCTGTGGGGGCATTACCAACTGGGCTGGCGCAGCCAGACTGCGGTCCGCTTCACGCTCGGAGGCTTCGCACTGCTAATGCTGGCCTTCTTCGGCTCAAAGATGGTGCTGGAGCTGGTGCTTCAACGCGGCTAAACCGACGCCCGTCAGGGCTTGTGTGCTCGGCGCTTTTTATTCACCATAGCTCTTCATTACATTTCGGGAGACGTTCCCTCTCTTGAACGAGGCACCGCTGGGTCTTCTGTTCGCGATTCTGACAGCACTGATTCTTATGTCTGGTTTTTTCTCCAGCTCGGAGACCGGCATGATGTCGCTGAATCGCTATCGCCTGAAACATCTGCGCAAACAGCGCCATCGGGGCGCCATTCGTGCCAGCAAACTGCTGGAAAGGCCCGATCGATTGATTGGCTTGATTCTGATCGGCAACAATCTGGTGAACATTGCCGCATCCGCCATCGCTACCGTGATAGCCATTCAGCTATACGGTGACGCCGGGATCGTGATTGCTACCCTTCTGTTGACGCTGGTCATCCTGATTTTTGCAGAGATCACACCTAAGACCTTTGCAGCACTGCACCCTGAAAAGGTCGCCTTTCCCGCCAGCTTGATACTGTGGCCGCTATTGAAGCTGCTGTACCCGGTGGTGGTTGGCGTCAACGGCATCACCAATGTGTTCTTGCGGCTGCTAGGCATCAACCCCACGGGCAATCAGGACGAATCTGTATCGAGCGAAGAACTGCGGACGATTGTAACCGAGGCCGGCGCACGCATCCCCCAGCGCCACAAGGGAATGCTGGTCAACATCCTCGACCTGGAGCAGGTGACCGTGGATGACATTATGATCCCCCGCAATGAGGTGTATGGCATAGACTTGGACGACAGCGATGAGGACATCATTCGATGCCTGCAGAATAGCTCGCATACCCTGCTACCGGTGTGGCGCGACGATGTGAACAACATCGAGGGCATACTGCATTTGCGCAACCTGTCGCGGGTTTTGAGCAGCGATGGGCTGGATCGCGCCGCGTTGGTGCGTGAAATGGACAAGCCCTATTTCATTCCTGAGAGCACTCCTCTGCACACGCAGCTGTTGAACTTCCAGCAGAAGAAAGTCCGCCTGGCCATGGTGGTGGATGAGTACGGCGACCTGCTGGGACTGGTTGCACTGGCGGATATCCTTGAAGAGATCGTAGGTGAGTTCACCTCAAATCTGGTAGACACCAGCGACACAATTTTTCCCCAGCGCGACGGTAGCTTCATTGTTGATGGCACCGCCTCGATTCGCGACATCAACAAGCATCTGGATTGGGATCTGCCCACCGATGGACCAAAAACGCTCAGCGGCCTGATCCTTGAGTTTTTGGAATCGTTTCCAGACGCCAATGCGGGACTGGCAATAGACGCTTACCGATTCGAGATTCTCGAGCTGGAAGGTAACGTGGTGCGCGCTGTGCGCGCTACTGTTGCCATAAAAGCGGTAGCACCGCCATCACATTAGGCGGATGCCTCCATCCGCTTCGCGCCGTTCGGCGACCCTGCGCATAATCGCGCGCTTGTCTTCGTCGCTGGCCATAAACCAATCGGTGATTTCGGTCGCGCTGCGATAGCACCCCATACAGATATCGTTCTCATCCAGCGCGCACACGGACACGCAGGGGCTGGCTATCGCGGGATCGCTCATACCTGCTGCTCTAACAGTTCGTTGTAACGCGCAGCGTTTGAAACATAGTGCTGGGCATTGATCATCAGGCCCTGCTGTTGCTCGGCGCTCAAGGTGGTTTTGATCTTACCGGGTGAACCCAACACCAGGCTGCCATCGGGTACTTCCATACCCTCAGTCACCAGTGCATTAGCACCAATCAAACAGCCCTTACCAACTTTCGCGCCATTCAGTACCACGGCATTGATACCCACCAACGTGCCGTCGCCAATCTGGCAACCGTGCAGCATTGCGTTGTGGCCAACAGTAACGTTGCGGCCGATAACCAGCGGAAACCCGGGATCGGCATGCATCACGGTGCCGTCCTGAATATTGCTACCCTCGCCGACCTCAAGGCGCTCAGCATCACCGCGCAAGACGCAGCTGAACCAGACGCTGGCTTTCTCGTGCAAGGTTACGTCACCGATCACGGCTGCATTGGGGGCTATGAAGTGATCACCGCCGATCAGCGTGACCTGTTTTTCGCCGAGGCTATACATCATGGGCTTTGGTTCCAGTCGCGTTGTAAATCAAGAGTGGCATCGTATGCGAGGTTCGCCAGCTGCGCCAACACCGCCGCCGTGACACCCCATATCGTGTCGCCATCAATGTCATAAAAAGGCACTTGCCGCACGCGCCCCCGATGCTCCATGGTTTCCAGTCGGAAAGCCCGGGCATCTGCAAAGGCGGACAGTGGCCGCATAAAAATACGCGCAAATTCGCGCTCTTCCACAACAAACTCGCTACGACCTGAAATTTGCGCAACGCAGGGGTGCACTTCAAATCCTGTACGCGTAAACAGCGGTGCCAGCTCACCCAGCGCATGCGAATCAGCGGGCTGAAGCCCCACCTCCTCATGCGCCTCGCGCCTTGCCGTCACCCAGGGGCCCGCGTCCTCGGGATCACGTTTGCCCCCGGGGAAAGCGATTTCGCCGGGATGGGTTTTGAGTGTCGACGATCGCTCTCCCAGTAGAACTTGTGGGCTCTCGTCGTCCGTTAGCGCAACCAGTACTGCTGCCTGAGGGGCCTGCGCGGCTGACCAGTTAGCACCACTCAACGGGAGCGCCGCGCAAACTTTTTCCAACACCGGTGATTGCAGCATCACTCAAACTCGGTGTGGAGTTGCACGACGTCAAAGGCAGGCGTCTCATAGGGGTGGGCTGCCTTTAGTGCGGCAACAACCGCCCGGATACAATCGTCAGTACACACCAATTCAACTCGGTACTCCGCAACGGAAGATACCGAGCCCTGATCACCCGTGAAGGGTTCACTGCCGGGCAGCGGCCTGAACTGGCCCTGGCCCTTGACCTGCCAGCAGCACTGGTCGTAATCGCCTACCCTGCCGGCACCTGCATCAAACAGAGCCTGTTTCAGCGACTCTAGGTGCGAGTCAGGCACGTACACACCTAACTTATACATGGCTAAACGCCGCGCGCCTGCTGCGCGTAAAAATTGGCTGCGAACTCGTCCAGTGTGCCCGCCTCTACCGCGGCACGTATGCCCGCCATGTGCTGCTGATAAAAGTGCAGGTTATGGATGGTGTTCAATTGCGATCCGAGAATCTCATTACACTTGTCGAGATGGTGCAGATAGGCACGACTGAAATTAGTGCAGGTGTAACAGCTACACTCCTCATCGATAGGTAATGTGCTGGTTTTGTGACGGGCATTGCGTATTTTTAGCTGGCCACGCGATGTGAAGAGGTTGCCGTTTCTCGCGTTGCGGGTAGGCATCACGCAATCGAACATGTCGATCCCGCGCCGCACGCCTTCTAACAGATCCGCCGGTGTGCCTACACCCATTAAATAACGCGGCTTGTTGTCGGGCAGTAAGGGTTGCATACCTTCAAGCACACGCACCATATCTTCCTTGGGCTCACCGACGGAGAGGCCGCCGACGGCATAGCCGTCGAAACCGATCTGCTCCAGCCCAGCCAGCGATTCAGCGCGCAAGTCTTCGTACATCCCGCCTTGAATAATCCCGAATAAGGCGGCGGAGCTGTCGCCATGGGCGTCCTTGCTGCGTTTTGCCCAGCGCAGTGACAATTCCATTGACGTACGCGCTTCATCCACTGTAGCCGGGTATGGCGTGCACTCGTCGAATATCATCACGATATCGCTGCCTAATGAGCGCTGAATGGCCATAGATGTTTCAGGGTCGAGGAACAGGGGGCTACCATCAACTGGAGACTTAAAACGCACGCCCTCTTCCGTAATCTTGCGCATATCGCCCAGGCTGAACACCTGGAAACCGCCAGAGTCAGTCAGGATTGGGCCTTCCCACCCCATAAAGTCGTGGAGATCACCATGCAGTTCGATGATGTCAGTGCCTGGGCGAACCCACAGGTGGAAGGTATTACCCAGGATGATCTCTGCGCCAATGGCGCGAATGTCTCGCGGCAACATCCCCTTTACGGTGCCGTAAGTACCCACCGGCATAAAGGCAGGGGTTTCTACCGTACCGCGAGGAAAGGTCAAGCGACCGCGACGGGCGGCTCCGTCAGTTGCCCAGTGTGTAAACTGCATACGGCTTTCGCGGGTCATGGCTGTGCGCCCCGAGAGATGGGTGAAGTCAGGAACATGGCGTCGCCATAGCTGAAGAAACGATAGCGCTGCGCGACAGCTTCCGCATACGCATCCATGATCAGATCTCTGCCTGAGAAAGCGCTTACCAGCATCATCAGCGTGGATTCGGGTAAATGGAAGTTAGTAATCATCGCGTCTACTGCCTGAAACTCGTACCCGGGGTAAATGAAGATGTCCGTATCGCCTTTGTAAGGCGCCAGAACACCACTGCGACTGGCAGTCTCCAAGGATCGTACGGCGGTGGTGCCCACGGCGATGACTCGCCCACCTGATGCCTGGGTGCGCGCCACGGCGTCGCAAGTGGCCTGGCTCACTTCCAGATACTCGCTATGCATCTGGTGATCTTCGATGGTGTCTGTGCGCACCGGTTGAAACGTGCCAGCGCCCACATGGAGCGTAACTTCAGTGCGCCCTGCGCCCTTGTCATCAATGGCCTGCAGGAGATCATCGCTAAAATGCAGACCGGCGGTGGGCGCTGCTACCGCGCCTTCGCGGGATGCATACACCGTTTGATAACGCGACTGGTCACTGTCTTCATCCGGCCGTTCAATATAGGGCGGCAACGGCATATGACCGAGTTCAACCAACACCTGAGAGAGAGGGATATCCGGGGATTCAATACAGAATAGTGCACCTTCCCGCCCGGTAACCCGCAGACGGCGGTCGCCAGGCTCGGCCCCTGCGGTGGCACTGAGCCGAATTTCCATGCCCGCGCCGGGTGATTTGCTGGACCGTATATGAGCCAGCGCGGTGTGCTCACCGGTTGTGCGCTCGATAAGGATTTCCAGCTTCCCACCGGTAGCTTTTCGTCCCCAGAGCCGAGCCGGAATAACCTGGGTATTGTTGAACACCAGAAGATCATCGGGTGCCAGCAAATCCAGTAGGTCAGAAAATCGTCTGTGCTCAATGGCGCCAGTTCCGGCATCGAGGTGCAGTAAACGGCTGGCGGTGCGGTCGGGCAACGGGTGCTGTGCAATCAGCTCCTGCGGCAAGTCGTAATGGAATTCACTCAGTTTCATAGTTCACCATCAAAAAAGCCGGCACATGGCCGGCTTTCCAGAGGATCGGCGAGGCTTACTCGTCGTCGCCGCCTTCCTCGGCCGCATCCTCGGATGCTTCCTCAGCACCCTCTTCTGCGGGGGCCTCGGCTTCCGCCTCTTCAGCCTCTGGAGCAGGTTCTGCCGGCAGTGATGCCTTAATCAGCCCCTCTTCCACCAAGATACGAACCTTTTCGTCGCCATTGACGGGTTTTCCGCTGCCATCCTTCACCGCGTAACGCTCATCACTACGCAGAAAAACACTGTAACTGTCGGTTTTCTTAACCAGTTTCATCGCCATTTTCTTTTCTCCCCGGATACTCAGATGGACCTAGTTGCGGAATACAGGCAGCAGCGCCACCCCGTCGCGCGCATTCTAACGGGAAACAGGCTTTCCTTGAAAGTGAATTTGTTGCATGCGCAGAAGGCATTGCTATAATCCGCGCCTTCTCCAGCGACCCCACAGGGCCGCACCTCCCTGCCGGAGTGGTGAAATTGGTAGACACAGGGGATTCAAAATCCCCCGCCGTAAAAAGCGTGCCGGTTCGAGTCCGGCCTCCGGTACCAAACTCGTCGGACCATCGAGTCCAGCCTCCGATACCAAACTCTTTGAGCAGCACGCTGCGCGCCGGCCGAATGTCGGACCATCGAGTCCAACCTCCGGTACCAAACTCAAACGCCAAGCATTGATCCGACGACAGCCGTTAAACGAGCGATGCCCTTTCCTGACGACAAACGGTGATCACCGTCCTTAACCAAGATCAGCTCCACATCCCGGCTTTGCAAACGCTGGGCCACTTCCACCGACAGCTGCCAGGGCACATCCTCATCCTGCTGTCCGTGCAGCAATCTCACCGGCCCGGTGTAGTTGATAGAGCCGCCCAGCAACAGGTGCTCACGCCCCTCCTCTATCAGCTGTCGGCCGATAGTGTGCGGCACGCCGTCATCGTAGTGATTGGGCAGTTCGCAGTATCCGGTCTGCCCTAAGCTTGCTCTTTGGTCTGCCGATAATCGCTGCTCGAATAGCCGCTGGGTGAAGTCTGGGGCAGCGGCAATGCCCACCAAACCGCTTACTCGCTTGGGGCGCGCCAGTGCCAGCAGCAACATTAGCCAACCGCCCATGGAAGACCCCACAACCAACTGCGGCCCCTCACAGACGTCGTCCAGAACCGCCACCGCATCGTCGAGCCAGCGGCCCATGCTGCCATGCTTGAGCTCACCGGATGATTCCCCATGCCCAAAGTAGTCCAGCGCAGTAAAGGCGATGCCTCGCTGCTGACACCAGGCCGCCAGTGCCTGCGACTTAGTGCCGCGCATATCGGAATTAAACCCTGGCAGAAAAAGTACGCCGGGCGCGCTGCCCTTTATGTGGCAGACAGCAATCTGCTCACCATCCGACCTTGCAAGAAAGTCCGTCACGATCGGCCCTTGAGTCATCACTTGTTCCCTGGCTTTTAAGGTGCCTTATCAAATTAAACGCAGCACGGCATGTCCACAAAAACCAAGCAATCACACCCTAAGTGACAGAGGCTATAGTTGCTAACCAGTGCATCAGGAAACTCTACTATGAAAAAGCCGATTATGCGGTGTCTTAACTTCGCATTACTGCTTGTCGTTGGCCTACCCATGGGCGCGAACGCAGCGCAATCCTGGCAACGTATCGTTCTGACAGAATACGGCGATAGCGATGTGCTGACACTGGAAACCGTGCAAGGTTTACCCCCGCCCGGCCCGGACGAGGTGCGCATACGCGTTGAAGCCGCAAGCGCATCTTTCACTGATGTGCTCGTTAGAAAGGGACTCTATGGGGAAGTGGACGAAGAGCCACCACTGGTCCCGGGCTACGACTTGGTCGGAGTGATAGAGGCAGTCGGTGAAGGGGTTGAACCCGCGCTTCTGGGACAGCGAGTCGCTGATCTCAGTGTATGGGGCGCCTACACAGAGTATGCGATAAGGCCGGCAAAACACCTCGTGCCTGTGCCACCCGATGTCGATGCGAATGAGGCCGTCGGTCTCATTCTCAGTTACACCACTGCCTACCAGATGCTCCATCGTGTGGCATCAATGACTACGGGCGACACCATTCTCGTGCACGGCGCATCAGGCGCCGTGGGCAGTGCACTGACCAAACTTGCTAACTTGGAAGACATTCGAGTCTTCGGCACGGCATCATCAGCAAAGCACGACTATGTCAGGCAGCGCGGCGCGTTACCCATTGATTACTGCAGCGAAGACTTTGTCTCAGTAATTGCCCAGCAGACCGATAACAAAGGTGTCGACGCGGCTTTCGATGCAATAAGCCTGGACAACTTCAAACGATCCTACAAAGCACTCGGTGATAACGGCGCGCTGGTGACCTATGGCCTATACAGCGCCTCACTTGCCGCCGGAGC
>SPKZ01020625.1_pt1 | contig 33905 bp, 64 predicted proteins | sample 2456571 | NCBI WGS metagenome assembly SPKZ01 (sample SAMN11192286, study PRJNA482655) | marine metagenome | biome: ENVO:00000447; feature: ENVO:00000244|ENVO:00000211|ENVO:00000569|ENVO:00002023; material: ENVO:00002151; isolation source: ocean water from marine abyssalpelagic zone ...
AAATACTTTATCATTTAATGACATTTGAAGATTTGGACAATTTCCGTACACTTTCAAAACTCCTTTTCTGTTAGAGTGATTAGCTAATGCTTCAAATTCCAAAAATGCTTTTGTTTTATCTTCTGTATGTTGTTTTAAAGTTGTATTTATAACACACCCAATTTTAATACCTTGTAAAACTGGAAACATTTTACCCACTTCAATTACGTAACTATTCATATAATTTCTATCTGATTTTTCAACCGGTTCTCTAATTTAATAGTTTTTTCTTCTATCTGTATTTGTATTTTTGCCGACCCACATTTAAAGCATCCTCCCGTATAGTAACCTTCTACTTTGCCTATACGTATTTTTTTGCCTTTTAAAGATGCAAGCCATTGAAAAGTTATGTATTCGTTTTCTTTAATCATCTTTTTTCATCTCTCAGGTATTGCAATATAATCTTTCTTTCCTGCTTTGCTTCGCTGTTGTACTCTTTTAGTACTTCAAGTAAAGCAGTATTTTTTATTGCTGACCTTAGTCCAATACATAATGTTTTATTTTATTCAAAGTTACAAAAAAGTATAGATACAAAAAAACACCCTTAATTATATACTTAAGGTGTATCATTAACTATATTTGCGGCCGTCATGTTTACCATTGTGAAATCGGTTGAACCAATACTATCTGCCAGCACTGGATATGTGTCACCGTCCCCCATACGCCACCAGTTTACAGGCGAGTTTGCTAATGTTGACAAATCAAATGGAACACCACCGTTATAAATATCTGATACATTTGCACTTTGATCTGAATTAAACACTGCTATTTCATCTAATTTAGCATTGTTACGCATGTAATCGTTCGATGGACGTTTCCCAATGTACAACAAATCGCTGTCTATCGAAGCACTCCAGCCGTAATTATTATTACTGTTTGATGTACTTACTTGCACTCCGTTAAGGAATATCTTAAAACGTGAATAGTAGTTGTTTATATTACCACTGCTCGAACCAGTTGTGCCACCATCGTATGTAACAAGTACGTGAGTCCATGCGGTGTTAGACAAAGTGCTATTGTTTGTTTTAAATTTTAAATAGTTGTTTTTTGATCCATATTCGAGATATAACGCTTGTTCATTGCCTTTATAGTATAACCATATGTGACCTCCATTTGAGTAATCAGTGTCGCCAAAAAAGAACAAGGTTTGTTTTAGACTACCTGTATAAGTACCACCCTTTTGCCACATTGCAATACTCCAAGCGTCAGATGCTCCTGAACCATTTCCCGTACGACCAAGTACGCCACTTAACGCAGTTGGTGTTGCGTTAAGATGATCAAATGTTTGAAATGCAATAGACTTGGTGTTTGAGAACGGTGGGTTAGCTACATTTATAGTAAGTGTTTTCGTATCTTCACCAAAATAGTTGACCGCTTTCATCGTTAGTGTGTATGCGCCTGCCGCTAAACTTCCAATTAACTTCCTAACATTTCCCTCTACTGTTAACAATCCGCTTGGTAAATTTCCCCATTCGTAACCAACGCCATAATCAGCAAGCAATTCATAGTTTATAATATCACCCTCGACTGCATTAATTGAAGTTGCAGATATAATAAGGGGCAACTCTCCTTGAGACGAGCCTGTTGCTTGAAATATAGCGTTTAATGCGTTAACTGTCGTTTGTCCATCTGTACCATAGTTGAATCCATTTTTGTCAATGATATCGCTGTACAAAATGTATGTAATAATCTCAATAGATTTGGATAAATCAATTATAGTTAAATAGTCATTACCCGCATTTATTGCTTGAAGTGAGTTTAAAAACTGTGCACCGTTACTATCTTGAATAAATACCGCATTAGCTTGTGTGTCTCTGTATATTATTGTATTTCCCATTTTTTTAACTATTTACGTACTTCTATTGCTACACCATTATTTATCAATGTGCCATCGCTACCAACTAGACGAGCTTGCAACTTACATGGGTTGTCTAAAGTATTATTATCACCCATGTAAATGTAAAAAGATTGCTTTGGTGATGGGTAAGAAATGCCACTTCCTTGGTCTAGTCTTTGTCTAAACACTTCTAAAGCGTACACCGCTGGTCCAGCACCAAGTTCATATCTGCATTCTAACACACAGTTATTGATTTGTGGTAACACTACAAAATCTATACGTACTAATATTGCAGATCCTAGATTTAATTCTGTAAAATCTAAATAACCCGTATTTGTATCTAACAATGTAGTCATTGTCGATGGTTTATAAGCTGTATTTGTAAACGCACCTGCACCATCGTTGGGAATATCGGTCCATACCCCATCCAATAAAGCTACGTTGTTAACTTGTGTGTCTGCATCATTGTAATCAAAGAACCCAAATCTTTCACTAATAACGGCCTTAGCTCCTGTAAGGCCACTAAGAAAAAAACCTTTGTTAATTAAATAAGATTCTAATGTATCAGCGTTAAAAGGTGTATCTCCGTCATCTGAATTTAAAATATCTGCAATTGGATAGTTATTTATTTCAAATAAGTATGAAGATGTTGAACGTAAAAATACAGTGCTACGATCATTAGATATACGCATGGTATATTTACCACTTGGCATGGTTTCCCACCCTTTATCATCTACACGAGCCTGTACAGTATCTCCAACTGACTTTATAAATATCATTTTATTTATGGTTTAATGGGTTGTGAATCTTTTTTCAAATGTACAAAAAAAGCACACTATATCACAGCATGCCTTTTATATCCCTTTAATAAATCTCAATCTAAAATTATATTTTCTTTTCTTTTGTATACTAACATTCCCGCATCCCTACTATGTTCACTTGTTCTCCTTTTCCAACCTGTAATATTTTCAAATTGAATCTTATTTAATTTGGTAAATCCTTTCTTTGGGTGAATCATTTCAAATGATATTTTATTATCTTTCAAAAAGTCCTCCCATATTTTGCAATCCCTTTTAACACTTCCTGCACCTTGCTGTTTATCTCTTGAATTGTTACCGTACCACTTTCTCTGTCTTGCATCTTCAACAATTACATAAATAGAATAGCAAGCTTTGTATTCTTGTATAATATCAAATGCTTCATGAATTTTTAAAGTTTCAATTTCCAAAAATTCTTTATTGTATGCGTCCCAAGTTGCAAAACCTGTTTTAACCCCGGGGTCTATCCCAATGTAAATCATAATTTTTTATTTAACGATTTGTAAAGCCCATTTAAACGGGCGTTATTTCGGTGTTAATTTGTAGAAATAAACTCCCCTTTACGCCAATTCCACTAAGCAGGGGAGTTTTAGCCGTTTATCTTCTCTTAAACACATTTGAATAGGTGCTTAATACTCCAAATGCTATCATTAGCAATCCTATTGTAATTTTTGTAGCTGTCATGATTCTATTTTGTCTAATTGTGCTAAAATAAATTCTGCTTTCTTCTCAAAGTTACCAATACTATGATATTCATTGAACTCTAATTGTTTTATTTCCTTATCAAGCCATTGAATCTGACTCTCATTACATTTTTTATACTTTGATAAGTATACTTGTTTAACGTTACCTACAACGTTGTCACGCTTTACTTTATTCAAGTTTTCTTTTTCTGCTTTAGACGTTTGCTTTTGTTCAGGTGCTTTTTGCGTGTCAGGGTCTTTATTGTCATCAATAGCAAATAACCCGTTTAAAGCGTACTTACGTGCATAAGATGAACTTGCTCCAGTTACCTGCGCTAAATCCATCCCTTTCCTTTCCGTTGGCAACTCTGCGAATGCTGAGCTACTTACTTTAGAGTTTTCATTGTAAAGAGTTACAGTTGCTTTTACAAACATACGCCCTGAAATATCAACAATATCATCGTCAATAATTAAATAACATTTTTGCTCTCTTAGCAATGGTTTCAACGCTTCAAGAACATCTTCGCAATTACGATAATGATATTTACCGTAAGAATTATATTGCGATTTCGGAGCGTTTAGTTTTGATTGAATTTCTATTAGTTCTTTCATTCTACTTTTGTATAAGAGTTTCGATATAATCCGTTAACACCTTTGTCATGCTAACACCTTTTTTTGTACAGTAGACCTTAAATTTTATGAACGTTTCAAGGTCTATAAGGATCTTTAATTGTTTCATGCACAAATGTACATATGTACAATGCAAGCACAAAACTTTTATGTAATTATTTTTTTACAATTTCAGATTCTTTGTATGATTCTTTTTTTATTATTCTGCCCTGACAATTTGTAATTATCTTATCACTCCAATATGGGAGCATGAATAAATTAAAATCTTGGAGATAAAATGTACCTCCTTTAAATTTTCTATAAAATTTATACTGCGTAAGTTGATGATCTAAATCAAAAAACTTAATTAACTTTATTATGCTCTTCTTCATGCTAAAACGGCAAATCTTCTAATTCAACATCACTACTCACAACGTGTTTAGTTTGTGCTTGTTGTTGCGTTGTTTGTACTTGTTCCTGTTTACTTCCAATTAGCTTCAAGTCTCGAACTTCCATTTGCAAGTACGATTTGCCTTCATGCTCACGTAGCCACAATTTGCCTGTCAAGAAAACCTGCGTGCCCTTTTGGAGGTATTGCAGAATTTTGTCATTTGAACGCCACATCGAAGCAGATACCCAAGTAGGAACGTCTTCCCAATTATCACCTTGCTTTTGCTTGTCGCTTGCAACTACCCAAAGTTTTATGAAGCCACCTTTTTCATTGACAGCTTTATATTCTGCGTCCCTTCCTAATCTAAAAATTTCGTTTACTGTTATCATATTTTTTTAATAATTCAATTGTTTTACTTAATTTTTAATTTAACTATTTATTTTGTCTTTTTCTTCCATTACGCTTTTTTAAACCATTGACTTTCAAAACTTCTTTTAGCAGACAATAACTTGTTTTCCGACTCCCTTAATTCAATCTCACTGTAACCGTACTCTTTCTCTAAAGTCTCACGTTCCTTTTTTGTAAGCGATTCTTTGCCGTGATAGCGTTTTAATACACGTTCGTAATACTTTAGTCGTTCGTGAGTAGATTGTTTACTAGAGAGCGCATCTTTAAGGGTGTACGGCTTGATTAAGCTTTCGTATATGGCAATCATTTTTTTTAACTCGCTTAATCTTTGTTCAATATTCATTTTATCTCTATTTATATTTTTACTAAAACTTTTTTTTCAATCATGTAATCCCATTTATCAGTGATATAATCTTTTAGATCCCAAAGAAGGATTTTTCTTTCAATAGTGACTTTCTTTTCGTACCAACCGAAAAACATTTTAACAGAAAATTGTAATTCATATACAACATATTCACTTTTAGTTTTAATCTTCTTGTAGCCCAATAATACTCCTTTCATAATTATCTCGATTTATAAGTTTGACAATTTACGTTTTTAACTTTTTGATCATATCAACATTGTTTTACTTGTTTAAAATAAATCTTCAATTGAATACATTCGTTGATTTTCATCGATTGGTAAATCTTTATTTTTCTTTACTTGTATTCTCTCTGGTTCATACTTTAAATACATGTGAAAATACTTACCTAAAAAATCATATATCGCTTTCGATTCATACACTTGCATTGTGCCCTGCTCAAAATCTTTACGCTTCATATCAAAGTATAGATTTGCTCTCGACACTTCATTGTTAATTCCAAACATTCTACATTGTCTCTCAAATTCTACAAAGTCAGTTTGAACTAAATGCTTTCTATCGTTTTTTACAGCATCTTTATACTTTTTTACGTCACTATCTGAACTAAAGCTAATACAACGTGTAACAAAATAGTGTTTAAACGTGCGTACGCTTTCATTACAGCGATTTAAACCTTGCCTTGGATAGATTACACCTTTATTAAGTTCAAGCTCATAAGATCGAAATATACGCACCTTTTCATCTCTGCTAATTGGCATCTTATTAAAGATGTCTTTTACTTGTTGAATAAATGTACTACTTGAAATTGGTGTTTGCTGGAATTGTGGCTTTTCGTTTTGTTTTTGATCTTCCATTATCTCGATTTATAAGTTTGACCATTTACATTTTTTCCGCTAGCATCGTACCAGCACTGTTTAATCTTATCGTACGTGTAACCTTTCTTTCTAAGCTTTTGCTTGTACTCCGTTAGCTTTGCACCTGATAGGCTGTTATAGATTGACTCGTTGTAGTAATCGGGAAGTGCTTCACCCTCTTTGTGTGTTTTCTTTTTAAGATCATCATTTGTCTTATTCCATATCGAATATGGTAAAGCACTCTCTTTTAGAATATCCTTATCAATCCATTGTATAAGTTTACGCTCATAGTTGAAAAAAGCATTATCAAAACTACCTTTATCAATGTGATAACCGCAAAAATCTCTTATTAGGAGTTCTAATATTTCCCAACGTTTTGGGTAGTTCTTATCTAACCATTTCTTAGATCTTGCATAATCCCAAATTGTTTCTCTCAATTCGTTCCATAGTTCCTTTTTGCTTTCAGCATCTAAGTTAGTGTACTTGTTTTTTATATCTGCTGTTAATGCTGAATCTGGATGATCCATAGGTTCAAATCCTACTGACTTTTGAACTTCTGAAAGAGAATTTGAGCGGGTGTGTCCTACACTCTCTTTATTAATCTTATTATAATCTATTATAGTATTATTAATAGTGTGTACACTTTGTACATTACTGTCTGTACGATCTGCACGTTCTTGAGTGTACGTTTCGTACTCACTAGAGTGTACATATCGTACATTCAAGAGTGTACAGCCCTCTATGAGGTCGTTAAGGCACTTTTGATTGATTTTATAGTACAATTTCTTAGGAACTCCTTTTTGCTTTTCTTCCAAAATTTTTAAGTCTTTTAAAACCTTTCTTGCATTCTCTTGATTACGTCTTGTCATGCCTGTTTCTTGAAATAATTACTCTTGTGTTCTGTAAATCCAGCCATTTTTACAAGATTCCTGTTTAGTCCAATAAAGCAATTGAGAAATAAACAATCCTGCATTTACAGACTTACAAAGTATAGCTAAATCAACATGATAAGCCACTATCTTAGAACTAAAACCAATTAAGGCAGGGTATTGAATATTCATTATTTTAAAATATCTTTTATTTGACTCTCATTTTCTATTTTATTAAAACTTAGTATCGATAATGGATCTTTGTTTTCAAATTTTAAGTTACTATAAGAATCTAGCAACCACCATAACACACCATTAAATTCAATTTCATAAGTGTAAACTCTTCTCTTAAGTGTTATTTTAAAATCACCAAGTAATAAAATATAAGTGCTTAATAAAATAATAACACAAATAAGAATTATATTAAATTCGTCATATTTATACATTTTTCTCATCTTTAAAATGTTTATCAATACTTTCTCTTTTGTTTACTTTCATACTTGTTTACTACTGCTCTCATATGTTGATCTAATGAGAATGTTACACTTGGATAACCTTTAGCCTTTACAGCTTTTTTGTATTGGTCTACTAGATCTTTGTCCAATACATATGTATGTCGCTTTTCCATATCACAATATTACGAACTATAATTTTTATATCCTAATTTATGTGCGACAAAAGTTTGCATATTTTTTTACACTAAATACTTGCATATTAAATTTCAATCCTACATATTTGTAAGGCAATATCGCAAGAACGTAAACGGCATAAACCGTTATTTTTAACTTAAAAAAAAGTAAGATGGAAAATCAAATTATTGAAATAAGAAAAGTTGTAAAAAATTACAGACCAATCTCTAATGAGATGAAAGATCAAATTATTGAAATAAGAAAAGTCATAAAAAATAACAGACTAATCTCTAAGAGATTGTCTATACTTAAAAGCAAAGGGTATACAGTGAAATGTTTGCCTATGGGTTCAGGTGGTGTAGGTCAAGTAATAAATGTGTCAGAAGAAACTAGAGTACAAGTTTCTTATGGCTGGTCTATTCATAATTACGCTTATGCAGTTGTGCTGTAATGGAAAGTGAAAATCGCAAGAACGTAAACTAAAAGTAAGATGAATATAACTAAAAGTGAATGGTATGTAGTCAATGATTACAGAAAGCCAAAAGTAAAAACATCTTTGTCGAAAGATGTAATATGTGAAGTCAATCAAGTGTGGATTGATAAAGAAAATGTTTCTCAAGGTCAGTCACATAATGAAATGATGAATACAGCTAACTTAATTGCAAGTGCTCCCGATTTATTGGAAGCGTTAGAATATTGCATGGATTCATTAGAGAATGAATTTGATTTGCCAAGTGATTGTATAGCTATGTGTAAAGTAGCGATTCAGAAATCTAAAGGAGAAAAATAACCCACAAAGGTTTAATTTAACTCCATCATATTTGTAAGGCAATATCGCAAGAACGTAAACGGCGTAAACCGTTATTTTTAACTTAAAAAAAAGTAAAATGAAAAATACAAAGTATGTCTTAACAGACGAAACAAAGCAAGTAGGTAATGTAACGTTATACAGAATAAAAGCAATTAAAGATTTTGCAGATGTGAAAAAAGGAGATTTAGGAGGGTGGATTGAAAAAAAAAGCAATTTAAGTATTAATGGTAATGCTTGGGTGTACGATAATGCGCAGGTGTTCGATAATGCAAGGGTATACGGTAATGCTAAAGTATACGATTTTGCTAGGGTATACGATAATGCTTGGGTATTCGGCGATGTTATTGTTGGCGATAATGCTAAAGTGTACGGTAATGCTGAATTGTACGATAATTCTTGGGTGTACGGCAATGCTAAAGTGTACGGTGATGCTAAAGTATACGACAATGCAATGGTTTGCGATAATGCGCGAGTGTACGATAATTCTTGGGTGTACGATAATGCTATAGTGTTCGATAATGCAAGGGTATACGATTTTGCTAGGGTATACGACAATGCTTGGGTATTTGGCGATGCGCAAGTATACGGTAATGCTAAAGTATACGGTTATGCTTGGGTGTCAACTATTATAGTATCTTAAAATAGATTGAGAATATTTAAAACAATTGTAAAATGAATGAAATATTTTTTTCGGTAGTTGTATCTTACTCTATCATGTTAACATTTGCTTGTATTTATTTTGTTAATTACGCAGAGAGAAAGATAAAAAGATGTAAAGAACATATACGTCAAGTAACAGCAATATTACGCGAGAAAATTGATTATAGTGAATTGCTACACGCTTGGATAAGTGGTAGGCTTCTTGAAAATGAATTTCTTGAAAAATTAGAAGATCATAAACGTAAACATGTAGATCAATTTGTATCAAATGACATTTTAAAACAGTTGTTAGATGGGATTTAGATCTACATTTGTATCAAGAGATTACGTATTAAAATCTTTTGATAAAGATTTTTTAGAAAAGTATAAAGCTATGGTGATATTCAACGGTGTTATCACCTGCAAAAGTGAACATAAAATATCTGCTTATGATAACTTTTTTCAAGATCTACAAGACGCATTAATTAGAATGAAGTTTGATTTTGAATTATATGGATCATTTGATATTACATTTATACATGAATCTTCTCATGTTAGCTTAGTAAAGATCTATATATCTGATGTTAAAATTTATAACATTGGTTATGATAGTAACGATGATTACTATATAGACCAGAAATTAACACATAAATATTAAAATAGTTATGGGAATATCAATATTTATATCAGTTTTTGTGCTCTTTGTAGCTTTAATGTACAAATTATCAATAAGTAAATTAAATAATAGATTTCCGGGTCACAGAAATCCACCTCCACCACCTCCAAAGAAATTAGGAGAGGAGATGAAAAAATAATATATAGTTAGTCATAGATAAAAGTGTGTAATAAAAAAATGTAGTACAATGTATTACCTTTTTTTTTATCTATATATGTCTAAAACGCTTATAAGTAATCTTGTATATCGTTATCAATGTATTCTCCTCAAATATCCATTTGTAGCCATTGTATAACTTTACTACACGATTATTATGATACTTATCTATCTTATGTATGTCACACTTAAAAGCTCTGTATACAGCCCCCTCTTTATCTTTGTGTCTATACCTTTGCTTCAATCTTTTTCTTGCGTGATCGCTAATTGTTACTTGCATCATGTTCTAAATCAAATTGTGAATGTTGCCCTTTTAACTCTGCTAAGTGCTTACCTAAAAGATACATTCTATGTCGCACATTCTCTTTTGATTCATCCAGCGAAGGGTAGTCTTTGTCTTTTAAATCATTATTATCGTATTGCGGGTCTAACATCATTATATCAAAACTATCCTCACATTCAATAGTAGTAAGGTAGTCTATCAAGCTTTCTAAGTGATAAATCAATTGACAGTCATCTTCAAAAGTCATTGATTTACGCTTTAATCTCACTTTTTCATCATCAATTATTAATCTTATAATTATCATAAAATCAATGTATTAAAAAAAATATAGAAAAAAAAGTAAATTAATGTATACCATATTTGGTATATATAAAAAAAAGGTGCATCTTTGAATTAAGGAAAACAACAAAAGCAGGTGTAAAAGCCTGCTAAACTTTAAACAATATGAATTTCAAAATAGGCGATAAATTATTATTCAGTGGTATGAATGTAAAAATTACAGGAATAAGAGAATCTTATTTCGGTGCAATTTTTATTCAATACATGAATATTCAAACTGGAAACAAAGGAGAATGTAAACAAAGTTTTTTTGAAAGAAATGCAAAAAAAAATGAATAAACAAAGAATAGATTTAATAAAAAAAACACGTAAAGACTTAGGTCTATTTCAAAAAGACGTAAGCAAGTTGACTGGAATACCTCAACCTCATATTTCGGAATATGAGACCGGCAAAAGAAAACTTACTTATGATGCTTATTTCAGAATTATGAAAGCTTTAGGTAAAGATGTAAAGGTTACATTTGAATAACACTGTATAACAGTAGAAAATAAAACGTAATAGATATGGAAGTAAATGTATCACAAAGAAGATTTTATATTTGGAAGCTTGAGTTATGGTGGATTGCACTTGACAGTCCACAATTCTACCCAAAAAATAGAAAACACCTAAAAGGTAATTGGTTTTGGAGACAGTAGTTTTATTTATTACTGTATAACAGTTTTATAGTGCGTTTTAATGCACTTAATTAAATAATAGTAAAATGAAAGACAAAGACTTATTAATTGGTAACGGTTCAAGGGTTAACCGTACTTCAAGAAAGGAAAGAAAGCAGTATCAAAGAGACGTTAAAATCCTTAATGAAGAATCAATTGTACAAGGCTCATTAGATATGAGCAAAAAACCAAAATTTAATTATTGCCCTATCAAGAAAATGAGAATGCAAGGCGATTACAATGTAATTTGCAGTGATTTGCACAATGAAAAGCGTGCTGTAAAGTATTACGACGGAAAATATCTTAAGCTTACTTTAGAGATTATTGAAAGTCTTGAACTGAAAAAGGAGAAATTTAAAATTGAGTTTCACAAAGAGTTTAATGAATATCCAATAGAAAAATACGTGTAAAATGAAAGCAAAAACTTTAGAAAACAACCCTTACAACTTTCCTTACTACAACCGAAATAAAAGTAGAGTTGTAAATGAATGTACTCACATTCATAATCCTTTGAAGGGCGATCCAAGGACGATTGATACCAGTCATCTAGTAAAAGCAAAAAGACCGATAACGAAGAACACAAACATTATTGATGTGTTTGTAGGGAGAACAAAGGTAAAAACTTGTATAGGTATGCAGGAATTGCGTGATTATTTAGGCGTACAATACACTAAAGCTTCTAATCTAGTTAACCAGTCATTTGACAGTAAAAAGAGGATTGAAGTGACCACAAATAAAGGTACTTTTAAAATCAAAGTGAGGAGAAATAAAACAGGGAAATGAGAGTAATATTTAAATTAATTGATATAATCTTTAAACGTAAAAATTAAAATGACAAGTAGTATTATACTTACAGATTTAGCACGTAAATGCAGTGCTATAACTAAAGAAAAAGGATTTTTTGATATTTGGCAAGGTGACGAAATTGGATTGCTTAAACATAATGTATTACAGCAATACGGGGAGCTTGCAGAAGCATATGAAGCAAAAAGGAAAGGAAGGTTTTATTCTGGTGAGTTTGAAAAAGATACATTTGAGGATGAATTAGCAGACGTTTGTATTTTTGGACTGAGCTGTTTAGGGTATTTAAATGAATTTGAATTTGGTTATGTAGATAGTGAATACGTGTCAACTCATTGTCAGAAATTTACTAGTTTTACTGACTTCTATTTATCGTTATTAAATGAAGATACAATTCTTGATTTAGCATCAAAGAATGATCTTATAGATAGAATATACGATATAACATTATCATTATTTGTTTGGTGTGAAAATAACAACATTGACATTTTCATGCACATTGAACAGAAAATGAAATACAATGCAGGTAGGGAGAAATTACACGGTAAAAAGTTTTAATTATGGGGAATATTATAGAAGATTTTGAAGCAAGTAAAGTATGTATAAGTGTACTACAGTATGGAGATCATAACGAAGTTGATACTACATATATATTTGAAGATTTTATCCCTTTAGACGCTGAATGGTCATATAGTGACATTGAACAATTAAGGGATGATTTAGATGAATTTCTAAAAAAAGTAAGAGATTCAGAAAAAGAATAAATCTATAACACATAAAATCTAATAGATATTATCAATTTGACTATCAAGGTAGTATCTATTAGATTGCATTAAATCAAAAGTAAAATGAAAAAAATCTTAAAATTCTTGTTTAAAAAGAGTATAAATAAATACTTAGAATGGAGTGATATAGGGTTTAATATTTATTATATCTCTCAAGTGAATAATTGGACTCTTGGTTACACTAGAGCTATAGAAAGGTTAATTGAATATATAAATCAAAAGTAAAATGAAACTAGAAATCTTAAACAAAGTCAAGCAATTCTTTATTATTCACATCGGAAACATGCTCCATGTGGGACTTAATGTAGATGAGTACATAAAGCTCAATGAAATTAAAGAAATGCTCTTAGAGGAAGGATTAAGCAAGTGTGAAGCAAAGGTTTATTCTAACTTGATCTTGAAAAAAGTAATGTATCAATTAAGTAAGTAAAACAAAAGCCCTCAGTGCGGTTTCCAATAACACTGAGGACTTTCTAAAAAGTTCGTCATGACAAAGGTAAACAAAAATTTTACTCCTGCAAATTTATTAGGAGAAGCAAAAAGTAATAATCTATCAAAAAGAGATAGAGAGTTAATTGTGTTTCATCAGTTAATGCAAAAGCACAACTTTAGTATGTTAGATGATACGCAAAGGGGGTTAGCTCGTAAATGGGCTAAGGAAATTGTAGTATAACGCTAAGTGTATGGGGCGTTGTGAGGAACGAACTATGCTCTATATTGTTTGTTGTGATTTAAAAAAAAAAAATAAGATTATGAAAGAATTACTATTGCACCCTCATGAAGATTTAGAAGAAGCTTCAAAATATTATGATATACCTTTATATTTTTTAGGTAAAGATAATTTTTATGTATTACAACAAGATAGATGTGTGTTTGTAGGGAATAGATTTACAACTATACAATTTATTAGAAATAATGAAGGTAAGTATTGTAAAGAAAGGTTTCCAATCAAAAAAGACATAAAAAATTTTGGCAACTTTGATTAATCATAACATCAGCTAAACACATTGCGTTTAGCTATAGATATACGCACTTAATTAAAATATAATGAAGTGGAAGTATAAAGGTTTGACACCAGCAAATGGGGAAATATATCACAAAGGGAATAATATAATGATTGTATACATCAATAAAATAAAGCTGTATAAAAACGTTCCTAGTTGTAAATTTCTACCTTGTTTTTCTGAGTGTTGTATAATAAGAGAAAAAGCACCTAATTAAAATAGAATGAAAACATTGACACATGACCAAATAGAATCAGTAATTGACTGGCTGAATAGTTGGGAACAATTAAAAGGCACAGCTATACCACTTCGTTTTAAAGAAGATTGGACCAATAAATTAAATTCTCATAGTAATATAGATAATACGCCATTAGGGCTTAAACCTAAATGGATACATGATTTATATAGAAAAAAAGAAATAACTGAAGCAATTCAAAGATATATTGAACACGATAAAGATATACCTCGTGAATGGGTTAAAGAATTACTTTCTTATTAATATTAATTAAAACATTAGCACCTAATTAATTTTAGGTGCTTTTTTTATGGGTTAAATGTATCAAACTTGTCCGTCATTACATCTATATGTACCCAATTTACTTTTTCTTCTAGTCTGAATGAATGAGGTGCATTTTCTTTATTATCTTTTAACCATTTTCTTACTTGTTCAGCACTCATTCCTTTTACGTCAAAATCAAATGCCATTCCTAAAACGTGAGCCGATAAATATATTTGATTGTTTATATTTTTACTCATTACAATACTACATGTATTTTCCCTCAATCCACGCTGAGAAAAAAAACCTCCAAAGCTCCAATTGTTAATTGTAATGGGGTTATTAATTTCAACTCTAACCCATAGTAACAACTCTAAAATTCTTGGATCAAAAAAAAACCAACATCTTTTTTCTCCATACTTTAATAAAACCTGCTTGCTTACAAGTTCTTCTATTTTAAAATAATCTTTTATCTTTCTCATGATGTAAATATACAAAAAAAAGAGAACGTTAATCATCTTCTTTCCATGGTTCGAATAATACATCGGCTTCCCTTCCTCTTCTGCTTCTTACTCTTTTTGTTTTATGTATCTTTTGGCCTTTACGACTTCTTATCCTTCTTTCCTCTTCTGTGTTGTCAATACATTGTCCTGTCGCAATTGTAAAAAAGAAAGCTGAGATAATTATTTTTTGATTTTTGGATAGTCTCATTTTAGATAAACTTTTTCGTAAATGTCTTTTAACAAAGCTAATTGACGATCTTGTTTTTTCAACGATTTATCCCGAAACTCTTTATCTTCTTTTTCTATACTTTTGAAAATACTATTTTGTTTCTCTATAGCATTAGTTAAAGCGATTGTAGATTCTATTTTTTTTTTATCTAACTCTCTATCTAATTGCTTTTGCTCTAGATCTATTCTTCTACTATCGTAATTAATGAACACAAAGTAAAAGAAAGCAAATAAAGCCATAGTGTTACTAAGGCTTTTGTCTTTAAAGTATTCAAATGTTTTTTCCAATAGCTTATCCATTTTGTATCATTTTTAACGGTTAATTCTACATCATTCTTTTATATTTTGTGTTTTGTCTTTTTCTGCTGAACTACCGTATAGGTAATTCATAAGAATAGCCCTTTCATCAAATAAAGATTTTATTGCAATACCCACTATAGTAGCTATAATGGTATGCACTTCAATTTGCTCTTTGAAATAATCCATTGACCAAATTTCAAGACCTATTAAAATAACGATTGCAGGAAGATTAAAGTACATTATAATGAATGCAATTTTATCGGCTAATGCACCTAAATTTTCATTATACTTTCTTGCATTAGATGTATTCTTATAGTTATAATCTAACTCCATTTCGTACTTTTCCAAATGCTTAAAAGCATCCTCTTTTTGCTCCTCTGTCATTTCATCGCTATTACGTATTGCGTTTGCTATTTGCGTAGCAGGAGGAAAGACAGTAGAGCCAACTACGTCTAAAACGGTTGGTGCTACATTAGTTAGGAATTTAGCGACTTTACTATCTTTGAAAGGTTTTTTCATAATTCATCTACTATTTTTTGAATGTCTGCATTGATGATGATTATATCATTACTTACACATTGATTTATTACACTGCCATAAGGCTTGTATGAAGCTTTTATATCTTCATCATTTTTAAATCTGCATTCAATAGTTAAACTATCTTCAATCTCATTGTAAACCAAACTATATAAATGCACTACACCTCCTTCATCAATCTTTTTTTGAATAAGGTTCATTGTATAAATTGCATTTTGCAATGTTTCAGCTTTTGCTATTCTGTCGGCTTCAATTTTGTTAGCCCTTTTTCCATTTATTATATCTTGTAAACTCATTACACTGGATTTATTGTTGTTTGTGTATCTTTTATAATATTGCCTAAATTAGGTATCTGAGCTGCTAATACATTTACATCGGTTAAATTTGGATTGTTATTTATTGTAAAACGACTAAGATTAAATGTACATGTGCTAAGGTCTAATAAAGAAACTTCATAACCTGAAAGAATACTAAAATTGCCTTTAAAATCTGCATTATTCGTGCTTAAATTAATAATCTGAGAATTAGACACATTAAAGTTTCTTAACGACCCTTTTATGTCTATTAATGATTGAAGTAAATTACTTCCTTGCATTTGAAATAAGCACTCATTAATAAATGTAACATTTGTAAAATCAACTGTAGTAAGTTTAGAGTTATGTAACCAAAATCTAGTTGATATAGTTCCGTTTAGGTTCGTTAAAGAATTAATGTTATTATTGTTTGAAAAGAAATTAAATTGACAATTATCTAAAGTGCAATTTTGTAAATTTAACACTTGCAAGGAGCTATTTGAGCCTAAAACGTCTGTTAATATACCACTGCTAAAAGTAATATTATTTAAATTCAATGTATCATTAAAAGATATAAGACCATTTAAAACAGCGTTGCTCAAATCTAAATTTTCTAATAAAGTATTAGATATTGATATATAATTTAAAACTCCTTTTATACCGCTTAAAGAGTTTATATTAATACAATCATTTACTCTTAATCTTGTGTTCCCTGTTTCAGTAAATGTTACATCAACAAAATCTAGTGAAGTTGTACCTGTATTTTCAATATTAAAGAAAACACAAGCATCTGAATGCACTGCTTCAACACTAATAACCAAAGGATTATTCAAAATTCTTACATCAGTAAAATCTACTAAAATAGCAGACCCTTTTATAGTACCAGACGCAGCGTTTACTACTGTACCAATTATTAATTGATAGTCATCATTTAATAATTGTAGTCTATTTTTCCATGCAATTAAGCGGTTAGAATTTTCATAATCTATCACATTATTATAGTACTCTTCGTTTGTGTTGTATATTTCGTTTACATTGAAATAATTAATATCAACTGTTAAAGCACTTGTGTAAGCGTCACCGTTTGAGGTGTTGAAGTCTAACGCATTTTTGATCGTTGTAATACTTTGCTTATTAAAATTGTTAGATCTTAGCTGTATTGCCTTGTCGCTCTCATTAAAAAATTGATCAAAGAAAATAAAAAGTAACGAACATTCATTACATATAATATCAATTAAACCTGTTGTGTCATTAGATGAATTAGCAAAAAAACAAGCTAATACATCACCATCATTAACTTGAAATGTATTTGGTGAATTGTTTACATCTGAAATACTACTAACTACTTTACTATTAAGAGTGTAACTAACTGAACCTGCACCCGAAAAAGTAGCAGAAGGCGTAATACTTTTTGTTCCTGAAATTGTCGAAGTAAACAACCTATTTGCTGTCACTGTTACATTCCAATTTTTTGATTGTAAAGAAACAATAGCCAAATAAGTACCTGTTGTATCACTAGGATCTAATAAGGCAGGGTTGTCAATAGAACCGATTACAAGATTCGCACTTGGAGCTCTATTAGTAGTAAAATCAGCATCAAATTGAATAATAAAATCAGTAAACTTTGTGCCGTCAACAAAGCTATTAAGTACACTTAATGTTCCATTTTGGAATTGTACATTAGTGAACAAAGCACTATCAAAAGCATTGCCTTCAAAGTCTGCATTTTGTAAAGCCGTGAAATCAGTGAAATCATAATCACCTATCAGTTGACAATTAATAGCTGTTATATCAGTCAGTGTATTTAACGAATCACCGTACATTAAAATCAGATTTGAATCACCTTCATGTCTTGTAAAAGGCATTGTTAAAGGATTACCATTGCCATCTGTAAAGTTGTTGTTACCCGATGTTGTGATGTTTATTTCGCCTATTTTTTGAGTAGTAAAGATGAATAAAGGATCATCCGTTACTATACCTTTTATTACTTCACCGTCATTAGTAATAGTACAACTATAGTTTATTAAATCATCGTCAGTATCATTATAAGACTCAATAAAGCCTTGAAACTTAATATTCTTTGCTCCTATTTCATCTTTATATCTAACCTCAATCGATGCTGTGTTTTTTGATTGTAGAATATCGATTAATGTATCTAGATTTTCATAATCATCTAAAACAAGGCCATTCAGATTTATAGTAACAGATTGATCGTCTATTTGATCCCTTTGTATACCTTCAATATTAACACGTTTCTTTATTCTAAACTCGTTTATTGGTTGCTCAAAATTAACATCAAACGACTTTACGCATGACAATTTTATGTCATTTATATATATTACTCTTTCATATCCTACTATTGCCATAATACATCTCCTGTTACTTGTAATGTTGCTGAATAAGTTCCGTAGCCCGTCGAGTCCCCTGAATAGTTAAAAGACTGAATAATACAAGGCGCTTCTATGTATTCACCTGTAGTTGCATATTCAAATTTAATAGTTATAATATTATCATCTAATGAGTTATAAAGGTCAAATAAATTTTTAATACTATTGTCTATCAAAAAGTTATTAATCGCAAGCAAACCTGTTAATGATATTCTTGCATCTCTTTTTCCTTTTGTATATCTTCTTTGCCCTCCTTGTGTAGCTGTTAATTCAATGAGTTCTTGATTAAAATCAATACTACATGAATCTTGATATGCAAAATCACCCGCTGAACTAGACCAAAGAATTATATTTTCACCTAAATGTACATTCTTATTACTCATCGTTACACTCTTTTATTACTACATTACAAATTCCATTGAATAAATCATAATTCATCTTTTGTACAAAATGACTTAACCCTTCAAAATTTATATTGCTTATTGGCGTTATCTTATCATTAGTGACAAAAGTAATATCCTTGTAATTAACCTTGTTATATGTTTGTATATAATCTTCAAGATATGTACTTTCTAGAACTTCATCATTGATTAGTATTACACCATTTGTAAGCTGTTGGTCATCACCGTAAGCATAGTCAGCAACAAGACCTACTGTTCTTTCATACTCTCGAAAATCTAGTTCTTGAAACGTATCAAATTGTTTAGGTCTTAATCTGTTACGAAATGACCTAACTAATTTTATGCTAAACGATTGTAAGCTCGCTTTACTTACACCATTTACAACTGGTGTAATGAGAGCAGGCATTGAACAAAGTAAATAATATGACCCAATATCCGAAGGAGAATTATTTGTTATATTTTGAGCATCTATTTGAAATGAACGATTTAAAGTTCTAAATCCCGTTTCATCGTCAAAACCTGTATTACTTCCGTTAAATGCAAAAGTGTCAGTGTAATCAAAAGTTTTATAAAAAGGTGCAATAGGATCAAAAGCAACTTGCCCTATATATTGCCATGAGCCATCTGATCTTAACGCCCATTGTTTATCTGTTTCATCTACATATACAAGTCTTGTTTGTAAATTAAAAGTATCTTGTTCATCAAAATCAACTAAAAAACTTACATCGCAATTTATTTCTTGACCTGTGAAGTCAGGTAAACCGTTTTTAGATAACAATTCAAATGCGCCACTTGCAAATCTTAATTCAGCATCAGACGGATCAGGTATTATTTGCGGTTGAGTTAACGAAGTGAATCCGGGAAATGAAAAATAACCTAACAAGCCCGAACCGTCTGAATTTTCACAAATTGCATTAGGATTAAATACAATATTCTCCACTAATGAATCTATACTATAAGAAATTTTTTTAGGTATATTTAATGTGTTGTAAATTTTAGAATCAGGTGTCCTATTATCTACATTTACAATGTTTTCTAAATTCGATTCATTTGTTATTTGAGTTAAAACTATTCTATCGTCAACCGCTTGTACTCTGCAACCATATGTAAACGCAACTTGTCCTATTACATCTCTACAATCTTGATTCTCTGAAAAAATAGACCTTGAATCAAACTTAATATTGTTTAAATCTAACGTTGTACTATTAGATTCAATAGACAACACTCCATTGTTTAAATCTAACGTTGTACTATTAGATTCAATAGAAGTATCAAGAATAAGATTATTTGTATCATTTTCATTTGTTAACAATTTAAGAAGATTCAATGCCGTCAAAAAGCGTATAGGGTTATTTTTAAAGGGTATTATATCGCTTTCAAAGTATCTTTTTTGAAAACTAAGTTCTTGTAATTCACTAAGTTTATCACTAAATGTTATACTTTTAAAATACTTGTATGTTTCTAAACTTTCTGGTTCTTCATCCGTTTTAAATACTCCTTGAAACCATATTTCTGTACCATATTTTAATACACATGATGTTACATTCTGTATTATATTATCTGAAACTATATCTACTTTTAGTACACCTCCAACTGTATAGTTAAATGGGTTGTCCTCCTCTTGAACATCGTATTCAAGAGAAGCACTCTCTATACTAAATGATACAGATATATCGCTTTCTATTTCTAAAGTCAATTGCTGACCTCTCATATAAAATACAGAAGTACTTAACGCCATTGTGTTGTGTTTCCTTGTGTTCTAAAATTACTTTGAGATTGTCGTTCCATAGCAGTAAGTAAAGCTTTGCCATTGACTGATACGACTACAGGTCTATCATTATTTTGACTTTCTCTTAATCTAACCTGATTGAGTGGCTCTATCCTTTCACTCTGACCAGCTTCACTATGGCGATATATACCACCCGAAGCGAATGAAGGTATTGAAGCGAAAGCACTAAATATGCCACTAACTGCCGTTGCAATAAAGGCAGGCGTAGTAAATGGAGCGGCCGGACCTGTCGCTGTACCAGCTTGTGTAGCCCCTTGGATTGAATTAGCTAAAGAGTTCGCCAATGCCATTGAAACTAATTTTGATGTTGTATCAAGTAAAATACTTACTAATCTACCTTGAGCTGTACCAGCTAATTCGCTATTTTGTACAAATGCTTGGCCTACTTGGTTCAATCCTTCTATAGTTGCCATTGCCGCTGCTGTTTGAATTTCTTTAGCTTGCTGTGCTTTTTCTATCTGTTCATCTGCTCTAATTCTATTTGCTTCGGCAAGTGCATAATTTGACATTATATTCGCTTGCATTTGAGCATCTAATTCAGCAAGTGCATTAGCTTCTTTTAAATAACCTTCGGCTAACTGATTAGATAAATTAAAATTAGAATCATCTTGAGTTGGCAATTCAAGGTTTTCATAAAAATTAGCAGAACCTACAAGACCATTAGCATATTTTTGTTGCTCTTCATTGATTTCTTTTTGCTTCTTAAATACAATATCTAAAGCGGTTATCTGAGCAGTAAGATTATTATAAACATTCGACCCTATCGCAAACCTGTCCCTTGTAAGTTCAAGTATCTTCCTTTCGGTGTTATATATCTCTTCTGTATTTTCATCTTCATTAGCCTTTAATACAATAAGCTTATTATTAAGGCCTTCAACGGTTCTAAGATTATTTATAACATCTGAATATTGTGAATTTTCATCATTAACAAGCTTGATTAACTTATCTTTTAAAACTAATAATTCACCTTCTAATCTTATTCTTTCTTGTGTATTACCTTCAGTGATATTGAATATATCAAAAGAATCAGAAAAAGAATCCCCTTGAATTGCAAGCTCTTTTACTCGGTTTTCTGTTTCCTGAATCTTATCTACTAACCCCTGTAAACCTTGGACTTGTTGATCGAACTTAAAAGTACCAGTTGCAAACAAATTAGATGTATCGAAAACAGTTAATTGAGCATTTGCATTTTTAACACCCTCAGCAATTGACTTAATACCTAATTTAGCTTTTTCTTGCGCTTTAACAAATGAATTATAAGCAATTGTCGCCGTACCAATTGCGATAGCAAAAGCACCCATAACAGGCGTTGTAATCCCTAATAACTCAGATCCATCTTGAAGTATATCAAAAGCACCAGAACCCGCAATTGCTAACTGTTCTAATCCATCTACTGTTTGACCTAGACTACTATTAGTGCCACCTATTGCACGTGTCATATCTGCAAATCCTCCTGCTGTACCACGTAAACGAGATGCAGTTCCCCCAAGGTCAGTTTCCCTAAACTTACCATTAAGCTGGTCCATTTCCATAGTAGTAGTTTCTATGGATCTATTAACTGAATTTAACTGATTAGCAAGTTTATAAAACTCTTTTGTTCCCGTTGGAGTTTGCTTTAAAGCATTAGTTAATTGTTTCTGAGCTTTCAGCATATCATCTAATGAGCCAACTGAATTTTCAACGTTCTTTTCGAAACTTTTTAATTCATCGTTGGCATTATCAATTGAACGCTCAAAAGCTGTAGAATTTAAATCTAATAATATTTCAATTCCTCCTATTTCCCTTGCCATTATATCACTTTTTTCTCTTTAAGTTTTTCTATTATTTTAGGATACATTTTAATTACCTTTTCCTTATATTCAAGATTTCTATACATTGCTAAAGCTGTTTTTTCAATAGGCTTAAGGTTTAAGTCTTCTTGCTCTTTTTTAGGGAGCAACTTTTCAAGCCTTGGCATTTTAAACCAATAGTACGGAGTTTTATAATTTTTTTCCTCCATGTGAGGCTTGATTAACTCATTCAACAACCTTGCGAACCTAAACGAAAGATAATCCTGCTCTTCCTCGTAACCTTCTATAATAAGCATTATATCTGCATGTGTATAACTCCAATATTCATGCGGTTTTATACGCCCTGTTTTTAAGGCTCTTGCGTATAATCCGCTATCTTCTTTCCCACTTCTTTATAGTGTTTGTTTACAGAAAGTACCACATTTAAATAATCATCTTCATTTAGTTCATCTAAAAAAGAATCATATTCATCTCTTGATTGTCCAGATTTCAAAAGTAAAAACATAACCTCCTCATTATGCTCTAAACCTTTAAACTCTTCATCCATTGCTTTTACTTTCTTTTCTGCCTTATTGATGTGTCTTGTTCTTAATTCAAATACAAAACCATTCAATTCAAATGTATTCAACATAACTTTATAATTTTAATCTATGTTATTTTAAATAATATAAAAATACCCTATAATGTAAAGATACAAAATAGGGTTTAGATTTCAATTATAAAATTGAATAGGGCAGTACTTACCCAATTATTTTAAGGATTTGCAGTCTGAGTCCATCCTTTTTTAACATTAAATGAAGCTGACCAACTTGCCGTCTCTTCGTTTGGTGCTGTATCTGAAAGCTCAGATACTTGACATCTGCCTTTATAATTAATTTCACCAGCACCACCTTTACCGAATTTGAAATAAAGGACTGTACGTGCCTGCATCCAGTCGTCTAACTGGTGGTTATTCCATTTATAGGTCGCATCATCAATTAAAAGTAATGCTTCTACCGACAAAGTAGCACCTATTTTGATGACCTCAGGATCATTAAACACTCCGTCCTCTTTACATGATGCATCTGAGGTAGTAGAGGTTCTTTCAAATCCGTTTGAAGTTGCACAACCTAAGGTTACATAGGTCACGTCATCTTCACTCAATTGAAGCAAGATTAAATCACCTTGCGCTTTTACTTGTGCCATATTATTTATATTTGTTGCAACAATATTCTAAAATTCATTATTCGTCTATACCTTAGTTTTCCGTTTGTCAAATCCTCCTCTAATTGATTTGAATTAATCAACCTAACTATGATTCCATAATTATTAGTGAAGTTAATAGGTTCAGTAGTAAGCTTTTCGCAAGCATCAGAAGCGTTATTATCTACAGATTGCCAAGATGCATTTGTACCGTCAAAATCAACAATAGATTCGACTATAATATCGTTATCACTTCCAAATGTCGTCTTACAATCCTCTTGAATAGATATAATATTACCAATGTAATAGCAAGGCGTTGTTATATCTTGATGTGTTCCGCTATAAACTGGTCTTCCTATTGTAGATAAAGCATCGTTAACAGCTTGACGTATATCACTACTTGGTAGCTTCATTTTCTACTATTTTTGTTATTCTTTTGAGTAATCCTTTTGTTTCTTTAAAATAGGCAGGGTAAAGAAAAGGTTGTGCTCTTTGTTTTGTTGTGCCAAATTCTACAAAACCAGCGTAATTCGCCAAGGCTTGCACTGCTACTTCTTTATTTCTTATATCAACACCAATTGAGGTTTGAAGAAAACCAGTCTTAAAAGCTACTGTTTTTTTTGCTTCTGTAGCAACAAGATTAGCAGTAACAATTAATTCCTTGTCTACCTCCTTTAAAACATTCTTTTCAATATCCTTGAAATCAAAATTAATCTTAAAACTACTCATTGCTTCTAAATGTTAACAGTTGAAATCTATTGCGATCTTCATTATACAAAGTAGCTGACTTAACAACCATACTTAAACCTTTAAACTCAAGCACATCATTTGTCGCAATTGGTAAATCTTCTCTATATCTTAAACGACACTCGAATGCCCTTGCCTTTATCCATTCACCATTTGAAAGTTGCACACTCGAAAGCGTTTCACTGACATTTGCCCACGTGTCACCCCTGTAAAGGGTTCTTGTCTCTAAAGATCCTCCTGCACCGTCTGATGTAGTAGTATAACGGTAAATATTTACTTTGTCTCGAAACATCATATCCAACCTAGTATTTTTTCAGCCCTTAACATCTTCATTATATTGTGTTTTTCTTGTGAATCTTGATTATCGTAATCAATCCAAATTAAACGCTTGATAACGGTCAATACATTCTCGCTTATCTGCCCTTTTGCGTTGTATGATATTGTAATGTTGCCTTGATAACCTAACTTGTTGGTAAACTCAATACGTCCGCTAAAAATATCATAAAGAGAAACATCCAAAGCGTTACCGTCGACCTGAATTGAATTAATTACATCCGCATAAGCAAATGGTAGTAATTCAGATTCAGAAATAGAACAATAATTAACTATCATGTTATTCTCTCCTAATGTCCTTTGCAAATATTTCTCAACATCATCAAATGCACCTGCACGTAATGAAGTAATCAAAGAATCTACAGCATTGTTATCGTCATCAACAGCCATATATTCTTTTATAGCCGAAATAGGCAAGATAGTTTCTAAGTCACTAACTCTTGTTTTCTCAACACCTACAAGGCATGATTTGTATCTATATGGCTGTCGAATTGGATAACGCATTTATTTCTTCTTTGTTTCTTTTACTTCTTCTAATAAACCAGCTTTAATAAGAGACTCAACCGCCTGTTGTGTCTTTGCTCTTGTCTCAGCATTTGCTAACTGAACATCTAATTCAGTTCCAACTTTTAATGTTTTACCTCCATTAACTCGAAGGTCAGCAAATGACTTTAATACTTTTACTTTCATGTTTATAATTTTATTGCTCTTATTTTAAAATAGGGAGATGTTTATTGCATCTCCCTTTGCTTGTATCGTCTATTATGGTGTAATTTCAGTGATTACATTCGCAAACGTATCAGAGAATACCATGTCGGGATAAATTTTAGCAAGTGCCGCTCTCCCTTCGATACGGAACGTTTCCAAGTTATCAATGAAGTTAGTGCCATTTTCTTCTGAACGATCAATTGTTACACTTTTACGAATTGCTAATTCAGATGATCTTGCGTCCATTACGAAAAACTCACCTGCATTTACAGCAGTAGTTTTGTAAATCATCATACCTCGAACCATCGCAGTAGAACCAGTGAACACTAATTCCTTTGCAATATAGTGTGCATCCGTACCTTTTGTTGCAGTCATCTCTTCGTAGTCAGAAGGATTTAAAAGCACAATTGAAGGTTCGTATTCACGCCCTGTTAAAGTAGCCTTTGCACCTATAATACAGTCCCACTTTTGAGGGTTAGTTGGTTGAGTAAACGTAGTAGGAATATCACTAGCCTTTAAAGAAGTGATATTCAAACCTTCCATATTTGGAGCAACGCCAGAACCATAAAGTATTTGCGTATCTTCTGTATCAAGATAATCCTCTCTAAGCTCATTTACAATGAACGCTTCAAAGTCATCTGTATCATCGATAACCTCCATTGACACGTCGCTGTAACCTGCAATTTTAATAACAGGCACTTCGGTATTTACTAAATCATACTCTCTTACACTCTTAGTAGTCGCTTCTAAAACAGGAGCAACAGCACCGGTTGAATTAGTATGCTTTCTAAAGTTGTAAATGTTTGATGTCGCTACGGTATTACGTAAGATCGAACGTAAACGTACTGAACGATGGATAATTGGAGCAATACCATTCCTTTGATCAAAACGTGTAACCTGACCAGTGAAGTTACTACCAATTGTAATTACTTTACTTACTAAGTTAAGTTTTTCGCCTTTTAGGAATGATTTTGCAACTCCTTCGTGTTTTGATCCAAAATTTAAAATAGATTTCGCCAAATCTGAAACATTACCATTGTTGGTTTGCTTCAATTGATTTTGTAATGAAACGATAGTTTCTTCTTGCTTTTTAAAGCATTTTGAAAGCTTATCTATTTCTTCTGTATTTGTAAGCCTTAACTCTTCAACACTTTTTGAAAGTTCTTGTTTATCCGCATCTAAGTTCTCTTTTAGCGTACTTAAAGACTTTTCAATAAACTCTTTTACTTCACTCATTGTAATTTATTTTTAAATATACTTTGTATTTCTTCGATAGAGGTTTCGTCACTTTCCTCATTGTAATTTATTTTTAAATATACTTTGTATTTCTTCGATAGAGATTCCGTCACTTTCCTCATTGTAATTTATTTTTAAATATACTTTGTATTTCTTCGATAGAGATTCCGTCACTTTCTTGTGGTTCATGAGTGTTGCAAACGGCTCGAATACTTGCTGTAACTTCTTCTATCTGCTTTTGTAAATTCTGTAAATATTCATCTGAGAAATCACCATTTTTAATCAATTGGTTTAACTTTTCTAAATGCATCTTATATGATTGATATGATTTAACTGATATTGTCGGTGTCTGTGGGTTAGCTCCAAGCATCACTGCGCTTCCCTCAAACATCATGATTTCAGTTAGCACGTTTACAGTTTCATCCTTTCTAAGTTGGCTTTTCTGCTTAACTGCATAACCTTGGAATGAATGTTGATCAATAACACCCTCACGATATTCAATTAACTTATCTTGTCCAAATGTTGATTTAGATAGTTGGTTAACTGACCAAAGTCCATGTGAATCTTCACCCATTTCTTTGACAATACCCATAGGCTTACCCATATCATGGTTCCATACGTACTTAATCATGTTTTTGGGTACTCTTTCCTTAATAGTCTTAGTAAACGCACCTTTTTGAATCACATCTTTTTGCAAATCTACGTTATCAAAAGAGGCAAAATAAACCTTTACAATGCCTTCGTTTTCGTCTATATCTGCAACTCTTAATGCTGTATTTTTACAAATTTCAATCATAATACCGCAATTTAATAAATTTTGTTTATACTTTTTTACTTACTATAAATATTATTTATCAATCCCCTATTCTAACGTATCCAATTTGACATCTGCAATTACAATTTTCCTTCGCTATATTTCCTGTCGCTGGAGTTATCATACTATCACCTCCAACTATGAAATGTTCGTTTAGAGGTATACCCTCTTTATATTGTGAACCTGCTAATCTGTGTGTTTCACGTTCTTTGCCATCAAGATTTACTATCCAAATTTTTCTAACAGATCCACTAACTACTTGAGCACCTTCCCAACTACCACGGCCTGCACTAGCCGTTGTTTCCGTTCTTGCAATCGTTAAGGCTCTAATTCTTGAAAAGGTCCTGAATTGGCTTGTGATTTCCTTTGCCATATCATTGAAACCTGTTCCCTTTTGGAAATTGTCGTTAATGATACTACTAAGCTTTTGTTTGATTGTCTTATTTACTGATTTTACTTTATTAGCACCGTAAGTAAGTAACCAGTCTTCAATCCTTTCCGCATATGTACTTGCAATGTCATCTAGTAAGTTCTTCTTTACCTCTAATTCCTTGTAAGTGTCAATGAAGAAACGTTTAGAAGTATCATAGTACAAATCCGTCATTTGCTTAGTAACTAACTCGTAGTCGTACAAATCAGGATTTATAATGTTATCCTCCAAGACGGGTTGTAAAGCTTTCATCATTGTACGTTGCAAAGCTTTTGTAAACTTACGTTCCTTTTGCATCCTTATTTTCTCATACTTCTTATTCATCTTCGAATGGAATATTCACAAGTGAACGACCTAAAATATTATCTCTTTCGTAAATGGGCAAATTAGCTAATTCGTCATCTAAAGCACCGTCACCCGTTAACTTCTCTCTAATTTCATTAGTTGTATACTCAGTCTTAAATGGCTGTAAAGATTTTGATTGTTCCATCCTGTACTCTTGTATTTCGGGTACTTCTGAATAATCTAAACACAACATATACCCATCTGTATTATCAAACATTGGAAGTAACCAAGTATTCAACTTGTCTACTAATTCCCTGTATTCGGGTATTACTACCTGCAAGTAAGCATCTTGCGACGCTTGACGAACGTTGTTGTAAGTACTTGAATTATCGTTATTAAACAATACATCTTTAAGTCCTAATACGTTACACACTGACTTGTATGTCAACTTATCAACGTCAAATAATTGCATATCAACAAGATTCATCCCAATGTCTGCCCACTGCATTGGGAGTGAAGTAAGTATAACACTACCTGCATTACTTTCGCCTTGGTATTGTTTTCTGAATGACGCTTTTAGGTTGTTTAAAAACTCTTCTGTCACTTCGGGAGCATCTTCTTTTACTACAAATGAGTGCGGAGTTAACATTCCTTGAGCACCTCCATTCTCCAATAACTTAATAGCTGATGTTAACACACCATTATTAGTTCTTAATTTGCGTGCTAATGGTCTTAAAGGAGATTGACCATAGAATAAATCTGAATCCGTATGTACACTTAAATTAGTTTCTGATATATGGCACACCTCCGTTTTTGGAAATGACATATTATAAGAATTAAATTCAATCTTGTACCCTTCAAGTTTTGGGTTATATATTCCGCTTGTATTACTAGTTAATACTTTAGTGTATTGCGATGGTAAAGTATAAAGTCCGATAGGCTCAGACTCATCGCTAGTCCTTTCGGCTAACAAGTAGTAATTGCCTGTTGTTTTTTTATATCCAACGTAATAGCCAAGTATATCATTCCAAGTTTGATTTTCATTGGGATTTTTAATAAGATCCAAAACGGGGTGACTATCAATATACACTCCTTTATTATCCTTTAAACGTAATTTTATGTTACGCATTAAAGAGTGTATTTTATTTATTGGAGCGTAAACAGAATCCAAATCATCAAAACCATATCTAATTAACTCCCTGTCGTCAGATAAATTGGATATTTCTACCCATCTGCCATTAACATTAATTGCAGTTTCTTTGTTTAATACCTCTTGCGGTAATGTTAATGTCTTTTTTATTTCTTTTTTCTTACCACTTACGTACATATTTAAATCTCTTTATATGTGACATTGTCAATACTATCACATTTTAAGATAGTACTATTTATATTTATAAACTTTGACTCATTCATTGTATCAGTAATATCTACCATTACTTCTTTAATGTCATCTGTAATAGCTTTGATTTCATGCTTTACAATGTGATTACTTAACACAGAATGCACCATGCAAACAGTGATTAAATAGTTCTTCATTTCTTTTTCTTCTGCCCTTTCCATTATACTACAATTAATTTATGTTTTGTTAAAAGATCTACACATATATATCTAATTGAATCTAAAGCGTGATTATATTCGTCAATTGGTGTTTTTGACTTCTTGTCATGCCAAATGTAGTTATTTAATTCCTTGCCAATCTCTATACTATTTGGATCAATTACGAGTTTATATTCTCTAACTTTACTAATCCCACCAGTTATACTTCCAGCTCCTTTTTTACACTTCTTTATATTATGCCCTAGCTTTTTTAGTTCCGCAATCAACCTTGGCTCAGCACTATCGGCAACAATTAACTTATCCTTGCAGATATTTAACTCACTACTGATCTGAGAAGTTGTTAGACCTGCTTTGTAAGTATGTAACATCGCATAAATAACTTTCTTCTTTTTATTTATACTCACCTCAACAAGTGCAGTAGGATCAATGCTAAAACCAAAATCTAAGCCATAGCCATGAAGCGTACTTTCCTCAAATTTCCCATACTCCCAATTATCGTAAATAACGCCCTCAGCTTTTTCAATCCAACCTCCTAATACTTTATGTTTATACTTACTTTTATTGCTTCTTTTTATCTCTTCAATGTTAGATATAAAGCTCTTAGATAAGTTGTTATAGTTATCTCTATAATCAGTATGTATATAAGCCACGTTGTTAACTATGCCATTAAAACCGCCTGTTACACCTTTTTTTTCAAAGAAACGAGTATATATCCAATGGTCCTTATTTGTTGGGTTAAGCACTAATATAATGATGTTTATTTTATCCTTATCCCTAAACGATAAGTCTAAAGTATCGAACTCCTCCTCGTCGTGACTTTCTTCTGCTTCTTCTAATACAAATATGTTTACACCTTTTAGTGATTTTAGTTTAGCCGTTTGGTTTCCTGAGCTTGTTTTAATCCCTCGAAACTTAATAACACTATTATTATGTGTAAACTCAATATCATTCTTAGTAATGTTTGAGATGTTTTCAGCTCCTAACTTTTCAATTTTATCTCTGAACTCAGGAATTATTGAATCGTCCGCAGATTTCAATGTGTATCTAGTAAATAATACCCCATGATTTTCACGCAAAAGCAAATCGCATAAAAGAGTGTTAACGCTAAATGATTTGCCCGAACCCCTGCCACCTGTACATATTATATATCTTACATTTTCATGTTTACCATGAAGGACCTCAGCAAGTGTTTGATATGGTTTAGGTATACTAATCATCTATTTTTTTTGCATTATCATTAAACTGAATAGGAGTAATATTTATCTTTTCTCCCTTGCTTGTATGGTCTACATACTGCCCGTTCAGTGCTCTTAATTCATCTTCTGTAGCTAATATCTTATACAACGCTATTAACTCACTACCTTTACCCTTGTACAGCTTATTTCTAATACCCGCTTTTATCTGTATCTTATTTTTTGTTAGAGTATTTTTAATAGCGTTAAGTTCGTTAGAGTCAACCGGGAAGTAATCATAAAATGTTGGCTTTGAAACACCAACAAAAGCACATACGTCTTCAATCCAAAAGAGTTTATTCTTTTCAGCTTCTCTTAAACAATCTTTGTATAATTGATCTTTATTAAACGCCATAATCTTCACCGTTTATTTTAACTTTCAAACTATCATTATAGTTTATCATTCTGTTTATTATCAATTGACAAAATTTAGGGTCTAACTCAACACTGTAATTTATTCTATTTGTTTGTTCACAAGTTAACATTGTGCTCCCCGATCCAGCAAATATATCTAACACTAAATCATTCTCATTACTATAATGAGTGATAAATTTAGATATAAAATCTATTGATTTTTGGTGTTTATGTGTAGTCTCATCGTCCTTTAAGTTACCTCTATAATCCATTTTAATAATACTAGATAGACCATCATGCATGTTTTTATGTGGAATTGCCTTTCCCTTTGTTTCGTGAGACACAAGTATATGTTTTAAATAAAAATCGTTTCCTCTTAGTGAAGAAAATTTAAAATCTGCAACAAAGACCCTTTTAAAGTCTAATTTTGATTTTCTTAAATACTCAACTATTCCTTTATCATCATGCATAACAAAAATGTGTGCATTATCTGTATTATTTTCAATTGTATTATTATACAATTCTTCTTTCAAGTCGTAAGGAGGATCTGTAAAAACCATTTTCGATTTTTCACCCTTCATAATAGAGCTAATATCTTTAAAGCTATTCCCACACATTAAACGATGCCTACCTATTTCTATAATATCTCCATATTTAATATTAGTTTCAATATCATCTACATCTTCATCAAAATCGTCGTCTTCAATAGTAATATCTTCACTATTTTCATAATCTAATGCTATATCTAACCCCGAATCGCTTAACTCTTCTGTATCCCATTCATTTACTAACATGTCCCAATCATGTTCACCAAACCCAACATTATCTGCGATTATAAATCTTCTCTGCTCTTCGTCCGACAACTCACTAGCAGACTTAACCCATTCATTAGGTATCTCTTTATACCCTAACTCTTTAAGTGCTTTTAAACGCATATTACCACCCAATACAACGCCCTCTTCATTAAGAACCATAGGTCTAAGTTCCATCATTTTAGGGAACTCTTTAATTGAGTTAACTAACTTTTTAAATTTATCATCCTTTATTAATCTAGGATTGTTAGGATTAGATTTGATACTACTTAATTTCATTGCCCTTTTTATTATTACTTTTCTCTATCCTTTTCTATAAACTATAAATTTTTATTATGCAAGTTACAAAAAAGTATAGATACAAAAAAACACCCTCAAAAAGAAGGTGTTTTACTATTAATTAAAACTGACTTTAAACACGCAGAGAGCACGATCCTCAATCGCTCTAGATCAATCTACTTAGCAGGTAGTTCCAACTCCTTGTTGGTTTACTCTCTGTATTTAATACAAATATACTACATAAAGTAAGAAGGATCAAATATACTTTGTATTCTAGTATTCAACACTCTTTTGTATTGTATCATAAATACCAATTGTTCAGTTAGTAATTCTTGCTGAAGCTGTTCTAATTTTTTAAATCCTTCTGAACGCAGAAATTTTTGAAGCCCATCAACTCTTTCATTTAATTGCTCTTGCTCTACCAAAAGTCTTTTCTTGAAATCTTCCATATTAAGTATTTTAATTAAAGTTTAAAGTTACAAAAAAAAAAAAAAAGCAACATAAAATGTCACCCTTTAGTAAAGCAAACTAAATATTAATAACTATTCAATCTCAACCATGAATTTAATTTCTATCATCTTTAAACAATTATCTTTTTCAACGGCTCTTCTTGAAATTAATGTAAACTTTTTGCCATTAAATAACAATCCGTTTTCATATTCAGTAAACAATAATGATCCTTCTTTTCTTTCGTCATTAATAGCTATAAAGGTTAATTCCCCAATACCTTTAAACGATTGATCTGTGTCTTGTTCAAATTTAGTATAAACAACATAATCAACTCTTTGATTGTTGATGACGGGTATATGTTTTTTATCAATTGTTCTTAATTTATTTTCTATCCTACTACAATTTATTTTTATAAAATCTATTCGTGTTATCTTCTTCTTTACTCAACTTATAAGTCTCAAAAGATCTTAAATCAACCTCACTCTTTACACCATCACCACTTAAATAATTGTTCTTTTTGTACTCTTCGTATTGTTTAAAAAGATCTCCATATTTTTTATTGAATGCATCTCTAACTTCTTTCTTGAAGTCTTCGTTATTTTCTAACCATTCTGCAAAATCCTTTGAATTATCTATTAAATGTTTATCTAAATCAGTTGTATAAAGACCATCTTTAGTAAAATCTTTCATTTCATCAATCTTTTAACTTTGCAAATCTTTTCTTTTCTTGAGCTCTTTATCAATTAAATAAATATCATTTATTGCATCTATTCTATGCTTAGACTCTGAATCAATAATTTGAGTATGTTCCGATATTTTTTTATTTATAAAAAACTTTATACACTCTAATTGCTTATTTGTAAATCTTTTATACTTATTCATTTTATTTTAATTATAGCCTTTAAAAATATACCAACTAAGGTAATTACAACTACTTGTGCTCTTGATTTATCACTCCATTCAACAATGTTTAAATTTGTCTCGAAAAAAGAAAACAATAAATATACCTTCACAAACCATTCAAAAGCCCCAATATCTTTAAAGTATTTCATTTTATCTTTTTTCTAATTTCACTAATTATTTGATTTGACAATATCCATGTCAAAAGAATAAAAA
>SPKZ01014469.1_pt1 | contig 33754 bp, 28 predicted proteins | sample 2456571 | NCBI WGS metagenome assembly SPKZ01 (sample SAMN11192286, study PRJNA482655) | marine metagenome | biome: ENVO:00000447; feature: ENVO:00000244|ENVO:00000211|ENVO:00000569|ENVO:00002023; material: ENVO:00002151; isolation source: ocean water from marine abyssalpelagic zone ...
CGGGTCGATCATTTGGTGGTCCTTCTGCCGGTGTCCCGGCGAGGGACACGTTAATGTTTTCGGTCGCGCAGAATCCGCTCCAGCGCCGCTCCGGCGGAGTTCGCTAGGTGATCAGCACGACGAGATGTGGCGTACGCATTGCCCGTCGCGGCGACAAGCAGAACCATTGCCGGCCGGTCTGATACCCGAATGCAAACCGAAACGATTTCGGCTCTTTCTTTGCTAAATAGCCCCAGAAACGGCTCGTGGGCCACGGTGCTCGGCAGAGGGCCGACGTAGGGACCCGACTGAATGGCCGTTTTCAGTACAGTGGGCTCGCTCATATTCACAACGATATCGTAGTGAGGCAGCGGCACTCCGTGGTCGGTGGCGATCAATCGACACTGGAGCTCGTCGCCCCGGATGGCGAACAAAGCGACTCGGTGCGCCAACACTGACAGCCCGCTACACAGAGCGGTGAAGACCTCGTCCGGAGCCCCGGCAAGGCCGATGGCTTCACTTAACTTGTGCAGCTCTTCGTCGCTGATTTCGCGAGTCACGCTGGGCGGCAACGGATGCGGCGGGCCCGAAGCAGGCTTCGGACCGAGGTTGGTAGGCGCGCTGGAGCGAGCAGCGGGCTCAGCGGGCGCGCTGGAGCGCCCATCATGTTCCGGAGGAACGCTGGAGCGCTCCGCAGCTTCAGCAGGAACGCTTGACCGGCGAGGTAGTGGAGGCGGCGCCGGCGAGCCCGGCGGCTGTTCAACGATTCGTTCCGTAGACGGCGACGCCTCGGGGTCATCCTTTCCGAGCTCTGCTGCCATGCGGCGCACCAGTGGTACCGCTGGCTCGGGTGCACGGCGCGGGACGACCATGCCGGCGGCGCGGCGCGACGAAGGGGCCATGCTGGCTTGCACTAAGGGTATCGGCGGCTGGGAGTCCTTTGGCCGAAGTTCCGGGAGCGGCGCCAAGCCTGGAGCTGTTGGCATCTTTTTCCGCGGCCGGTTCAAGGCTCCCACGATCGGTTGAAGCCCGGGGTTCGTCCGCACTCGGCCGCGTCGACTCGTTGCTGGCGAACCAACAGTCAGCTGTTCCGGGGGTGCTGGCTCTGCCTCGCCATGGGCGGTGCTGGCCCGGAGGACTGGCAGCAGCTGGTCCAATCGCGCGCCGACGATGTCTAAGTCGAGACCGAGATGATAGGCGAATTCCTCTGACACCTGCGGATCCGTCGGGTTCGCTGCCGCCAATACGACGCTGCCGTCCTGCAGAACCACCGGCAAAGCTAGTAGACGCGCACACAGTCCCTTCGGGAGCTTTCGGATAGACTCCATCGACGGTTCTAGAGTCGTCAGGATCTGAAGGCCCCCTTTTTGAAACTGTCGCGCGAGAACCTTGGCGATGTCCGAGCGGGACTCAGCCAACACCGAAAGTAGGCTCCTTCGCTGCACCATCGAAAGCGCCAGAGCGGAAGAGATCTCCCCGGCCGTGGCTAACTTGGTCCAGATCAACCGCTGCGCTAGGTCGTCACCCACGAGTGAAACCTTCGCCTCCTTGCAGCCAGACTGCAAGGGGCGTGCTGACGACGGGAGAGACCACAGAACGCTCGGGGCGCTAGGTATATCTCAAGGACGACTAGACTTTTCTCAATGCAACGGCTCTGAGCGGGTTTCCAGTCCGATATTTCCGTATCAGTCGTCGAACTGAAAGATTACTTCAGTTTGCCGGACAAGGCCGAGACGGTTCCGGGCCGCGCGTTCGACAGCTCGGGGATCATTCTTGACCCGATCGACCTCCACCCTCAGCTGCCGGATGTGATCTGCCAGCTGCGAACGCTCCTCAGCGATCCGTTCACGTTCTCGCTCCAACTCCTCCAGCCGCGGCATGCCAGTGGGGGACAGCAGCAGGTAGGGCACAGTGGCGACTGCCCCGCAAAGCAGGGCGATGGGCAGGACGCGTTGAAGCAACAGGATCGGTGGTGTCACGCACTCTTAGGACTGCCACATCCGTGTGATTATGGAAAGTTATATCAACAACGCAAATTGCCACTAGGAGAGGAATGTTAGTCCAGTTTATTGTGCGCGTGAATGGGTGCCCCCCCCATCAGGCAGCGGGATTCTGTATATTTCAGCGCTTCGACACAACCCGTCCCCCGAAATCGCACTGGCTGTTTCGAGGGTTGGGCGGCGCTCAAGATCCAATTTCGAAAGAGGTACCGCGCCATGGAGATGAATGTACTCCGGGCCGAGCTAGAACGAATGTTCGAGCTCGACGAACTCAAGACCATCACCCACAACTTGCTCGGCCTGGATCCGGAAGAGGTAGGCGGGACAACCGGCAAAGGCTCGTTTGTACGCGCCCTCACCGAGCATTGTGCGGAGACCGACTCTATCGAAGCCTTGTGCGAGGCCATACTCCACTCCAAAGGCAACGCTGGAGACGCGATTGTAGCCATCTGCACAACCGGTCTTCCTCAGCGCGACGGCATCGAAAACGGGAGCCAGTTCGGTCCCTTCGACATCGTCCGATGTTTGGGCGAAGGGCGCAGCAGCATCACCTATTTGGCGCGCCGCGATGGTCAAGACTATCGAGTCAAAGTCCTCCGCCACGAGACGGGCCGCGATCTTCGTGCCTTGCGCCGATTCCAAACCCTCACTCGTGTCGCGAACGTTGTGTCCCACCCGGCATTACCCGAAGGTGTCGAAACCGGTACCGTGGACGGTCGCTGTTACGTTGCCCACGCTTTTGTGGAAGCTCAGCCACTACTGGAGCGAATCGAACGAACCGGCGCGATGCACATCAACGAAGCGCGGGAGTTGCTGCAAGGCATCCTGGCGCCGTTGTGCGCTCTGCATGAGGCCCGCGTCGTGCATGGTGCACTAAAACTCGAGAACGTACTTATCGTCCGCGACGGCGACGACCAAAAGGTCTTGTTACTGGATGCTGGCACCCACTCGCTGCGGTCCAAAGGCCCCGTCAACGGGCGCAGCGAAGTCATCGGGATCAGCTCTCCAGAAACCGTGAGCCCTGAACAGCTCGAAGGCTACGCCGCGACCCCAAGAAGCGATCTCTACGCATTCGGCGCCATCATGTACCGCGTGCTGAGCGGCCGCGCTGTGTTCGAGAGCAGGAGCGCGATGAACGCCGCCGTTCAGCACCTAACGGTGTCCCCCCCCCCTCCCAGCCAATTCGCACCCCGCGGCTGGGTCGGTTCCGAGGTGGACGAATTCGTCCTCCGGTTGCTCGCCAAAGACCCCAAACACCGTCCGGACAGCGCCCACGCCGTATTGGAATCCCTCGCCAATCTGGGGCTTAAGGCACCGGCAACCATGGCGGATGACGATGTCCAAGCGAAAATTGACCAGTTTTTATCCGAGCTGGGGTCGCCCGAGGCAGCCCTGAAGCTCGAAGGCTGCATCGATCAGGGCGCACCAGCTACACGCATCGCGGAAACCTTCGCAGCGGCGGCCGCCACCTGGGGAACGGACACGGAGGCAGAACGTGAAACAAGCACCGCCCTCCTATTCCGAGCGGCACGGCTCTACCAACTGACCGTTCAAGACTTCAGTTTGGCGGAACAAACTTACTCCCGACTACTGGAAATTCGGCCCAATGACGAAGTCGTCGTTTCCAGCTTGGAATCTCTCCGACAGCAGCTCGGTTTGTACGATGAACTCGTTGAATGGATGCTGGAACGGGCTGAGGCAGCCGAGGACGTGGCCACCCGCACAGACATCATGGCCCGCATCGGCGACTTATACGCCAACGATCTTGAGGACTCAGAACAAGCGGTCGTGGCCTACACACAAGCGTTTTGCGAAGATCCGAAACGGCGTGACTACGCGGAACGAATCGAGGGTCTCGCGGGCTCCAGCACGAAGACTTGGGACGACGTGCTCTCCCAATGCGCAGAAACCTCCGCCACCGACATCGGACCGGAACTGAAGCTCCCGCTCTTCCAAGCCATGGGCCGTTGGTACTCCGAAAAGGTCTCGCGCGCAGATCTGGCCCTCAGCTGCTTCCAGGCCGTGCTGAGCATGGCACCCTCCGACGATGACGCGATGGTCGGGTGCGCAAAACTTTATCGGAAAGCTAAGCAGTGGGTTGAACTTGGCGCCATTCTCATGCAACGCGCCCAGAGCCACCCGTCCGGCGAAGTCGCTCGAAACCTGAAGTCAGAAGCAGCAGGCATCCTGGAGACCAAGATCAACGACGCAAAAGCAGCGAGAGAGCTGTACGAAGAGATTCTTGAGCAAGATCCGAGTCACCAGCTGGCATCCGAATCCCTCGAACGCGTTCTGCGCCAAAGCTCGGACTTCGAAGAACTGGCCAACCTCCTCGATCGACGGTCAAGCGGTCAACGGGAGAGTGAGGCACTGGACACGCGCTGCCAAGCAGCCGCTCTGTTCGAAGTCCATTTGGATAACACCAAAGAGGCGACTCGACGATACCAAGACATCCTGCGCTCCCACGGGGGACACCCGGACGCGCTGCGCGGGCTCGATGAAATTTACAGCAAAACGGAGCAATTCAACGAGCTGCTCGAAAACCTTCAAGCGCAGATTCGAATCAGTGCCACCCCTCGCCAGAAAATCACACTCCTCGAACGCATCGCTGGAATTGAAGAGGAAGAATTCCTAAATCCGGGAGAGGCGGCCATCGCCCTCGAATCCGTGCTGCTCATCGATCCAGAGCACGACGCGTCCATGACGAGTCTGGCCCGGTACTATCGAAATCTAGACAACTGGGACGAGCTGGCCGACTTACTCGACAGCCACGCGGCGCTCGTTCAAGAACCGGAACGACGTATCGCTATGCTGATAGAGCTCGGTGAAGTCACCGCCGAGCGCCTGGCGGATGAAGACCGCGCTATCACGGCCTATGAGAAGGTCGTAGGGCTCGAAGCCAGCCACGACGATGCTCTGGAAGCTCTGGCCCGACTGCGGGAGTCCGCCGGCAACGCCAGCGCGGCCCTCAATGCCATCGAGGCCTTGGCAGAGAAGGCCGGAACTCCCGCGCTGAAAGCCGAGCAATACCTCAGAGCGGCGAAACTATTGGAGAGCCGGGGCGACAGCAACGGGGCCATCAAACAGTTCAAACGAGCGATGGATGCAAACCCGGAGGATGCCAACATAGCTAGCGCCCTCCGCCAGGCCTACTCGCGGAGCGGGGATGCCAATGCCGCCATAGAACTCCTCGATCGGGAAATCGAACGAACGGATGGCGACGCTGCCAAAGCCACACTCGCAGCAGAAATGGCGGAGCTCTATCGCGATCAAATGAACGATCCGGAGGGAGCGAACAATGCCGCAGGTCGGGCTCTCGATTTTGACCCAACAAACATCGACGCTCTCATCATTCTGGGCGATCTATCCTATGACGGGAACCGCTTCATTGAGGCGGCTGCCAAATACGAACGATTGACGAAACGCCTCGATGCGCTCGACGACGCCGTCGCACTACACGCGCTGAAACGATACATCGATTCGTTGCGTCGAGGCGGTTCCGTGGAGAAAGCCCTGGGCGCAATCGGTCGTTTGCAGAAGCTGGCTCCGGACGATCCAGAAGTCCTCCTATCGTTGGCAACGATCACCTTCGAACACGGTGATAGCCACGCCGCTGTGGATGCCTACCGCTCTCTACTGGACCGCTTTGGGGACACATTGGCCTCCTCGGACAAAGCCGACGCCACCTACGGTCTTGGAGAGTCCTTGCGGAAAACGGCTCAACTCGAGGAATGCATCAACGTCCTGGAGGACGCCGCGGATCTCAACCCGTCCAGCAGCCTGCCACTGATAGCGCTCGAATCCGCCTACGAAGGCTTGGGGCACTGGGAGAAGGTCGCCGATACAAAGACCCGACATCTAGATCTCGCGGATGGGGACACACGCGTCAGTCTGCTCATCGCGATCGCCAGTATTGCAGCGGAAAAACTCGACGACAGGCCGAGAGCGGCGAAAAACCTTGTTGCGGCAGTTGAAGCGCGGCCCGACGATCGAAAACTGCTCACGCGCCTGATGCAGCTTTACAGCGACGACAAGGACTGGAAGCGCCTAGTGGATGTCGTGCTGAAACTCGCGGACTTCGTCGATGATGACGCACAAAAGGCCAAGTACCTCCAGACCGCTGCACTCGTCACGGCTCGTGAAATGGGCGACGTCGACCAAGCCCTCGAATACTACGACCGCGCGATGGAACTTGACCCCAATTTGGTCAAGGCCCTCACCGAAGCTCTCGAGCTGATGCGCAAGAAGGGTGACTTCAACGGTTGCGAGAAGCTCCTCAGAAAGAAAATCAAAGCGACGAGCAAGACGAAACAAACCGACCAATTGCTGGCGGCGCTACTCGCCCTGGGCAAGCTGTTCCGTAAAGACATGGAGCAGCCAGGCGATGCCATTGATGCCTACGAAGCCGCCCAGGTATTAGATCCGGACAACAAAGAGCGCGCTGAAATCCTCGCTGAGCTGTACACCACAGACCCGGAAAAGCATCTCAACAAGGCGGTCGCAGCTCAAATGGCACTGCTCGACCGCGACCCATTCCGCGTCGAGTCGTACAAACTGATGCGACGATTATATACCGAGACCAAACAGGCTGATGCCGCCTGGTGTCTCTGCCAGGCGCTGTACGTGCTCAAACTCGCCGAGCCGGACGAAGAGACTTTCTTCAACCGCGTCCGTAGCGAAGACCCCGCCTACGCGAAAGCGTCGATCAGCGACGACGACTGGCTGGAGTTGTTGCGTCACCCAGACGCTGACCCCCTCGTGACGAGCATCTTCGCCTTGATCGAATCCTCGGTGTTCGCCGTCCGCGGCAAACCGCTCCGGGAGCTTGGCTACGACCCGCACTTCGCTATCGACTTGGAACACCACCCCTACTCGCTGAGCCCCACGTTGCACTACGCCTCCGGCGTGATGGGCATGCAAGCTCCGCTCTCCTTCGAGAACGCCAACGACACGGCAGCGATGCGTTTTCTCGATTCGAACCCTCCCGCGATCGTATTGGGTACTGGCGCTGCGAACACCACCCTGGGACCCCAAGCCGCCGCCTTCCACACCGCTAGGCACCTCAGTTATTACCGGCCTGGCATCTACGTGTGTCAGTTGATTGAGTCCTCTTTGGGGCTCAAGTCGTGGATGTACGCCGCCATTAAGATGATCGCGCCGCAGTTCCCCGTCGCCCCCGAACTTGAAGGTCCGGTGGGCGACGGCATCAAAGCCCTTGAGCAGCACATGTCGCCCAAGAGCAAAGACCAACTCGCTCGAATCGTCTCTCAACTGGTGCGCGGCAGCGGCGCACTCGACGTGAAGAAGTGGCTGGCCGGCGTCGATTTGACAGCCGACCGGGTTGGCTTCCTGCTCTGCCACGATCTGGAAACTGCCATCGAACAAATCCGCGACTCGGCGGATTCGACCTCCGTCGATAACAAGCGGCGCCTAAAAGAGCTGGTGATGTTCGCGATCAGCCCAAACTACTTCGAGCTCCGAGCCCGACTCCAAATCGCCGTCCAGTGATGCGGTCGTGACAGAGACACTGGTGCATAGTTCGAGCCCGCCTCCCCCGCTCGCCACCGCGGACTTCATTCCGGCACGTGTTCGAAAATGGGCAAAACTAGCGCTCCTGTTTTCCCTTTTGGTCGGGTTCGCGCTAGCCCAGCATCTCGACATTCAACAGCACTTTTCCTTCGATGCGTTGCGCGCCCATCGCAACGCGGTGGGTTCGGCCTACGCTCAAAACCCCGGACCGGTCCTCACGTCCTTCGTCGTCGTCTACGCCCTCGCCGCCACGCCACTTTTTCCAGGCGCCGCGTTCTTGACCGTCGCCGCAGGCGCCATCTTTGGTCTGCTCAAAGGGACCGCCATTGTCGCCTTCTCCAGCGCTCTAGGCTCGGCGATGGGCTTCTTTCTCGCTCGCTTCTTGCTCCGTGAACTCGTCGAGAAACGCTTCGCGGATAGTCTGAGCTCTTTCAACGAAGGGCTCGCGAAACACGGCGCTGCCTACATATTCAGCGTGCGTTTGGTGCCTCTCTTTCCGTTTTTCGTCGTCAACCTGATGATGGGCTTGACCCGCGTGCCCTCATCCAAGTTTTTTCTAATTAGTCAAATCGGAATGATTCCCGGCACCATCGTATTCGTAAATGCCGGCACCCAGCTCGCGGCGATTTCGACGTTGCAGGACGTCGCCTCACCCAGCGTCATCGGTTCGCTACTGTTGCTCGCCATGTTCCCTTGGTTGGCAAAACGAGCATTTGGCCGGGCCGTCGTCACCGCCGAATGAACTCTGCGGGAACGGCCTACTCTTCTTCTTCTTCTTCTTCTTCCGCTTCCTCTTCCGGCTCTTCCTCTTCTCCTTCTTCAATTACGGCAGCCGGCTGAGACTCAGGCGCCGCCGGCGCAACCGCCGGCTCTTCGGGTACCCCGGAGGGAGCAACGGTCCGGCCCTTCTTCCTCGCCGAGCGTTTCTCAACTGCTGATTTAACGCCCTCGTCATCCTTGCTGCCACGGTCCTTGAGCTTGGTACGCGGTCCCTCCTTCGGTCGCTTACGACCCTTCGGCTTCTTGCGGCGCCACGAATCCTTCCGCCCGCGCTTCTTGCCGACCGCCTTGTCGCCAATCGGCTGGAAAGACAGATTCGCAAGAGGACCGGTGATTTTCCAAGAATAGAACCCATCTTCACGCTTCGCGCGCTTGTTCTTGGGGTCTAGATCAAACAAGCCCCCGCCTTTTGCCTTCGGATCCCCGAAGAGCCCTTTCGTAATGTCACTCTTGGTCTTGTAGACATCGGAAAACTTGAACCGAAAGTTCACCTCGGCAAGGCTTGTTTCTAAACGCTCACGAAGGCGAATCTTGCCGTCGCTGATGATGGTCAGATCGTTGCCAGACGCCGAGAGTTCCTCGATGTCGACTCGGCCTTTTGACGCCGCCGCGGTGAAGCGAAATTCGCCAATGTCGAGTCTCGGCAAAGCGAGGGTATTTCGGATCTTCGCCTTCCCGTCCCCCAGCCAAAAGTCGAGAATCTCGAGCTCAATCTCCCCCTCTGCATCAGCCGTCTTGCCTCCAGGGAAATGCAGCTCCACCTTCCCCGACATCAAGCCGCCGATGGGTAGGCCCACGGCATCGGCTACCTCGGGAAGCTGCCCCGGATCGACATCACTGAGCTCGAGTAGGACGCTGCGACCGGAAGAATCATCGCCAATTTCTGCCTCAACCGACCCGCCAAACGCGTCACCCGCAAAGGTGACGTCCGTCGTTCCCCAGAGCAAGGGAATCAACGACACCGTTGCATAGGCATCATCGATCGTCACCACTCGTCGCGCCTCTTTCTTGGAGGCGGGTTTGGGTCCAATCAGACGGACGCCCTCAATCGTGATGCCTGGGAATCTCCAAGACCAACTAATTTCATCGATCTCAAGCCGCGGCGAAGTGTCGGAAGATCGGGTTGAGTTGTACTCCGCAACAATCCGATCCTTGAGTTGCCCGAAGGGGAAGCAGACGTACGAGAATACCGCTAGGGTTCCGAGGTAAAACAGAGGATAGCCCACCCATGCAGCGTATTTCTTGACTAGGTCCTTCATGGCTATTCCTCGTCCTCGTCCTCGTCACTTGTAGCTGGTGACTTCTTTTTCTTTGACGCTTCGGTACGGTGGTAGGCCGCGACGGTCATGTTCACCCTGTAGCTATCCACCTGCGACTTGGTGAGGGAAATGCGACTGATGCTCAATGGGTATCCAGCGCGTTCGATGCTCTCCATGAACTTCGCGATGTTGTACATACCGGTTTTCTCCAAGTCCAACTTGGTCGAACGCTCCTCGTAGTCAGTTCCATGCGGCACACTCGGGCGGTCCTGACTCGACTTGATGTCTATGTCATTTTTTTGAGCCAGCTTGCTTAGAAAACCGGCCAGGGCTGGAGCTGGCGACTTGTAGCGAGCGTCGATCGACTGGTTTTCTGCTTTTCGAAGCGCAATGTCCTCGTGACCGTCATACACCGCCTGGATAGCTTCCCGGAGCTGCTCGTTGTCATCGCGCATTCCGCTCAACGTTCCCGTCACCACCAGGGGAACGACCAGGAAAATCAACGCAGCCAGAACGGCCCCAAAGATCATGACGAGAGTGCGCTCTCGCGCCTCCAACTGCTCGAATCGCTCTTGGATCCTCATCACTCTTCCTCCTCTGCGGAATCGTCGTCGTCAGACTTCTTGTCTGACTTCTTGGTGGCGACTCCGCACTTGACGTCGAAGTCGAGCACGTACTTTTGGCGCTCACTGTTGACCACCTGGGTAATTTTCGAAATCTTCGCTGCTCCGAAGCATTCTTCCTCGGCGATGGCTTGACTGATTCGCTCCGCCTCCTCGGTGGTATTGACGATGCCCCGAACTTTCACGTGCTGGCGCTGAAACTCGAGGCTCTCCACATCGTGAATCACGTCTTCCGGTACACACTTGCTCAATACGTTCATGACGTCGAAGGCATCAATTTTCGGTTGAGGATCCGCGGTCTTCTTCCCTTCGCCGCGATCGACCAGAGCCAGGACATAATCCGGATCGAAGCTCTCTTCACCGAAGGCCTGCTTCGAGACGTCACCCAAAATCTCTTCTAACGCCTCATTCTGTTGCGCCAGGGCTTGCCCTTCTGCCCAAACAGAGAACACAAAGGACAGCACGATCGCAGCCATCAGACTGCCGAGAACCGGAGCCTTTTTCTTGAGAAACACGAAGCCATGCTGGTACTCCATGCTGCCCTGCCGCAAGTTCAGATCGCGGGGGTCGGTGCGTAGACTCAGTGCCAGTCCGAAGGCCTTGGCAAACCGGGGAATCATCTCCGCATGGGTGGGACTGAGGTCGTCCACCCTAAGCGCCGGGAGTACCGAGACCGGAATGCGGAGTTCATCAGACAGATAATCCGCCGCCCCAACAGCCGACGCTCCGGAGCCGGATAGATATACGGCGGTCACCCTTTCCCCGCCGAGATTCGCCCAGGCAGCTAGCGACTGGCGTACTTCGCCACATAACTGAGGCGCGGATTCCGGGAGCCCCAATACACCAATGGAGAGCGTCCGAGCCATCACCGCGTGACCGGCTGCCATCACAACTAAATCCGTACTGTCGCCGGTCAAGTCCAACAGCAGTACAGGACCCGCAGCGTTCAATTCGGAACATACGGCCACCAAGTTAGCGAGCGGGAGTCCCCCGATCCCCACACGATTCGGTTGATGGCCAATCGCCGCCGCCGTGGCTGCGACTTCGGCACGCACGTCTGACTCCCTCGCGGCAGCCGCCAAAATGGGGATCGCCTCACCCCGCGCGGCGGGCAAGGTGCGATGGTCGAACACCAATTCGTCAATATCTAGAGGGATGCGCGCCTCCAACTCGAAGTGCAATACATCAGATATCTGCTTGGCAGCCCCCGGTGGAAGCTCCAATCGATGAATGAAGGCACTGACACCATCTACCGCGATCGCGGACGCGTCCATTTGGGGAGCGAGGGGTCCAGCGCAGGCGGCGATAGCCGCATCCAGCCCGTCCACTGTCGCTCGGTCGACCTCTGCCATGGCTTCCACAGCCAGCCCGCGGAAACTCGTCCGCAGCACCACAGCTCGCACATAGTGCTGTTGAATATCGATACCTAGTAGCTTTGCCATGAGTTCAGTTCACTCTGTAATACACGATTCGGCCGCCCGGATTTTCCAGGATCGACTTCGTTTGTAGGAGGTCGATGACAGCGTCCAGTTGGGCTGTTGCGGCGTTGGATTGTGGGCCTGGGGGCGGCCGCTGAATCAACGGGGGAGCGCCGTTGAAGTCGACGACGGCGTGGATCTTCGTGTGGGTTTCACGCCCACCCGACTTTACGACTCCGTCAGCAACGATGGAAAACACCTGACTCTTCACAGTGATTGCCTTTTCAGCCTGGCTCTTGGAGTTAAACTTGATCGGTTGCACACCCAACTGTTCGAAAATAATGGCGAAGGTGCCCTTCCCTTCCATCGTCCTCACAAACGCCCGCTCGGAGGCGAAGACAGGGATCCCTGGCATCACCGCTTTCATCATGGCCAGGGCGCCCATGAACAATCCAGTCTGCTCGCCACCGTCGCACACGGGGCCGGTCCCGCCTCCACAGACTACCGCCAGTAGGGTCTGAGCGTTCGCGGTGTTTACGTTTATCTTACCACTCCCCCAGACGGTCAACGTTCGACTCACCAGATCGTCCGGATCCGGCTCGACGAAGGTAGACCAAAATGCGTCGTTCACGCCGCGGACCATGCGCAGTTCCTCGATGCTATCGAACGCGGCATTCTTGCGCGGATAAGGGTCCTTTAACATTTGGTAATGTGAGTCCTCCGCCGCCGCCGCGCTGAACTGGGCGGTTCCGGGTTCGCAGGTGAACTGATCCTGGTCGGAATCCACCCAATCGACGAACGCACTACACACATCACGACGGTCCGTGTGTTGACCATCGGAGTCGATGCCGTCAAAGTATTCGTCATACTGGGGGCCCGATATCAGTCCTAACAACTCCGCCGCCAGTAGGATTTTTGATGCGACATCGTCGCGAGACGGGCCGTTGACGTTGATCTTGCTGTCTTCGTCAACGATCTGCACATGGAACGAGGCGTCAGGGAGGCCTAGGTTCTTGCCTTCCGCAATATCTACCGAAGCCAACGCCTGGAACGCCTCGGCACCCTCGCTGTCATTGAAAGCCCCCAACACTTGGGAAGCGAAGGCCCAGACCGGTATCTGAGGCATATTGGGGATAAACGAAACTTTTTTTCTGATCGTGGGCTCCGCCGCAATCAATAGGCGCGACAGATTGATCGCACTACGCGCGGCGTACTCCGCCTTCAATGCGTCTCGATCCGAGAGAGCACTCGCAAACTCGACAGAAGTTTCCTCCTGAAACTGGGCCAACATCACGGTCAGTAACGTCAGGCTCGCCAAGACCATGATCAGCGCGACACCGCGCTGTGCCGATCGTTTTCTACTGGTAGCGCTCACTGCCCAGCATACCTCAACGGCCCGAGGACTTGGATCCTCACCGTCGTAATGAATTTGATCGGCTGCCGGGATCGCCCAGCAGCCTCGCGCCGTCCGCCATTCAGCACGAGCGCCACCCGAACATGAATGGGCAAACGTTCCGATTGATCGATAGCGCTGGTGCTATCCCAGCTTTCAGACCACATTCCGGTCGTCGGGTCGAGGTACTCCAATGCGAATAAATCGATATCCGTGGCGAGCACCTCGACACGCCCTCCCTTGTCGAACTCAAGGTCTGGACGCGGGCTGATTCTGCGCACCAAGTCTGTGACGCCGGACTGCTCCGGATCAACAGACGCGAAATACGAAATCTCCGCCTGGTCCGAATGATGGCTATTGAGAAAATACCGACGATTCGAAAAAGTATTGAAATCCAAACGGTCTGCGGGCGACTGGGATTCGCCACGAAAACCAGTCTTCACCACGGCTAGCTGCTGATCCGCCGGCAAATTGAGCGACAGGTACGCTGCCTGCAGATCTCGAGTGATCATCGTCATGGCGGCCCGGCCCTCGTGATAGCGGTCGTTGATGCGTGCCACTCCCTCGCGACTCCGATGCATCCCGGAAACGGCACTAAATATCAGCATGGACAGAAACGCTAATATACCGATCGCGATGATCACCTCGATCAAGGTGAAACCAGACTGTCGGGCTCTTCGAGCGCTCACTCGTCGTCCTCCCCGCTGCCTGATCCCCCGGCGCCCAGCCCCTCGGCGGCCAGCGGATCGAGGCTCCCCTGCTGAGGATCAGTGACGAACTGAGTCACACTCAGCTCTCTGTCGAGCTTGCCGTCTTTCCAGACAACCTTAACGGTCACACGACGAATGCTGGCCTCCAACATCATCTTCAAATCTGGATAGACCAGGGACATCACCATCGACACCATGCCAGCACTGCTGTCATCAGCGCCGAGAGCAGACGCCAAACCCGCCAGACTGTTGTCGTCCCCCAGCGCACCCGGCTCATCGCGGAGCGCCCCCATTTTATTCATGCCGGTCAGGCCGTCGTCATCGCTGGACACCGCGGTATCCTCGAGATCGGGCAGATTCGGCAGTTCGACATTTTCGATACTCCACTGACAGCTGTAATCCGGGTGAGACTCATCGTTGCAGCAATGGCCATCATCGTTGGTTTCGATCACCGGATAACCGTCGAGCATGAGCTTCATCTCGACTTCGTTCATCTTGCAGCGCGCGAGCCCGGTAGCGATGCTCAAGCGCTCGGTCCGACGTGACTTCGCGAATAAACCGACCTGAGCCGACAAAATGACGGTCAGTGCGAGTCCCAAGATGGACACCGCAACGAGCACTTCCAGCAACGAAAATCCGCGGCGACCCGCCTGCAGCCGTCGGGCGAACGTCATTCCTCATCCCTCAAGCCGAAAGCGTCCTCGCGGGGCTCTTCGAGAGAGATCAGTCCGCGTTTGATCCGGGCACGCCCCGTGAGCGGACTGACCACCACCGTGAGGCCGTCATCGCCGTCTCCCTCCCGCCTCAGCTGAATCGCAGCCCGCTCAGTGCCGCCTCCCGGCCAAAAGTAGAGGTAGGCGTACCCCTCGTTAACTGGATTGTCATCATGAGAAGTCTGCACATCACCGAAGGAGATGCCCTTGAGTAACTCGCGGCCAGCTCCCGGACTTTCACCGTTAAAGTCGCCTTTGGCCGCGGGCACGAACTGCGGCTGGGGCGCCTGCGGCCCGCTCAATAGCCGCTCGGCATCAGCCTCTAACTCGTCCGCGATCTTTTCTGAGGGTTTGGCGCCGGCGGAATTGTCTCCGAGCTCTGCTGCCTCAGTCGACAGCAACATTCGCCCGCGGGTTTCTTCGAGCCGGACCGTGCTGGCCCCAAAATCGAATACCAGCCGTACCGGCTTGCCCGTCGAATTTGCATGAATCAGAGCCCTTTTGACGCCACTGACCACCAAGACCGCACTCCCCCGAAGTCGATTGGACGAGAGCATCCCGGAGCCGAACACCATGCTCACCGTAAGAATGGCGATCAGCGCCACTACGATCATCGTTTCGATCAAACTCATGCCGCGCGCGTGCCGCCGGCCGACGCCCCTCCGGGGGGGCTCGGTTGTGCCACGCAGGCTCACATCAGCGACGGAGACGAACACTTCGCGCTACTCAGATCGGCGCGACTTCGGAACCGAAATATCGTCTGAAGTGCCGCTCTTCTTATCGGGCCCGTTGGAACTGACCTTCACATCATCGTCGGCGCAACTGATGGTGAATTTCTCGCCCCACGGGTCGTTGGTTTCTGCCGCTGAATCGATGATCTTCTCATCCACCAGCTGCCGCATGGACGGACATGAGCTCTCCGTTGGGTTCATCCGCTGCCAGTCTTGCACCCCCGACCGGATGGTCCGGCAACTGCCTGAAGCCGTCTTGATCTGCGCCTCTTTGAACTTCGGCAGTACAGCGACCGCTACGCCACTCGCGATCAAAGCCATGATCGCGACAACAATCATGATCTCGATCAGGCTGACGCCTCGAGCGAGAGCTCGCGCGCGTCGATAACACCGGCGAAGGTCCCGGCCCTGGGGGCTTCTATCTACTACAATTTCCATGTCACCATTCCTATTCGATGCGATCCAGTCCGCCGGGCAATCCGTCGGGACCATCACTGATGAGTTCATAACGAGAAGTGTCCCAATATCCGGGACAACGAAAACTGATGGGGCGCCCCCAGGCGTCTCTCGGTAAGACAGCCCCGGGCAGCTCCGGCAGCAAGACTTCTAGGCTGGGTGGGCACTGCCCATCGTGGTCAGCCATGTAGGCATCGATGCTGCGCCGAACGTCGGCGATGAGTGCCCGGGTCCGACGGACCCCCGTACGCTCGCGTTCGCGCATGCCAACCCACATTGCCAAGCCTAACGCGCAGAGTGCAAAAAAGAGCGGCCGAGCTCGATGCAAGCCCAAACGACGCACCAAACCGCCACGCCGTTCCCAGGGGAATAGGATTTTTCTTTCGGTCGTGGATCGGCGTCTCATGATCACTGCACCATGTCGTTCATCTGAACCAAGGGCATCAAGATGCTCATGGCGATGAATGCGACCGCTCCGCCCATGATGACGATAACAGCCGGCTCAAGCAAACTCGTGAGGGTGGTCACCGAGGCATCAACCTCCGATTCGTAGGCACGACTGACGTTGTCCAGCATCTCTTCGAGCTGTCCCGTCCTCTCCCCGACTGTGATCATATGAGTTACCATCGGCGGAAAACGACCGCTCCGTTTCAGCGGTTCCGCGATGGACTCGCCCTCCCGAATCGAGCCGATGGCGTCCTGAACGACGAGCTCCAGCTCAGCATTGCCTAGGACGTTCTTTACGATGCCCATCGCTGGCAAAAGGGGTACTCCGCTTCCGAGTAAGGTCGCCAGTGTTCGGGCGAATCGCACCACAGCGGTGAGCAGACTCAAGCGCCCAAATAGAGGCAGGCGGAGCACGAATCGGTGCCACTGCAGTAAGCCCTCAGGCGTACTTCGCCACCTTCGAAATCCGTAGATGCCACCAGCGATGAGCAGCGCAATCGCCCACCACGCATTGGCCACCACGGATGATATGAATATCAACAGTTGCGTGTACCAGGGCAACACCTGATCCATCGAGTCGAACATCGCCGTGACTTTGGGTACAATGACCACCATCAGCAACGTCACAATCGCGCTTCCGACGACTCCCATCATCACGGGATAGGCCAAGGCGGATACGATTTTGGTTTTCAGCTGGGCCTGGCCCTCCATGAAATCCGCCAGCCGCGACAGCACCGCGTCCAAGGTCCCGGAGGCTTCGCCAGCCGCGACCATATTCGTGTACAGCGGCGGGAAGGCCTTCGGGTGCGCTTCCAAGGACTTGGCGAAGGAAGTGCCTTCATTCAACGTTTCACGGACGGCCGTCAGTATCTTGACCAAGGCCTCCTTTTCCACCTGTTCAACGAGCGCCGAAATCGAATCAATGAGAGGCACCCCGGCTTTGACTAAGGTGGCTAGCTGCCGAGTCATGATGGCGATGTCACCGCTCGTGACTCGGTGAAACACCGAAAAAAAATCAATCTCTCGTTGTACTCCGACCTTCTTTTCGTCCCCTTCGGTGGCGGACGTTAGGAGGATGCCGTCTTTGCGGAGCAGCGCGCGCAGAGCCTTGAGGTTGTCCGCGTCCCGGTAACCCTTTGCCGCATTTCCTGACTGGGCTTCAACTCCGCGATACTCAAAAACGGCCATGGCTAGTCGACGAAGACGTCTTCCTGAGTGGCTGCGATGACCTCCTCCACACTGGTGATTCCCGCGAGAACTTTACGCGCGCCATCGTCCCGCAGGGACTCCATGCCGCCCGACATCGCCGCCCGACGAATCGTTTGCGCATCTGAGTTCTGCAGCACCAACGAGCCGACTTTATCGTCGGCAACCAACAATTCGTAGATACCCAGGCGCCCTCGAAAGCCTTTGTTGTCACAAGCATCACAGCCGCGGGCTCGGTAGAGGGTCGGCGACTTCGTCGCTGTGCACGCGACGGGTACGTAGTCGAGACCTTCCACACGGTAGCCCGGACTCATCGTGATTTCGCGTCGACGCTGTGCGCGTTCAGGATCCACGCCTAACTGCCGGAGTTCGTAGTCCGACGCAGTGTAGGGCTCCTTACAGGCCTTACACAACACACGTACCAATCGTTGGGCCAACACCCCCATGATGGTGGAGTTGACTCGAAAGGGCTCGATCCCCATTTGCACCAGTCGCGTGAATGCGCCCGCCGCGTCATTGGTATGAATCGTCGAGAGTACGAGGTGACCGGTCATAGACGCATGCATCGCGATCTCCGCGGTCTCCTTGTCTCGAATCTCGCCGACCATGATCACATCGGGATCCTGGCGCAAGAATGCGCGCAGCGCGCCGGCGAAGGTCAGCCCGATTTTTGCATTGACAGCGATCTGGTGCAGTCCGGCAATTTCATACTCAACCGGATCTTCGGCGGTGAGAATATTGATGTTCGGTTTGTTGATGCGGTTCACGCAGCCGTACAAGGTGGTCGTCTTGCCGCTACCGGTCGGACCCGTCACCAGGATGATGCCATTGGGCTTGTGGATGAGCCCGTCCATTAGTTGGAAGTCTCGTCGGGAAAAGCCCAAGTCCGTCAAGTCCAGCAAGACGTTCGTCTTGTGGAGTAACCGCATGACGATCCGCTCGTGGTCGCGACTGGTGGGGACCGTGGACACGCGAATATCGATGCCCCGCCCGGCGATCTTGAGCGAGATTCGACCGTCCTGGGGCAGACGTTTCTCAGCAATGTCCAAACCAGCCATGATCTTCACACGAGCGACGACGGATCCCATGAATTGTCGACTCGCCCGCTTCGCCACGTGAAGCTGACCGTCAACACGGAACCGAACGATGACTTCTTTCTCTTCCGGTTCGATATGAATATCCGATGCTGATTCCTTGACCGCCTGGGTGAACAGTCCGTTCACCCAGCGAATGATGGGAGCGTCGTCGTCCGACTCAAGAATATCTGTCTCATCCTCTTCGTCGAGGGCCCCTTCGGCCTCCAACTCCGAACCGGTTTGGTGCCTCTCGTAGACTCGGTTGATCGCATCGACCACCAATTCTGGAGCCGCCGTCGAGGCTCGCACTGACTTGCCAAAGATCGCCCGGACGTCGTCCAACGCCTGAGTGTCCATGGGATCCCCGGTGATGACATGAACTTGGTCATCGTCTTCACCCAAGATCAGCATCTTGTGACTCTTGGCGTAGCCCAGCGGCAGCCGACCAACGGATTGGAGCATGATGTTGCCATCGTCCACCACGTCAAGAAAGGGCAGTCCGCACTCCGTCGCCAGAGCCCGCGTAATATCCTCTTGAGTAGCGACGCTGTTCGCCACGATCAGCTCGACCAGGTCCGCGCCCTTCTCCGATTGTTGCGCGATCAGCCCCTCTAAGGCCGCGTGCGTGACCAAGCCATGTCGGAGCAGAATGTCGCCGAGCGCGCGCTGCATCATGGGCTCTACTCCACCCGCTCTACGTTGACGCTCCGGGCGACGGGGTTGATACGAATCGGAGAATTATCCGCCCTTCCCTTGCCACGGCGCACTTTGCTCTTCGGTTTCCGTTTCGGGCGAGCCTTCTTCGGGGCTTTGGTCTTCGCTTTTGAACTCTTCCTGGCGCTTCCGCCGGCGCCGGTGGATCGCACCGTATGCGGAAGCTCCAAGGGGGCGCTGGCGACATGCTCGCGGATGGTTCTCGGTGCCAAGTCACGCCGCAAGCGCTCCCGTTCGGCGACCAGGATGTAACTCTTTCGAATGTCTTCGACCAGACCGCTGAGACGGCTGTAGTCCTTCGGCGCTTCCCAATCCGGCTGAAAAGCGAAATAGCGGTCGATGAACTCCTGGCGCTCCTGCATCTTTCGCTCGAACACCTTACGCAGGTCGTCCTGGCTCTGGATAACGTAGGGCGTCAGTATCAGGAGAAGGTTGGTCTTCTTTTTCACCTCGGAGGTGTTTCTGAACAGAAAACCGATCACCGGAAGATCGCCGAGCACAGGCACTTTTTCGCGAGTCTTGGTCAACACGTCCCGAACCAATCCACCGATCACAACCGTCTGCTGGTCGTCTACGACGACCGTCGTCTTCGCGCTGCGTTGCGTAATGGTGACCGCGCCCAAGGAGCCCGTCGCGCTCGCTCCTTGTTCGCTGATCTCTTCCTCAATTTCGAAGCGGACCTGGTTGTTATCGTTGATGTGCGGGGTGATTTTGATCTTGGTACCGACGTCCTGGCGAGGCGCGTTCATGCCTCCGCCGCCCAAGGATCCCAATAGGGAACCGATTCCAGCGCCTCCACCCGCTTGGCCGGACAGCGCGGGCAGCATGCTCGCGATATTGCCCATCCCGCCGCCAACGTTGGTCTGCAGAGGGATGTTCTCACCCACGCTGATTTCTGCCTCGGTGTTGTCCATGGCGATAATATGAGGAGTCGAGAGAACGTTTACGTCGGCGCTCTGAGCCATCGCGTTGAGTAGAACGCCGAAGGCGGGAATACTGGCGCCAACCCCTGGAATCAGCGACTCGCTACCCTGAATGCCCGGGCCCTGAACCCCCAAAGCCACCGCGTTCAGCGCTGAGGCGTTTAGCGCGATCGTCTTGTGAGCATTGAAACCACCGACAACCAGGGAGTCGCCGCCACCACCGACATCCGTGAGGGCACCGCCGTGATAGGAAATCCCCAAGCTTTCGGTTCGCTCAACGCTGATGTCCATGATGACAGCCTCGATGAACACCTGGCGACGCGGCCCGTCGAGTTTCTCGACCACCATGCGCAAAGCTGCGTAGTCCCGTCCAGATGACGTCACGACCAACGAGTTCGTTGCCTTGTCAGCGACGACTCGAATTTCGCCTTCGAACTCACCACCCGCGGTGGCTGCAGCACCGCCCTTTTTGCCCCGCGTTGAGTTGGAACCCGACAGCATTTGAGTCAGCGTGGCAGCCAACTCCTCGGCGACAGCGTGTTGCAGAGGCAGCACGTGAATTTTTCCTTCAGCGGCCGGCGCAATGTCGATCCGCTTCAGCAATTCCAACAGCCGCAAGTAGGACTCTTCAGTTCCCACTACGATGAGCGAGTTGGTCTGCTCGTCCGCCATCACGCGAGCGAGGCCGCCCACGCCGGCTCCCTTGCCGTTGAGTTCAAAAATGTCGTTCAGCTGCTTCGAAATATCGCCGGCTCCACCATAGTGGATGGGCTCGATCCACATGCGACTGCCGGCGCCGCCCACATCCACCTCTTCGATGATGCGGACCATGCGTCGAATGTGCGCACCGGTGTCGGTGATAATGAGTAGCTGCCCCGGTTCGTAGACGGAGATATCGCCTTCTTTGCTCTTGAATTTGCCAAGCAAGGCCGAGGTTTCCTGGGCCGAGACGTTCTTCAATCGATACAAGCGAGTGATGTAGCGATCCGTGTCCGGCAGCGGTCCGCCGCGGGAGTAAATAGGTGTGGTGCGTCCAACGATCCCGCCACTGTCGACGATCTTCAGGAAGCGACCGTGGGGCACAACGGTCATGCCATTGGCCTGCAGGATGGAGAGGAACGCTTCGTAGGCTTCGGCGAGAGTTACCGGCGTGGGTGACACCACCGTGACCTTGATCTGACGGACCTTCGCTCCGTAAATAAACCGTTTCCCGGTCAGCCCGCTGATGTGACGTACCAGTTCCGCCAGATCAGCGTCCTCCAGGTTGAACTTGATCAGATGACCCGCGGGTTTCGGTCGAGCGTCCACCTGGACGGCCGCGGCAATTTTTTCCATCGACGTCGGCACATCCGCGGCCGAACCCGGAGGGTTGTCAGACGGCTCGCCACCGCGCGGAGCTGGCTTGGCGGGTTTTGCCTCGATGGTTCTGTTCCCCCCCAGAGGGCCCCCCGCCTTACGCGCCAAACGTCTCGCCTTTCGGCGCTCGGCGGCGGTCTGCTTTCGTTCCGGCTCGTCCTGAGCGCTGGCGTCCATGGCCGCACAAGGCACGAGAAGCGCCGAAAGGGCCAGCCCTAGCACTAGGGGGCGCCGGAGGAGCGCGCTGCTGTGCGCTGCTGTGTTGGGTGTTCTACAAGTCATCAGTTATTTGATCTGGTATTCGAGCACGACGGGTTTTCCGCGCCGAGTAACTTTCACTTTGAGACTGCTCGCCGTTCGCAGGCGGGCGTAGGCTTCCAGGGCTTTTTCGGGGCTCCCCATATCGAAGCCGTTGATTTGTTCGAGACGATCGCCATTTTTCATGCCGAGCACGCCCAGCATGGTCTTGGGACGAATGCCAAAGAGCCGTACTCCGACGACCTTGCCGTCTTTCTGCTCGGGTACGATGCGCGCGCTGCGCATTAACTGCGCCTGGTTCTCGAGGATGTTATCGATGACCGCGCGGTCTACGTGATATTCGGTAGCGCTGATCTTCTCGATCTTGTCGAGAATTTCCTTCGGGACTTCGTTCTTCCGACCTCGTCGCTTCTTGCCCTTTTTGCTCTTAGACTTTTTCTTGCCCTTTTTGGCACCACGCTTCTTCTTTCCCTTGGCCGGCTTGTTCTCGGAGAACAGCAAGACCTGGCAGAAGTCTTTGTTGCCGAGCAACCAAACCGATGGGCTTGCTCTCTGAGCATTGAAGCCGATGAACGCGACCTGCCGATTGCCAACGGTATCGCCAACCCGCTTGAGCACGCCTTCCGATTCCCCATCGCCCTGGATCACCGCGAGCGACCAGGTCGGATCGGTCGACTCCGTGATGATTCGCACCCCAACTCCGGAGCACTCCTCAGCGGACAGCGGATCATCGAGGGAGACCTGTCCGCCCTTTTGAGCTTCCGGCAGGTCATCCACATCGAGCAGCGGAGCGTTGAGTGGGCCCGTCACCGAATCGAATGGGTTTCGCGCGAGGAGCGTCTCAGCGGTCTTTTTCGAGCCACTGCGCTGGGGAAGACCCTTCGGAGTCTTCATCACGCCGAAGGAACCCTCTAAGCCCTTGGCATCAGGTGCCAACCAGCTCGTCGCCACCAATTGGGAGATCCCCGATGCCTGAAAATAGGCACAGAGCGCGACCAGCGTGAGCACGACCGCGGGAAAGAACTTCTTGAAGAGAGTATCGAAGGGCATCAGACGAAATTATGGGGATCGAAAGCACTAAGGCGAGAGTCGTGCCACCCGTGCTTTCGCAGAAACCCCCTGGAATTTCCACGCCTTAATAAGCGAATTTTGGAGCATTTGCGCCATCCTGACAGCAATCAGGCCCCTATCGACACGGGCTTGCCAAAATGACAATCCAACAGGCGCGCTGACGATGATCAGATGATCGGCATGCCCTCAAGCTTCCGGTAAATGGTCCGGGTCGAGATGCCCAGCAGTTGGGCGGCGAGGGGTTTGTCGCCCCCCGCGTGGTGCAGTGTTTCCTTGATCAAGCGCTGCTCCACTTCTTCAAGCGGTGTGCCGATGGCAAATTCGATGGAGGTCGGCGCTTCTAACTGCGCCTCCGCGACTCCCGGAGGCAGATCGGTCAGACCGATTGACGTGCCCCGACAGAGCACAGCCGCGCGCTCCATTACATTCTCCAGCTCACGCACGTTGCCCGGCCAGGAATAGTCGAGCAATTTTTCCATGGCGGGACCCTCGATAGTGAGGCGATCCCGAGCATTCTTCTTGCAGTACAGCCCGAGAAAGTGGTCAACCAACAAGGGGATGTCCTCGCGCCGAGATCGCAACGGCGGCGCGGTCACCGCGATGACGTTCAACCGGTAAAACAAGTCTTCCCGAAAGCGGCCCGCTTCTACCTCGGCCTTCAGATCCCGGTTGGTCGCCGCGATGATGCGGACATCAGCTTTCACTGTGCTCCCTCCGACCGGCTCGTACTCCCCTTCTTGAAGAACCCGGAGCAATTTTACTTGAACCGACGGCGTGAGTTCACCGATTTCGTCTAGAAATAGAGTCCCGCCGCGGGCTTTGGCGAAGCGCCCCTCGCGCTTACTGACGGCGCCTGTGAACGCACCGCGCTCATGGCCGAAGAGCTCGGCTTCGAGAATAGTCTCGGGAATTGCCGCGCAGTTGATGGCCACGAAGGGACGATCCGCCCGGCCGCTCTTGCCGTGAACATAACGCGCGACCAGCTCCTTGCCGGTGCCGCTTTCTCCGAGAATTAGCACGGTGGCAGAAGATGGCGCCGCTTGATTCGCCACGTCCAACACGTGCCGAAGGGTCTGGCTTTGGCCGATGATTTTTCGCGTCGTCAGTAACTGGATCTCTTGACGCAGCGACCGGTTCTCGGCGAGCAAGAATTGGCGCTCCGCCGCTTTGCGCACACTCTTGACGATAGCCATGCGTTTGAGCGGTTTCTCAACGAAGTCGTAGGCCCCATCGCGCATCGCCCCCACAGCCGTTTCCACTGTGCCATAGGCCGTCATCAGCACGACCTCGGTCGTCGACGACAATTGCTTGACTGCGCGCAGCAGTTCCACGCCGGTGGTGCCCGGCATCATCAAGTCCGTGAGCACCACCTGGATGCCATGGGTCCGAATGATTTCGAGCGCCTCCTTGGCACCGCCGGCGGTGAACACCCGCATGTTCTCGCGCTCAAAAATCTTTCGCAGACTAGTGAGGTTGCTGGGTTCGTCGTCGACCACGAGGATCGTGAGTTCTTCAGATTTCGCGGGATCAATGCTGGGCTGGTGGCTGAGTTGAGACATCTTGTCCAGCAATATGTCTAACTGTCACGACACAGTCAACTCGTCGCAGCATCTGCCATAATGTCAAACTCTTGCAATTTTCATATCTTACGGTCCTCGTGGGCGCGATCTCCCAGGAAAATCCTCGCGTAGCGTGGCCAGCCGACTCCGACACGCCTGCGAGATCCCGGAGAGGCGGCTATCAGCGAACCAGCCGGCTGAGCTCTCGAAACTCATCCGTTCCGGCATCTCTGAGCCAGTCGAACAGTACCGTTTCGCTAGTGGTTCGACGGGCTCCCGCTCGCTCGCATTCCGCCAACCCGGCCAGATAGTGGTCGTCTTGGCGTGAGCACACCCCGTCGATAGGCACAAGCACCTCAAAGCCTGCCCCGCATAGATCGCGAGCCGTCTGGAAGACACAAATGTGGGTCTCCATGCCTAGCAACACCACGCTCTTGGGCGCTCGGGCTTTGAGCGCCTCCTGAAACTCGCTGCAGTCCCACGCACTGAAGCTCATCTTTTCGAAACGGTCAGCATCGGCGAAGGACCGGTCCACTCCCTCCAGCGTCTTGCCGAGACCTTTCGGGTACTGCTCCGTAAGCATCAACGCGGCGCCCAGACGCGGGGCCGCGGCACCTAGAATGGCAGCCGCCCGTTGTAGCGCATGCATTCGCGGCGCCGGCATCGTCGCGGCTAGTTTGCCTTGAACGTCGATGAGAACCACCGCAGTGGACGAGGGCTCAAGCCGTAACATGCCGATCCTAAACGCCTGCTTGGTCCCGCTTCTTTTGGCGAGCTAGCATTTTCGGGTCGATGAAATCGTTCCCTGCGAGCACCAAGCGCTCGACTCGCTCGCCCTTTTCGAAAGCGTCAACGATCTCCGGGATGTCTTCCAGGGTGACCGGGCCATAGAAGTAACCATCGGGTTGCACCGAGACGCTCGGCCCGTTCCAGCAGACGTCGAGACAGCTGCTGGTACAGGCGCGGACTTTTAGCTTGGCCAAGCCCCGCTCTTTCAAGGTGCGCTTGAGCAGCTTGTGGATCTCTTCAGAGCCCTTCTCAGCGCACGAGCCCATGGGGTGCCCCTCGGCACGACGGTTAATACAGACGAACAGATATCTCTCGCGCTTGGCCATTTCGCGGCGACCGTTCCACGATTCGAAGCACGCCGTCAAGCGCGCTGCTGTGCCGAATGGCCTCTCTCGTTGCTCGCTGCAGCACCACGGTATTGGGTGCGGTAAACGCCGGTTCGTTAGCGCTTGGCCAATACCTCGGTGACCGATTCTTCGAGGATCTCCAGCAGCGAGTCGAATTCTTCGTCAGGAATATTCAGCGGCGGCGTTGTGTAGACCACGTTGCCCATGGGCCTAAGATAGGCGCCCCGACGCAGTGCGGCGTCGTAAACATGCCAGCCCGCGCGATCGAGATAGCCGCCGTCCCCGTCCAGTTCGAGCGCTCCGATCATGCCTAGGCAGCGAACTCGACTGACGCCTTCGTGTTGGGCGAGGCGCTCGAACACGGCTTCGATCTTTGCTGCCTTCGGAGCCACGGCCGCCACGATGTTTTCATCTTGGTAGATGCGCAAGACCTCAAGGGCTATGGCCGCTCCCAAGGGATGCCCGCAGTAGGTGTGGCCATAAAAGAACGCCCGATCGGCATCACCGAGAAATCCGTCGAAGATTCGGGAGTTGATGGTGGTGGCCGCCATCGGCAGTATGCCGCCACTGAAGCCCTTGGCCATGCACATGATGTCCGGCGCAATGCCTGCGTGATCCACCGCCCACATCTGGCCCGTCCTGCCGTAACCGGTAAACACTTCGTCGGCGATTAGAAACACATCGTGTTCGTCACAGAGTATTCTGGCCACCCGCAAGTATTCCGCGTCGTACATGCGCATGCCCGAAGCACCTTGCACCATCGGTTCCAGCACGAATGCCGCCAATCTGTCAGCGTTCTCGCTCAGTGTGCAACGCAGCGATTCGACAGCCGCGTCCAAGCCTTCCGACGGCGAGGGCACGTGATGGCAGCGCAAGACGACAGGTGAGAACGGCTTACGAAAGACGTCCACTCCGCCCAGCCCTGTGGAGCCCAGGGTTTCACCGTGGAACGCTCCGTCCAGAGCGACAAACTCAGTGCGTTGGGGCCGACCGTTTTGGTGCCAGTACTGGAGGGCCAGCTTGAGACCCACCTCGACCGCTGTCGAACCATCGTCACTATAAAAAACGTGCTCCAGCCCCTCCGGCGAGACCTTCACTAGCTCTTGAGCTAAGTACGCCGCGTGCTCGTGTGTCACCCCTGCCAGAGAGGTGTGGCAAAGCTTCTGCGACTGCTCTTGCAGTACCTTCACTAGACGCGGATGATTGTGGCCGAGCAGCGCGACCCACCAGGAGGAATTGCCGTCGATGTAACTCTTGCCATCCACATCGAAGAGCCGCGAGCCTGCCGCTCGCTCGATCACCAGCGGCTCCGTTTCCGCTCGATAGCGATCCATCGGCGTGTAGGGATGCCAAACGTAACGCTTGTCTAATCTAACGATTTCCGACCGATCCAATTCGATACCTCGTGGCTAACGCGAGCCGAGCTGACGTAGAGCCAACCCATGGCACCGACGGCAAAACGCGGCAAGCGACCGCGAAAACTCCGACTCAACGACGACGAATCAACGAGATCGGCGGGTCCACAGCGGGGGCGTCAAGGTTCACTGTGAAGCGGCGCTCGCGCATCCTGGCCCCGGCCGCCCCTGGGACCGTGAGGCGCAGCGTGTAGTCGCCATCGCTGAGCCCACGCAGACTGTAGGAGCCGTGGCGGCGGAGTGTGAGAGCCAAACGCTCCGTCTTGGGTCCCACGATCACCAGCTGAATGCCCGGGGGCGCTGGCGTGCCGGAATCCGCGGCCTTTGCCTCGACCGCTCCAGCACCTCCGATCGCGAACTCCAGCCGCGCTTCTCTTGCCTGCCCCGGTCCGTTGATGGTGCCAAAGGGGCGGTAGATGACGGGGGGGCTATCGAACCCGAGTTGCTGCTCAGCGTCAGACTGAGGAACGGCATCCGGGGACGCAACAAACACGCCGGCCTGGCCCTCCAAACTGCTGAGTCCCGGGCCCCAAAGCATGCTGCCATCCGAGCCGATGGGCATCGCCGTTACGCGATGTTGTCCCGCCGACAACGGCACGCCCGGAGTGTTGAGCTCCGTCAAGGAGACTGACTTTCCACGGCCTAGCGCCAGCCCAGCGAGTCCGTCGAGAAAAACCCGATAGTGATCTGCAGCGGGCCAGCCTCTCCTCGACACGGTGACCCGCCTCGTTCCGGCTTTGCCCGAAATCCCAGCAGAAACCTTCAAGACCGCTGGGGCGATGTTCGTGCTCGCCCCAAGCACGAGCGGGACCACACGAATTTGTGACGGCGGAGGGGGGTCTGAGGATGCCATGGCAGTCTGAGCCGGAGCATCCGCGCTCTGTGCCAGCTCCGGACCGCCCGCATCCCGCGCCTTCAGGCTCGTGGGCGCCGAACTTTTCGGCGTACCGGGCGGCGAGCAGCTTCCGGCGAGGGGGACACCAATGAGGGCTAGAAAAGCAAGCGCATTCCGTGGACTCATCCTCATGGGCCGAGCCTAGCAACAAATCTCCTGGGCGACGCGGCTCAGGTCGCCCGACGACCCAATCTATTGGCTAACAGCAACGGTGGAGGCGACAGGCTCGATCTGCTACTCCCAACCGGCATGAGCTACGTCGTACTCGCCCGCAAATGGCGCCCCATGGGCTTCGAGGATTTGGTCGGACAGAAGCACGTCGCCAAGACCCTTGCCGGGGCCATCGCCAACGATCGCGTCGCCCACGCTTTTCTATTCACGGGAGTGCGCGGTGTCGGCAAGACCACGAGCGCGCGCATACTTGCGAAGGCTCTGAACTGCACAGGAGATTTGCAGAAGCCCTCAGGCACAGACGACCCGGGTCCCACTGCCACGCCGTGCCTCAAGTGTCCGGCCTGTGTCGAGATCGGCGCCGGCACGGACGTGGACGTTCGAGAAATCGACGGAGCCAGCTACAACGGCGTCGACGAAGTTCGCAAGCTGCAAGACTCCCTGCCCTACCAGCCGACTCGCGACCGCTTCAAGATTTACATCGTCGACGAAGTCCACATGCTCTCGAATAATGCGTGGAACGCGTTCCTCAAGACGCTGGAAGAACCGCCCCCCCACGTAAAATTCATCTTCGCCACCACCGAAGCGAACAAGATCCCCGTCACGATTCTTTCGAGAGTTCAGCGCTTCGACTTTCGGTTGATCAAGAGCCAAGCGATTGCCGATCGTCTGAGCTACGTCATGAAGGAAGAGGGCATCGAGATCGCCCCCGCAGCCCTGCGCATTATCGCTCGCGAAGCCGCGGGGTCCATGAGAGACGCGATGAGTCTGTTGGACCAAGTGGTCGCCTGGAACACCGAAGATCTCACCGAAGACGCGGTGTCCATGGTGTTGGGCGTAGCCGGACGCCAGGTGCTCTACGATATTGTCGGGGCCATGCTCACTCACAACGCAGAACCAACGCTGCAGACGCTCAACGACTTGGCGAATCAGGGTTTCGGAATGCCGCAAGTAGCGCGAGACTTGCTCTCGCTCCTGCGCGATTTGGTAATGGTCAAGGTCTGCGAAAAGCCAGACGAATTGCTCGACTTGCCGGACGAGGAACGCGCCGATGTAGCGCGAATCGCAGGCGACCACGAACTGGACGACTTGATTCGCGTGCATCAGGCCTTCTCTAAAGGTTTTGACGACGTCGGGCGCAGCCAGCACCCCCGCGCAGCGCTGGAGATGCTCTTGGTGCGCCTATCGACGCGCCCACCACTAATCCCCATCGATCAGCTCATTCGACGGCTCGGCCAGCTCGAAAAACGCCTCGGTGGCGGCGGCCCGCCGCGATCAAGAGGAGGGCCCAGCGGAAACCCTAGCTTAGGGGGCCCTCCTTCGGATGGCTCCCGGGAAACGAGCGGCCGGCAGTTGCGCGACGCGACGAGCAACGATACTGCCATACATTCGGTCTCCGCCGAGAAATCGCGCGCCGGCACCGCAATACGCGACGCCCCCGCTGCCAAGGAAAGCGACACCACAAACAGCGCCGCGAGTCCCCCAGCGCCCAGGCTTGGCTCCCTAGACGACGCGCACCGAGACCCGCCAACCTACATCACACCGAGCCGGCCTCGCCAGCCCCGACCCTCGGAGCCCCCCCCGTTCCCTGGAGTGCCAGCCGAAGAGAAGCTGCGAGTTGCCGCCACCTCGACCCCGCGCGCGCCTAAAGCAGCACCAAAACCCCACGTCCGGTCAGCCGAAGACGCGGCGATGGATGCCAAGTGGCGGGGCATCCTGCAAGATCTTGGCGAACAACACCCCGAGCTGGCAGCGTTCTATCAACACGCGGTCATTCGAAGACTCGATGGGGAGCAAATCAACATCGCGTACGACGCGAGCAATGTACTGGCTGAAGAAGCCGCAATGCCCGAAGCCATTCGGGCACTCGCCGAAACGGCCGCCGCACACTTGGACGGCACCCCAAAGATCACCGTCGAACTGGATGTCCAGGGCAGTGAGGGGGACGGCACCCTGGCCGCTCAACACTCTCGTGCGCAAAAGAAACGTATGGCAGACGCCATCGCCAAAGCCAAAACTCACCCGCTGGTCACCCAAGCGGGGGAGATCCTGAACGCGACGGTAAAGAGTGTGCGGCTAGCCGACGACGGCTAGCTCTGAGCCGCGCTGAGGTCGGCGGGCCTGTTCCAGTCCGGGACTCCCTGGCGGCCCCTCCGGAAAGCTCCACGAACGGCCTCGCAACGGCATCCGACGAGCAAAAACCCGTAATTCTTTCGCCGACCAGCGACTGGGACTTGCACCCGGGGGCGACCAATCCGTACTCTGCGATGCTATGTCGAAGGGATCCAAGTCCGCCCAGAACAACCCACTGTTGCAGCAAGCAACCCAGATGCAGGCTCAGATGGACTCAGTCCGCGAAGAGCTCAAGAAACGCGAAGTCACCGCAACCGGAGTGGACGACAAGGTGAGCGTGACTGTGACTTGCGAGGGCCGCGTACGAAACATCCACGTCGCCGAAGACTTTCTCACTGTGGAAGATCTCGAGATGAGTCTCGACGCGATCACAGCGACGGTCAACGCCGCTTTAGAGCTGGCTGACCGAACTGCCGAAGAAGAGTTGAGCCAGGTGTCCGGCGGACTCAAAATCCCGGGAATCACAGGATAGCCTGATGGCACTGCTTCCGGATTCGCTCCGGCACGTTATTTCACTGCTGGCGAAACTGCCCGGGGTCGGAGAGAAAACGGCACAACGCTATGCCCTCTTCTTGATCGCTCAAGGCGGAGAACTGTGTTCCGCCCTCGGCAGCGAACTCAGCGCACTGCCCTCCAACATTCAGCCCTGCACCGTTTGCAAAGGGATCGCCGAGGTCGATGCGGACGGCGAAGCCATCTGTGACATCTGTCGCGATCCGAAGCGCGACCCCAAACTGATTTGCATCGTTGCCCGAGTGCAAGACATGATCGCTGTCGAACGAAGCGGTGCGATGCGCGGTCGCTACATCGTGCTCGGCAAATTGCTTTCGCCCCTGGATGGCATCGGGCCCGCTCAGCTGCCCATCGATACTCTGATCGCCCGCATCACTGAAGAAAGCATTCGGGAAGTCATCGTCGCAACTCCCCCCAGCGTAGATGGCGAGGCAACAGCTCTGTTCTTAGCCCGAGAGCTGGAGCCCCTAAGCGTTACGGTGTCTCGAATAGCGAGCGGCGTGCCCCACGGAGGCGACCTAGAGTTCGCGGACCAAATAACGCTGGGCCGTGCCTTGGACGGACGTCGGGACTTCGGGCGATGAACGTCTTGGCAATAAAAAGGTTGGATCTTGTCCGACGCCTGAGACGCTCGGAGACCGACCACAAATCCCTCGAGGAATGTACATGAGCAAGATCGCAATCGCTACGGACCGGGCACCGTCCGCCATCGGGCCCTATTCTCAAGCCATCTCTACTGGCAGTATGATGTTTCTGTCGGGACAAATCCCCATCGATCCTGCCTCTGGAGCTCTGGTGAGTTCGGACGTAAGCGCCCAAACGGAACAGGTGATGAAGAACCTCGCAGCCGTCCTGGAAGCCGGCGGACTGAGCTTTAAAAACGTCGTAAAAACCACAATCTACCTCACCGACTTGAACGACTTTCAGGCGGTCAATACAGTGTACGGAAGCTTTTTTCAGCCCCCCCCTCCAGCGCGCGCAACCGTTGAAGTTTCGGCCTTACCCAAAGGCTCCCGCGTGGAAATCGACGCGGTTGCTTGCTCCTAAGTCGCACTAAGAAACGCTCCTAGATACCGCAGCATCCCCCAACCCCAAAGACCACGCACAGCGTAAAGTCCAAAGACCCAAGATGGCGAAAAGCAAAACCAAATCTTTCGAATCCTCACAGCTCAAAGCGGACGCCGCCGGTGCAGTGACTGCGCTCGACTCCGCCGGAGCCGACGCGACAGCCCTCGTTCAGGCCTGGGTGGATACCGGGAACGCCGCCGCCGTTCAAGCGGCATCCTTGTTGGACGCAGGCCCTTGCCGAAAGGCGGGGCGTCGTGGACTCAACGTTCTTAAATCTCGGGGGATCTCCATTCCCAATCGCGAGCGAGCGCCAGCGGAACGAAAGGCGAGCCACTCCGTTGAGGCCTGGATGGTCCCTCCCGACCCGTCCGGCTCGCAACTTCTGATCTTTGGCTCCGGGACAAAGGATTCGAAGCAGGACGTTTGCTTCGTGTACCTCAATCCTAAGGTCGGGCTCAATCGAGTCGAACGCGCGCAGTTGAGCCGTTCACAGCTGAAGAAGAGCCTCGTGAAGGTGCTCTCCAGTAATTACGAACCCGTCAGCATCCCTGTACCCTGGGCTCGCCAACGTGTCGCCGAGGCTATCGCGAAACATCGCGAAGGCGCCAACCCGCTCCCGATGGGCCTGGGGACCAATCAAGATCTGCTAGAGCCGGTGCCAGAGTCCGCCCCCAGCCATCCCTTCGACGAGGAGGGATTCGCGCTGTCCGACGAAGATGCCGCCGATTTGACTCAGGGCTCGGCAGACCTCCACCGTTTTCCGGAATTTCGCGGCTGGCTTCCCCCGCCAGCCGCTGCGCAAGAAATGCTGGTCAACGTCGGCGAGGCCGCCAAAAACGAAACCGAGACTCCGAGCCCCGAAGAAGTGCAGGAGCGTCTCAAGGCAGAGATCAATGCTGCGACAGACCGCTACTTTACGCCCGTGCTCCGAGCCGAAGTGCTGCTTCGGATGAAGGACGCGGGCTGGTGCGTTTTCAGCCGTGAGGGCGAACAGGAAGCGCTCCGGATATCTGCCACGATGACCGCCATCGAAAAGTGCGGCCTCATCACGGATCCGCCGAGTGAAATTCCTTTCCTCCGGGTGTTCTTCGAAAAGGCGCTCAGCTTAATGGCCAGTGGTGCCGGCGGCAGGGTTCAGCCACCGCCCCAACCCACTGCATAAACGTAGCCGCGGGCGCGCGCTTTTAGGACTGAAGCGACGCGCGGAACGCGGCTAGCAACTGGCGATACACCGGACCCGGTTTGCCGGACCCCACTCTCGCGCCATCCAGCGTCACGATGGCGAGCATTTCTCGAATGCTCGAAGTGATGAATATTTCGTCACAGGTACGCAATTCGTCGAGACTCGGAGCGCGCATCTCCACCGGCAAGCCCAGGATTTCGCACTGCTCCAACACTCGCTGGCGGGTGATGCCTCGTAGGATGCCAGTTCGCAATTCCGGTGTAATGAGACGACCGTCGCGTACCCCGAAGACGTTGGAACTGGCGCCTTCGACGACCGAGCCGTTGCCATCCACGATCAGCGCTTCCAGGGCTCCAGCTTCTTTCGCCTGTTTCATTGCCAGTACGCTGAGCAGGTAATTACCAAGCTTCGCTCCGCCGACGCCGGCTACTTCAGCTGGGCGCTGCGACTTGAAGGTCACAGCTGTGATGCCGTCCTGGTAGTAGGCCGCGGGCGGCGCGACCAACGGGCTGACGATGATGACTCTCTCGGGACTCTCGGCCAAATTGGGGTCTAAACCCATGGCGCCGCCTCCGCGAGTAATAACGACCCGGACGTATGATTCATCATTGGCAGCCTCAGCGAGCAAATGGCGCACCTCGTCCGCCAAACGGGCGATCGGGATCGGTACGCTGATGAATACCTTGTCCGCGCTCGACTCGAGACGCTCCAAATGTTCGGTCAGAGCGAATAGCTCACCGCCATAGGTGCGAATCGTCTCGAAGACCGAGTCGCCGTACAGGAAGCCGCGGTCGAATACGCTAATTGTTGCGGTATCCGGCGAGCGGATCTCGCCTCCAATCATGACTAGAGTTCCCATAACGCCAGCGCTCTTCCTAGCCCCTGCTGATCCCAAGCTCAAGTGAACTGCTCGTACTATCGCACAATCGCAGTCTGCGGAGTGAGCTTCCCCCCGCGAAGTGGACAGTTGGATTATGCTGCTTCGCAGTCTAGAGCGGAAGCGATTTCGAACTCGATTGGGCTGGAGTAGCCGATCGTA